>ENA-ORBV01003297-ORBV01003297.1-microbial-mat-metagenome-genome-assembly--contig:-NODE-3297-length-32507-cov-34.115109_pt1 | contig 32507 bp, 31 predicted proteins | sample MGYA00237777_ERZ505514 | MGnify/ENA primary metagenome ERZ505514 (study PRJEB26160, sample SAMN06269048) | microbial mat metagenome | isolation source: Oligotrophic lake microbial mat | place... | reverse complement strand
AAGCAGAAGACGGCATACGAGATTCGCCTTAGTCTCGTGGGCTCGGAGATGTGTATAAGAGACAGTTCCTCTTCCTCATTCCTCTTCCCCCCCCTCCCCTCCCTATGCCCCTCCACCTCTTCTCGGCCTTCGGCGTCGAACTCGAGTACATGATCGTCGAGCGGCAGCGGCTCAACGTGCTGCCTGCGTGTGACACGCTCATCGCCGCAGCGCACCGGCTGGAGGGGCGGGAGGAGATCGCCGCGGGGAATCCCGGCGACATTGATTTCGGCGAGATCGGCTGGTCCAACGAGCTGTGCAACCACGTCATCGAGCTGAAGACGAACGCCCCCGCGCCCACGCTCGAAGGGCTGGCAGTCTCGTTTCAGGCGCACGTGCGCAAGATCAACGGGATGCTTCGCGACATCCGCCCGCCCGGTGCGCCGGATGGCGCCCGACTGCTGCCGGGGGCGATGCATCCGTGGATGGATCCGGCGTGCGAGAAGCAGCTCTGGCCCCACGAGTACGGCGACGTCTACTCGCGCTTCGATCAGATGTTCGACTGCCGCGGACACGGCTGGGCCAACCTGCAGAGCGTGCATCTGAATCTTCCCTTTCACGGTGACGCCACGTCCGACGACGAGTTCGGTCGGCTGCACGCCGCCATCCGACTGATCCTGCCGATTCTCCCGGCACTCGCGGCGAGCAGCCCCTTCATGGATGGCCGGGCCACCGGGCTTCTCGACAGTCGACTCGACGTGTATCGCCACAACGCCCGCAACATTCCCATTGTCTCCGGTGGTGTGATTCCAGAGCCCGTCTTCACCCGCGAGCAGTACTCGCGGGTGATCTACGACGCCATCGATCAGGCCATCGCCCCCTTCAACGAGGACGCCCTGCTCGATCACACTTGGGTGAACGCCCGCGGGGCCATCGCCCGCTTCGATCGCGGGGCCATCGAGATCCGAGTGCTCGACGTGCAGGAGTGTCCGGCGGCCGACTGCGCGATGGTCGCCGCAATCGTCGAGGTGCTGCGAGCCCTGGTGAGCGAGCGGTGGCTCACGGTGAACTCGCAGCAGACGTTCGATTCCGATGGTCTTCGCTCGCTCCTCACTCGCGTGATCGCCGCCGGCGACGAGGCGATCCTCGACGACCGCGACTATCTCGCGGCCTTCGGCGTCGAGACGTCGTCGATGACTGCGGGCGAATTGTGGCGGCGGTTGGTCGAGGCCTGCCCCCCATCGCCGAGCTTCTCGCCCGAGCTCGCCGTGCTCCTGGGCGAGGGCCCGCTGGCGAGACGACTGCTCCGAGCGACGGGACCATCGCCCGAACCTAGAGCGATCCGCGGCGTCACCCGGCGACTGGCCGACTGTCTCGAGCACGGGACGATGTTCCACGCATGAACGGGCGCGGCCACACCAAGTCGCTCGCGTTGGCCTTCACCGCCGAGCACGGGGGCAACGATGTCCCCCGCGCCCACGCGGCACTCTTTCGTGGTCATGCCGAGCTGCTCGCCTCGCATCGCGGCTGGGATCCAGGAACCCTCGCATTCGCCCGCCAACTCGCCAGGCGCTTCTCGGCGCCGCTGGTGGCGACCACCGTGACCAGGCTGCTCGTCGACTGCAATCGGTCACCGCACAATCCGCGGGTGTTCTCGACGATCACTCGCCCGCTGCCGCCGGCATCGCGACGATCGTTGCGTGAGGCGTTTCATCGTCCTCACCACGCGCAAGCCGAAGCGATGCTGGATGACGCCCTCGCCCGCGCCGACCGTGTGCTTCACATCGGCGTGCACTCCTTCACGCCAATTCTCGATGGCGTGGTCCGCAACGTCGACGTGGCGTTCCTGTTCGATCCTCGCCGCAAGCTCGAGAAGAGCCTCGTCACCCGCTGGCGCGACGCACTCGCCGCCCGACGAACCGATCTCCGCCTGCGCTTCAACCATCCCTACCGCGGGACGTCAGACGGACTGACGACGATGCAGCGCCGCCGCCTCCCGGCGCGGCGCTATCTGGGCATCGAGCTCGAGATCAATCAGCGCTTCCCCCTCGAAGGCGGACGCTCGTGGACCGCGCTGCGCCGCGACGTGCAGGAATCGCTCGCGGTGGCCATCGAGAGTCAGCACGATCGATGACGGGCACCTGCGGAGTCGGAATCCGGGTGGCACCCGCCGGAATCACACACTCTCGACGAATCGAATCAACGCCGGGCCGACGACGACTTCGAGGCCGTCCTCGACGCGGATCTTGTTGATGCGACGTCCGTCGACGATCGTGCCCTGTGCCGATCCGAGGTCGCGAAGCATCAACTGCTCGCCCTCGGATTCGATCGAACAGTGCTCCTCCGCCACGCCGGCGGAGCGAATCTGGATGTCACATCGTTCATCGCGACCGAGGATGATCTCCCCGCGGTCACCTATGGCGAACGCCCGGAGAAGGCGACCAGCACGCGTGCACACATGCAGTTCAAGCATGAGATTCTTCTTTGCAGACCACTCCCGACGGGCGATCGATATCGGGTTCGCCCCTCTCCCTGCACCGGGGCGGCTCATGACATGGTGCAGGAGGCGGGTCGGTCAACGCAACAATCCGGCAGAATATCCACCGGATCCTTGTTCCTTTCGGCGAAATGAGGACCTTGGTTCCAACCCATTCGGATTCCGTTCACCTTCGGTCGTGAATCGAGGAAGCACCCGTGACGTCTGTCGTCCGGATGAGGGGTTCACCCCGGGCGCGTCGGTTGAGGCGACGAGTCCGCCGCGGCGCTCGATGAATCGGCGTCAGGTCGGGAACTCGCCTCGGGGCGCCCGGCATCGTCGGGCAGAAAGGCCGACACCGGCCCGCCGTCGGGGGCATCGGTGTGCTCGTTGAGGTCCTGGGCCGAGGCTTCAACCGCAGCCGGATCGAAGGGCGTGACCATCGCCGGATGCCGCTCGCGCCCGCCCCCGCGGCGGGATCCACCCTCGTGGAGTTGGGTCGTCCGTCCGCTCGACTCGGCCCCGAAATCGGGGTCGACCTGCACGCCGCGCACCGCTTCGTCGGCTTCGGCGGGACGGGGCAACGGACCCGAGACCACGACCCGCGAGCCGCCAAGGGTGAGCATCAGGCCCCCGTGCAGGCGCTGGCGGCGCGTCCGCTTGCCTTCGAGCAGGAGCGGCCGTTCGCCGTCGGCGTCGGCGACGCACCAGCGGGTCTGCTCGCGATAGAAGACCGCCTGGAACGGCGCCACCCGCGGATCGTTGACGACCAGATCGCATTGCGGCGATGAACCGACGAGGAGACCATCGTGCTCGCGCAGCCCCACCCGCCGCAAAGGTCGATCGCGCGGATCGAAGAGAGTGAGCACCGGCCCAGGCTCTCGATCGGGCTCGTCAAAGAGTTCGGCCTCGCCCACGACTTCGCCGCGTGCCAGGTGAAGGGCACTGGAGTGTCCGGGAACCTGCACACCCTGACCGCTGGGGTCAAGCCACAGATGGGCGGAGCCCACCCGGCACCAGCAGCGCTCGTCGAGGTCCATCGCCACCACTCGGCCGGCTGGTCCCTCGAGCCCGTTGCGCGAACCGGTGTCGGTGATCCGCCAGCCGCTCGGCGTCTGGAAGAGAAGCGCATGTCGGCGGCTGACCGAGCCCGACGAGAGCGTCAGATCGCACCGCGGCGATCGTCCGATGGTGACGACGCGGCGACGACCCAGGTCGAGCCGCAGGAGGAGCGTGCCGTCGGATTTGGCGACGAGGAGCGCAGGCATCGGGGGCACTGTAACGCCGGGCGATCACCAGCCCATCGATCACCGGGTGGTTCCGCACAACCGCGAGCTCTTCGGAGGCGATCCCCCGCGCTTATCGGCCGGACTTCGCGCCGACTGCGCCGGGAGCGCCATCGCCCGAGGCGCCGGCCGGCTTCACCGCCGGTCGGCCGACCGAGTAGTACGCGAATCCATGGTCGGCGACGGTCTGCCCCTTGAAGAGGTTGCGGCCGTCGAAGATCACCTTGCCGCTCAGCCGCTTGAACATCTCGTCGAAGTCGGGGGAGCGGAACTCGTTCCACTCGGTGCAGATGATCAGGGCGTCGGCGCCGTCGAGACAGGCGTACATGTCGGCGACGGTCTCGACCTCGGGCATCTCGCCGCGGAGATTCTCCATCGCCACCGGGTCGTAGGCCCGCACCGAGGCCCCGGCCTTGATGGCCATCTCCATCAGGGCAATCGACGGAGCTTCGCGGATGTCGTCGGTGCGGGGCTTGAAGGCGATTCCCCAGAAGGCCAGGGTCTTGCCCTTGAGGTTGCTGCCGATGGCCTTGGTGACCTTGTCCCAGAAGACCCGCCGCTGCTTCTGATTCACATCATGAACCGACGCGTTCAGGGCGCAGTCGAAGCCGACGGCCCGACCCATCGAGACCACCGCCTGGGTGTCCTTCGGGAAGCAGGAGCCGCCGTATCCGAGTCCGGGATAGAGGAACTGGTTTCCGATGCGCTTGTCGGCGCACATGCCCTCGCGGACGGCGCTGACGTTGGCACCGTAGTGCTCGCAGAGATTGGCGATCTCGTTGATGAAGGAGATCTTGCACGCCAGCATCGCGTTGCTCGCGTACTTGACCATCTCGGCCGAACGGACGTCCATGAAGAAGATCGGGTTGCCGTTTCGCACGAAAGGCTCGTAGAGCTCGCGCATGGTCTGTTCGGCGTGCTCGTCCTCGATGCCGCAGACCACCCGATCGGGCTTCATGAAGTCGTTGACGGCATCGCCTTCCTTGAGGAACTCGGGGTTGTCGGCGATCGAGAAGGGATGCTTGGTCCGCGAGCGGATCACGTCGCGGACCTTGTGGCTGCTGCCGACGGGCACCGTCGACTTCACCACGACCATCTTGCGCTTGTGGCCTGGTCCGAGCCGTTCGATGGCGTCACCGATGTCCTCGGCGGCCTTGAGCACGTACCGGAGGTCGGCGGAACCGTCTTCACCCGGCGGCGTGCCGACGCAGACGAAGATGGCGTCGGCCTCGCGATAGGCCTCGGCCTTGTCGGTGGTGAAGGTGAGCCGCTTGGCGGCGATGTTGCGGACCAGGATGTCGGAGAGCCCCGGCTCGTAGATCGGACTTTCGCCCTTGCGGAGCATGGCGATCTTCCGCTCGTCGATGTCGAGGCAGGTGACGTGATTGCCGGTTTCGGCAAAGCAGGCGCCGGTGACAAGACCGACGTATCCGGTTCCGACCATCGTGAGATGCATGGGGTGATTCCTGTGGACTCGCGCGTCAAAAAGCCCGCTCCTGCGGGGGGGAGGCCACTGTACACGTGCCCACGGTCCGGAGTTCGGGTGCGGTCCCTTCCGCGGCCCGCTTCTCCGGGAGCCGCCGTGCGGTCCTCCTGCGATCTCCGTGCGGCTCGTTCAGCGGGCGGGGCCGCCGCGGGGTGCGGGCGCTGTCTCGCGCTCGAGGGCCAGCAGCCAGCCCTTCAGGGTGAGCGCCGCGTCGTGGCTGTCGCAGGACCCCGCGAAGCCGTGCAGCGCTCCATCGGCCCCGATCACCCGGTGGCACGGGACCAGAATCGGAGTGGGATTGTGGCGCATCGACTGTCCGGCGGCCCGCGCCGCGCCCGGCGAACCGGCTCGTTCCGCAAGTTCGGCGTAGGAGATGGTGCTGCCCCGCGGAATCTCCCGCGCGAGGCGCCAGCAGGCGCGACGGAAGGGCGTCCCGTCGGGAAGCTCGATGTCGCTGAAGTCGACGCTCTTCCCGTCGAAGTACCGCGTCAGCGCCTTGGCCAGGGCCGGCTTCAGGTCCGATTGCTCTCGCCCCTTGGGAAGCGCGAAGTCGCTGCTCGGCCATCCCGTGCGCAGTCGACCAGCCACATCGACAGCGATTGCGAAGTCGCCCGACGGCGTCGAAAGCAATCGCCACGCGGCGATCTCAACCGCACCGGTGGTCGATCGTGGACGCGACGGCTTCGCACGGGTGCGCATGGCCGACGGTAGGGGGAGTCGGGTTCGTCGGCTGCGCCGACTCCTGAGGTGTGCCGCGTGCGCGGCACCTGTTTGGCGCTCGGCACGATCGACGCGGCGCTGGCTTCGCCAGCTTGGTCGATCGAGTCGAGCGGATACGGCAGGGGGGCCAGAGGTTCACCGGCGCCGTTCGCGCAACCCCAACTGAATCGCCGGACATGCCGCCGTCGGCCAGCGATCAAAGTCCGTGCGTCCCCTGCTGCGGCGGCATTTCCAGCCTCAAGAAGGTGCCGCGCACGCGGCACTCCCTGAAAGCGGAGGCGCAGCCGAAGCGCCCCAGTCGGCGAAGCCGACGAAACCGTCGGCGCAGCCGACCCTACTCGCCGGGAATCACACTGATCGTGCCACCCCAGGGGCTGCTGGCGGTGGCGTAGAGCTTGCGCGGAATGCGGCCGGCGCGGGCGCTGAGGTAGCCCGCTTCGCAGGCGAGGCGCATGGCCCGGGCCATTGCAATGGGGTCCTGGGCGTGGGCGATGCCGGTGTTGAGGAGGACGCCATCGCTGCCCAGTTCCATGGCCACGACCACGTCGCTGGCGGCGCCGACGCCGGCGTCGACGATCACCGGGTAGCCCTCGCTTCCGCCGTGGGCGGGGTCCGTGAGCAGTTCCAGAATGATGCGGATCGCCGCGGGGTTGGCGATGCCGCGGCCCGAACCGATTGGACTGCCCGCAGGCATCACGCTGGCGGCGCCGACGTCGCGCAGGCGCACCGCCATGATCGGATCGTCGCTCGAATAGCAGAGCACGGTGAAGCCGTCGGCGACGAGTTCACGACACGCCTCGAGCGTGCCCACCGGATCGGGAAGCAGCGTGCGACGATCGCCCAGCACTTCGAGCTTCACCCAGTCCTTTCCTGGATTGTCGAGCTGATCGAGGATCTCGCGGCCGAGTCGGGCCACGCGGATCGCGTCGCCGGCGTCGAAGCATCCTGCGGTGTTGGGGAGGATCGTGTAGCGCGCGGTGTCGAGCGAATCGAGCAGCGAACGCCCCTCTCCATCGACCAGCCGTTCACGGCGCACGGCCACGGTGACCACATCGGCGCCCGCGGCATCGAGCGCGTCGCGCATGATCTCGAACGAGGCGTACTTGCCGGTTCCAACGATCAGTCGGCTCGAGAGCGTGTGCGATCCGATCCTCAGTGGCGCCGGAGTGGTGAGGGCGTTCATGTTTCGCACGGTAGTGGCACTTCCCGCTCAGCCTCCACCGACGAGAGTCACGATCTCGAGGACGTCCCCATCGGCCAGAAACCGCTCGGCGTGCTCGCGCCTGGGGATGACGATTCGATTGAGTTCGACGGCGTACGCGGCACGTGGCAGGCCCCGTTCCTCGACCAGTTCCGCAACCAGCCCGGCGATCGAGATCGCCTCCGCCACGGTCCGCTCCTCGCCGTTGATGACCACACGCATGGCCCAAGCGTAGAGCGGATGCCTGCCGATATCTGTGATCATGGCTGTCCCGAACGGCTCGTCTGCGGCTCACTTCGGACAGGATGCCCCACTCCTCCCAGATCGACTCGACCCGCCAGCCGTCGCCCCCGTCGCGGATCGGCATCGCCCGTCGAGCCGGCGCCTACCGAGTCGTGGCCGCCGAGCAGATCGCCCCCGGCTCGGTGATCCTCTCCATCGATGGCCTCTTTGTGGACGAGCCGTCGCGCTACTCGATCCAGGTGAGCGAGTCACTCCACGTCGAGCCCCCTCGAGAGATCCAGCCCGATCTCGAGCCCAACCGCTGCCCGTGGCGCTTCCTGAACCACTCCTGCGCACCCAACGCCGCCCTCGAGTCCACCCTCCAACCCGGCGGAAGCGCCCTCCGTCTCGTCGCCCTGCGCACAATCGACCAGTGGGAGGAGATCTCCTTCGACTACAACACCAACGAGTACGACATGGCGGAACCGTTCGTCTGCCGCTGCGGAAACTGTCAGAGTCGAGTGGTCCGCGGCTTCCGCCATCTCGATGCACTCGAGCAGGCCATGCTCCGCTCGCGGGTGGCTCCGCATGTTCGAGCCCGCTTGGGCGAGGCGGGCTGAACGGACTCCCGACCGCCAGTTCTCTCCGAGCACCATTGATCCCCCCTCGCCTTCTGCATTCGTTCTTCGAGTCGGCGGCCGCGCAACATCCGACGCGTCCCGCAATCGAGGTGCCCCCGGGGACCGATCGAGCGGAGCGGCAACTGGTGACGTACGCCCAACTCGCCAGCCGCGTCGACCGCCTGTCTGCGGAACTCAGTCGGTTTCTCCCAACGACGACCTCGCAGGCCACGCCCGGTGCGGGCGGGGCCTGCGGGGCTGGGGCGGAACCGATCATCGCAATCCTCCTGCCGCGGCACACGCCAGACCTCTACGCGGCGCAACTTGCGGCCCTTGCAATCGGATGCGCCTACACCGCACTCGATCTGCGCTTTCCAGACGGACACCTGATCGGCGCCCTCGAGGACGCTGCTCCGTGCGTTGTGATCACGGATGCGGCCGGCAGGCTTCGGGCGAGCCGATTGGGAATCCCGGAGTCGGAACTGCTCGATGTCTCCCTCATTCGGGGCTCGACCGCTCTGCGTACCCGCGAATCGGCGGCGGGCGGGGACGCCTCCGTCGATTGCGACCGCCTCGCATACGTGATCTACACCTCGGGGACCACCGGGCGACCCAAGGGCGTCGAGATCACCCATCGCAGCATCGTGAACCTCGTCGAGAGCGACCTCGATCGATTCCGTCTCACTCCCTTTGATCGCGTCGCCCAGTGTTCCTCTCCGGCGTACGACTCGTCGATCGAGGAGACCTGGCTCGCCCTTGCCGCTGGCGCGACGCTCGTGCCGCTCGATGATGAGACCGTGCGTCTTGGTCCCGACCTGATCCCCTGGCTTGCCGGCGAGCGCATCACCGTCTTCTGTCCCCCGCCGACCCTGCTCCGGGCGACCGGGTGCGACGACCCCGAGCGTGCCCTTCCGGAGTTGCGTCTGCTGTATGTCGGCGGCGAGTCCCTGCCGGGCGACCTCGCCGACCGCTGGGCCGCAGGACGATGGATGGAGAACGGCTACGGCCCGACCGAATGCACCGTGACCGTCGTCCGCGGACGCGTTGTCGTCGGACAGCCCGTCACCATCGGTCGACCGGTGCGAGGGCACTCCGCCTGGATCGTGGATGGGTCGCTCGAAGAAGTCGACCAAGGCAACTCGGGCGAGCTGGTCATCGCCGGGCCCGGACTGGCACGCGGCTATCGCGGCATGCCTGAACTCACTGCAGAGAAGTTCCCGGTTCATCCCAGGTTTGGACGCATCTACCGCACGGGCGATCTGGTCCGTCGAACCGCCGCGGGTGAACTCGACTACCTCGGCCGGATCGATTCGCAGGTCAAGCTGCGCGGCTACCGCGTCGAACTCACCGCAATCGAAGCGGTGCTCGCCGCGTGCGACGGCGTGCTGGCCGCAGCGTGCTGCGTGCAGCGAGAGGGCAACCTCGAGCTGCTGGTTGCTCACATCGTGCCGGATCCCGGCACGGTTGCGGCGAGAGGCTCGGCGACTGCTTCGGGGAGTGATGCGAAAGCTCGGCTGCCGTCACGGGCCGCACTGATCGCGGCCGTTCGCGCCACCCTGCCCGAGTACATGGTTCCGGCACGCATCGGCTTTCGTGCCGTTCTCCCGACGAGTGTGGGCGGCAAGCTTGATCGCAAGGCCTTGCCGATCCTGTCGCTGGCGGAGGACGGACCGTCGGACGCCGCCGGCACCCAGTCCACCAGGGAACTCGTGGACTGCGGAGACTCAATCGACGCCGCCGTCCTCGGTGCATTTGCAGAGACGCTGCGGCCGGGCCCTGCAGACCCGATTCCCTCGATGGACGCAGACTTCTTTCTGGAGCTCGGGGGCGACTCGCTCAGCGCCGTCTCGGTGATCTGCGCGCTCCGTCGAAATCCGGAGACGGGGTCGCTCTCGGTTCGCGACCTCTATGCATGTCGCACGGCCCGCCGCGTGGCGGCGCATCTGCGTGGAAGTGCCGTGCCGACGAGCGCCGGCAGCGGCAAGGGTCCTTGGGAGAGCAGACGAGGCGACCCGACCGAGGCGATGCCGCCACACTCGACGAGATCCGGTCCCCGCGCGGCCGCGGCGCGGGCCTCGACCGTTCCATTCACGCTCGTCCAGGGCGCGTGGGTTCTTCTCGGAGTCGGCATCTTCGGCGCGGCGGCCGCCGGTTCAGTTGCCAAACTCCTCCCGCAACTGCTGGAAGCCGTTGCCCCGGACCGGCTCCTGATGATGGCGCCGTTCCTCGCCATGACCGCAGCGCTTGCGTGGATTCCGATCTCGGTGGCCCTCACGGTCCTGGTCAAGTGGGCGGTGATTGGTCGATACGTCCCCGGCCGGCATCCCGTCTGGGGGAGCTACCACCTTCGTCACTGGATGGTGGTGAGCACGGCCCGGCTCATCCCCTGGGGCGCCCTCGAGGGTTCAATGCTCATGTCGCTGGTCCTGCGGGCGCTCGGGGCGAAGGTCGGGCGCCGAGTCGTGATCCACCGGGGCGTCGAGCTGCGCACTGGAGGATGGGATCTTCTGAGCCTCGGAAACGATGTCACGCTCGCCCAGGAGTCGGCACTTCGGCTCGGCGAGTTCGAGCGTGGCGAACTGATTCTGGACCGGATTTCCGTTGGAGACGGCGTCACCATCGACGTCCGAGGAGGCGTGAGCGGTCCCGCAACGATCGGCGCGTCCGCCATCGTGAGTCCGCTCTCCTGGATTGAGCCGGGCACAACCGTCGGCGCAGGCGAGCGCTGGACGGGAGTGCCGGCGCGATCGGTGGGCCCGGCGACCGGGCCGCCCCAGCTTGGCGACTCCACGTGGCGCAGCCGAGCTCGCTCGCCGGCCGTGCACGCCCTGCTGATGGTGACGCTGGGGGGGCTGCGGGTCCTGGTGCCGACTGCGGTGATCGCCGCGGCGCTCCTTCTCGGCGCCCGACTCGCCCCTGACGCGGGCCGCGGCGTGGTGGAGTGGCTGGGCGGAGCGCGGACGCCCGCCCTTCCGGCGACGACCACGCTCGGGGCAGTCGGTGTCGCGCTCGGGTGTCTCTCGCTTCCGTGCCTGCTGCTCGTGCTGGCGCTTGCGGCACGCTGGTTCGGGCGGGTGCGGCCAGGTGTGGTCAGCGCCTTCAGCGTCGATGCCGTTCTGATCTGGTCCACGACCGGGATGGTCGACTCCGCGGGTCGATGGTTGAGCGGCTCGCTCTTCTGGCCATGGTGGCTGCGACTCGCGGGCATGCGAATCGGCCGCGACTGCGAGATCTCGACGATCATCGACGTCCTGCCCGCCACCGTGGCGCTCGGCGACGAGTGCTTCCTCGCCGACGGGATCTACTTCTGTTCGCCGTGGCGACACCGTGGCACGCTCACCGTGAGCCAGACGGCGCTGGGGTCGCGCACCTTCATCGGGAATCACGCGGTGATCCCCGCGGGCGCGGTCTATGCCGACGATCTGTTCGTCGGGGTCTCGACACTTGCGGAGCCTGAACTGATGCGGCGAGGCGGCGACTGGTTCGGCATGCCACCGATGTCGCTCCCCAGACGTCAGGTCGTCGCGGGCGACCGTCGACTGACCCACGAACCCGGCGCACTTCGATACGTCAATCGACTCTTCTGGGAGAGCCTCCGCTTCACCCTGCCGACTCTGCCCATCGCCGTCTCGCTGGCCTGGTACGAACTGCTTGCCACGAGTGCACTCCGTGTCCCGCCGCTCTGGTGGTGGTGCGTCCTCGTGCCGGGAGCGACGCTGGGGGCGGCTGGCGTTCTCTGCGGCGCGGTCGTCGTGCTCAAGTGGCTCCTGCTCGGTCGGGTGAGACCCGGAGAGCATCCGCTCTGGTCGTGCTGGTGCAGCCGATGGGACTTCCTCTTCGTCGCCTGGGGCGTCTGGGCCCGAGGGCCGCTGTCGGCTCTCGAGGGAACGCTCTTCCTGAACGCCTTCCTGAGGCTCACCGGAGTGCGCATCGGTCGAGGGGTGGTCCTCGGCCGGGGGTTCACCCAGGTGGTCGATCCCGACATGCTCGAGTTCGAGGACGGCGCGACGGTGAACGGCCACTTCCAGGCGCACACCTTCGAGGATCGAATCCTCAAGATCGATCGCCTCGTCCTGCGGCGGGGGGCGACCTTGGGCGAACAGGCGGTCGTCTTCTACGGGGCCGAGATCGGCGACGGTGCAACGGTGCGACCGCACAGCGTGGTCATGAAGCGGGACGTGATTCCCCCGGCCGAGTGCCATGTGGGTTGCCCCACCCGCAAGCTCCGCGGGGCGTGACGCGAGAATCGAATCGGATCGCCCCACGTTCGCGACGACACAGGCCCGAGCATCACCGTGTCGGGCGCGATCCGGGTCCGGACAACCCAAGGGGAATTCCGGCCGCGTGTTGAGAAGGCCCCGATCTGCGGGCATACTCCACCCCTTCCCCGCATGAGCCAAGCTGAATCTGACGCCTCGCACTCAGCCGGCCCCGGTCCCGCCGGGGCCCCGGTCCACCCGCGGACCCTCGCGCTCTCGCTGGTTGCGCTGGGGATCGTCTTCGGCGACATCGGCACCAGTCCGCTCTACGCGGTCAAGGAGTGCTTCGCGGCCCCACACGGCGGCGGGGCTCCGCACGGCGTCGCGGTGAACGCCGCCAATGTGCTCGGCGTGCTCTCTCTGATCATCTGGTCGCTGATTCTCGTGGTCTGCGTCAAGTACATCGTCTTCATCATGCGGGCCGACAACCGCGGTGAGGGCGGCATTCTGGCCCTGCTCTCGCTCCTGACCAATCCGGCAGCCGATCGCAAGCGCGGTGGCCGAGTCTCCTTCGTCGCCATCCTCGGTCTCTTCGGGGCGTCGCTTCTCTTCGGAGAGAGCGTGATCACGCCGGCGATCTCGGTGATCGGCGCAGTCGAAGGCATCGCCGTGGCCACACCGACCCTGAAGTCATGGATCGTGCCGATCTCCGTGGTGATCCTGATCGCCCTCTTTGCGGTGCAGTCCAAGGGCACCGCGAAGATCGGCGCCGTCTTCGGACCGGTCATGCTGGTCTGGTTCAGCACCCTCGCCGTTCTCGGCACCGTCGCCATCATCCGCGAGCCGCAGGTGCTGGCCGCGTTCGATCCGCGGCATGCCGCGGCCTTTCTTCTCGAACACGGCGTACGCGGTTTCCTCACGCTCGGCTCGGTGGTGCTGGTGGTCACGGGAAGCGAAGCGCTCTACGCCGACATGGGGCACTTCGGCGTGCGGCCGATCCGACTGTCATGGTTCAGCGTCGTGCTGGTGGCGCTGGTGCTGAACTACCTCGGGCAGGGGGCGATTCTGCTGCACGATCCCGCCTCGGCCGCGAATCCCTTCTACGCCTTGGCGCCATCGTGGGCCCTCTATCCGATGATCGCCCTGGCCACCGCAGCGGCGGTGATCGCCTCGCAGGCACTCATCTCGGGAATGTTCTCGCTGACGGTGCAGGCGGTGCAGCTCGGCTTCTCGCCGCGCCTCCAGGTCGAACACACTTCTGCCTCGCACATGGGGCAGATCTTCGTCTCGTCGATCAACTGGACGATGATGCTGGGCAGCATCGGCCTGGCCATCGGCTTCGGTTCATCGAGCGCCCTCGCCGCCGCGTACGGCATTGCGGTGACGGGCACGATGGCCATCACCTCGGTCCTGTTCGGAATCGTGGCGTGGACCCGTTGGAAATGGGCCCCGTGGCGGGTCGTCGGGCTGGTGACCGCGTTTCTCATCATCGATCTCGCCTTCTTGTTTGCCAACGTCGCCAAGATCGCCCACGGCGGCTGGTTCCCGCTGGTCGTGGGCGGCTTCCTGTTCACGTTGATGATCACCTGGAAGCGCGGTCGCGCACTGGTCGGCGAGCGCCTGCGCAAGAGCGTGCGACCGCTCTCGGTGTTCATGAAGGCCATCGCCTACGACCCGCCGACGCGCGTGGCGGGGACGGCCATCTTCATGACCGGCAACGTGGAAGGCGTGCCTCTGGCGCTGCTGCACAATCTGCTCCACAACAAGGTGCTGCACCGCCGGGTGATCCTGCTCTCGATGCAGTTCGAGCAGCGCCCGCACGTGCCGGAAGCCGAGCGGCTCGACTACGCCGAGCTCGACCACGGATTCCATCGCATCGTGGCCCGCTACGGCTACATGGAGGAGCCTGACGTCAACGAGGTCCTGGCCCGTGCGGAAGCCCTGGGCATCAAGGTGAAGGCCTCGGAGTCGACCTTCTTCCTCGGCCGCGAGTCGCTGATTCCCCGCCGCGGCAAGAAGGGCTTCGCCCTCTGGCGGCAGCGCCTCTTCGCCTTCATGGCCCGCAATGCCCAGCCCGCAGTCAACTACTTCCGCATTCCCCCCCACCGAGTGATTGAGGTGGGGCAGCAGATTGAGTTGTGAGGGAGGCGTCGGCTGAAGCCGACTGGGGCGCTTCGGCTGCGCCTCCGCTTTCAGGGAGTGCCGCGTGCGCGGCACCTTCTTGAGGACGGAAATGCCGCCGCAACAGGGGACGCACGGACTTCGATCGCTGGCCGACGGCGGCATGTCCGGCGATTCAGTTGGGGTTGCGCGAACGGCGCCGGTGAACTCCAGGCCCCCCTGTCCTATCCGCTCGACTCGATCGACCAAGCTGGCGAAGCCAGCGCCGCGTCGATCGTGCCGAGCGCCAAACAGGTGCCGCGCACGCGGCACACCTCAGGAGTCGGCGCAGCCGGCGACCCTGTCGGCGCCGCCGACCCTTCCTCGCGTCCCCGCGGGCACTGCCGAAGGGGGGAATCGAACCCCCACTCCCCTTCCGGGGAAACGGATTTTGAATCCGTCGCGTCTGCCAGTTCCGCCACTTCGGCTCGATTTCGATCGCTCTCTCGAGCGACTGTCGCTCCCGAGTGCGGCCCCGGCAGGGCACGCAACTCGCGGGAACTCCGCGATGATGGCCCCCCGTGGCCGCGAGGTCAATTGGGGCGATATGACTTGGGGCCGCGGGCCCAGCTCCGCGGTCGAACTGCACACGGTCCCGTAGAGTGGTCACGTCGGGGGATCCGGTGCTGCGGTCTCCCGACCGGCACTGGATCGTTTCACTCCCCGTCCGCTTCCATGTTCACCCCCGCCGAAGAACACGACACCCTGCAACGGGCGATGGCCGGCGACGCTGCGGCGCTGACTCGGCTGCTCGAGGTTCATGGCCCCACCGTCCGTGGGCGCATCGCCGCCGACATGCCGCGCCGCTGGCAGGCCGTGCTCTCCGTCGACGATGTGCTCCAGCAGGCCTATACCGACGCCTTTCTGGCGATCCGCCGCTTCATTCCCCACGGCGACGGGGCCTTTCTGGCGTGGCTGACGAAGCTCGCCAAGAACGCCATGCTCGATGCCATCGACATGCTCAACGCCGCCAAGCGCGGTGGTGAACGACGACAGGTGATGGCCGACCCCGAGCGATCCCTCACCGCCCTCTTCGACGCCGTCGTCGGGGTGAGCCAGACGCCCAGCCAGGTCGTGGCCGGCGGTGAAGCCCTGTCGGCGATGCGCCGTGCCCTCGAGACGCTTCCCCCCGTCTATCGCACGGTGATCGATCTCTATGACCTGCAGGAGAAGTCGGCCGATGACGCCGCCGCCGCGATTGGCAAGAGCGTCGGGGCGATGTACATGGTCCGGGCCCGAGCCCATCGCCGGCTGGCCGAGATCATGGGCGACCGGTCGCAGTTCCTGAGCACCTGAGGCGCGGCGGGGGTGGCGACGAAGTTGGGGGAAGTTGAGTGTGGTTGAGGGAATTGTCCGCGAGATCCGTGACTGGCCACGCCGCCTTCCGTTGTAGTCGTGCTCGACCATGTCTGCATCCGACCCATCATCGTCGTCCCGGGAACGAGACCTGATCGAACAGGCCCGGCTCGCCGCCGAGGCCGAGGCCTCGCAATCGAAGCAGAGAGACGGCAGCGCCTCCTCGGTCGGCAATCCCTTTGCCGCCCAGAACGACGTCCAGCCGATCAAGCGCGACGCGATCCCCGGTTACGAACTCCAGAGCGAGATTCACCGTGGCGGGCAGGGCGTGGTCTACCTGGCGGTGCAGTTGGCCACCGGCCGCCGCGTGGCCATCAAGGTCCTCCGCGACGGCCCGTTCGCCGACGCCCGCGAGATCCTCCGATTCGAGCGCGAGATGGAGATCCTCTCCAAGCTCGAGCATCCCAACATCGTCTCGATCATCGACCGCGGCATCGCCAGCGATCAGCACTGGTTCGCGATGGACTACATCGCCGGCCCGTCGCTCGACGAGTGGCTTCAGGAGTCGAAGCGAACTCAACTCGACGCGCTCAAGCTCTTCGCCAAGGTCTGCAGCGCGGTGCAGGCGGCGCACCTGCTGGGGGTGGTGCACCGCGACCTCAAGCCCAGCAACATCCGCGTCGACGGCACCGGCGAGCCCCATGTCCTCGACTTCGGCCTGGCCCGTTCGGCGGGCGACTTCGGCTATCAGCGGGAGATGACCAACGCCGGCGAGTTCGTCGGCACGCCGGCCTGGGCCAGCCCCGAGCAGATCGATCGCGATCCGTCGCGCATCGACCAGCGCACCGACGTCTATCTGCTGGGCATGGTGCTCTACAAGCTCCTCACCGGGCGCGGGCCGTGGGATCTCGCAGGTCACCTGCACGACCTGTGGGATGCGATGAAGCACAACCTGCCGTCGCGGCCGCGGAGCATCACCCGCGACGTCGATGACGAACTCGAGACCATCGTCCTCAAGGCGATGCATCCCGAGCGGGAGCGGCGCTATCAGAGCGTCCACGCCTTCGCCAGCGACGTCGAACACTATCTCCGCGGCGAACCCATCGACGCCAAGCGCGACAGCTCGCTCTATCGGGCCCGCAAGTTCGTCTCCAGAAACCGAGCCGCAACCGCGGTGAGTCTCCTCGGAATCGTCGCCCTGGCCAGCGCCGCCGGAGCGTTCTACGTGCAGCGCAACGAAGCCCGAGATGCCCGACGAGTGGCGGAAAATGCGCTGCGGCAGCGCGATCAGTCGCGACTCCTCCAGCAGACCGTCGATGCCTTCATCTTCCAGCCGCTGGTCAAGGCGTTCGACCCATCGCTGGGCGGCGGCGAGAGCGTGACCCTGAAGGAGTACTACGACAGCCGCGAATCGCTCATCGAGATCAAGTTCGCCGGCGAATCGCCCGAGCAGCGAGCCCAGCGGGCGATGGCCCACTCGGCCATCGGCCGCGCCTATCAATCGATCCGCTCGTTCGTCAAGGCTCGGGAGCATCTCGAGAAGGCGGCGACGATCTTCCGCTCGCTGGGTTCCGAGTACGACTGGCTTCGCGCCGACGGCAACATCCAGCTTGCCGCAGTGCTCAAGGAGATGGGACTTCACACCGAGGCCAAGGCTCTTTCGCTCGAGTCGCTGCAGATCGCGGAACGGCTTCACGCTCCCGGATCGTTCGAACTCGCTCTGGCTCGCATCGGGCACGCGGGAGTCCTGCGCCAAGGTGGGAACGCCTCCATTCGCCCGGAGACCATTCGCCTCACTCGCGAGGGATCGCAGGCGCTGCGGGCTCTCCTTGCGGCGGCGGAGTCGTCTGTTCCGGAAGGGATGAGTCTGGAGCAGTGGAGGCGTGAACTCACTCTCGAACTTGCCGGCTCCCTGAACAACGAGGCGATTGACCATCGAAGTCTGGGCGACCCGGACAAGGCGATTCCGCTCTACGACGAGTCGATCCAGCTCCTCGCCAGCAACGGCCTCGAGCGCAGCGTCGACAATCTGCTGGCGCGGACCAATCGGGCGTGGGCGGTCAAGACGATGGGCGACACCGATTTCGCAATCGCCGCCCTCCGGGCCGTGATTGCAGATCTTCCGAAGCTCGCGATCAACCTGCAGGCCGATCCGCGGGTCGCTCTGCCTCATCACTACCTTGCCCTGATTCTGGTCTACCGCGGTGTCGACGGCCAGGATCGGGCGGCGCGGAAGACGGACATCGATGACGGTCTCGTGCACGCCCAGGAGGCACTGCAGCGGATCCAAGCACGCCCAACCAGCCCGTTCAAGCGGGCGGAACTGACGTTTGTGCTCGGGCTCGCCAAAACCGAGCTCGGTGCCATGGCAGGTGATGACGGCCGGCTGCGAGAAGCTCGCCAGAATCTCGAGTCGGCGTTCGAGTACCAACCTGAGCCTACAGACGAGAAGGGCAAGCTGCTGATTGCCCGGATCCGGATCACCCTCGGAGTGTGCCTCTGTCGCCTGCGTGAAACGGGGGCGGGGCTTGAAAGCCTCGAGGCGGGGCTGAAGTCACTGCGCGACGATCTCAAGAAGCCCGAGACCGATCTCGATATCGTGCGTGCCAAACGCTGGCTCGAGGAGTCCCGTCGGATCGCCGCCACCGCGCCGGCTGATGCGAACCCTGCCGAGGCTCGGTAGTCTCTCCCTCAGTCCTGCCGCGCGCTGGTTGGCGTCACGCGGGCTGGTAGCTCAGCGGCCCAGAGCCATCGACTCATAATCGGTTCGACGTGGGTTCGAATCCCACCCAGCCCATTCCCGTTTTCCTCGGTGTTTTCGACGTAACTCATTGGCGACTCCTCTGGTTGCGACTCCGGCGCTGCGCTGGAATCCTGCGGCCGTGGACCGCTGGCGACCGCTGGCGACCGCACATCGCGCGCAACATTTGCGCAGCGCAGTCCGGCGATTGCCTTCGAGGCGGCGGCCTCAAGATCTCCACTCTGGACGTGCGTGTAGATGTTCGCGGTCAGCGCCGGCGAGCTGTGACGCATCGCGCGCTGCGCCTCGACCAGAGGCACACCGCCTCGCGCCATCTGGGTCCCGAAGGTGTGCCTGAGCGCGTGGAAGTCGAGCTTCCGACCGTCCGCGTCCACTCGGGCGACCTTCGCCGCCAGCAGATCGGTCCTGATCATCCGGGACGCCGGCGACTGGGACAGCCCCGGCCACACCAGACCCTCACGCGACCGACCGGACAGCCACTGCCGGAGCATCGGCACGATCTCTGGCGGCAGCCGCTGCTCGACCGGCTTCCGGTTCTTCGCCGATCGGGCCTCGAGCCGAAGGTGAGGGGACCCCGCATCAAGGACGAAGTCCATGACCCGACGGGTCGCCAGTTCGCCGGCCCGGAACCCCGTCGACAGCGCCACCAGGTACAGCATCATCCGATCACGGCCAGAGACGTTCCAGCGCGTCGGACCATCGCCGGCAGCCGACAGCAGCCGCTCGATCTCATCGACGCTCATCGCCCTGCGCCGCGTCCGCTCCATCCCGACGATGGCCCAGCTCTCGAGCGAAGCGAGTCCGTCAACGCTCACACGGCCGTTTCGGTGGGCCCAGCGGATGAAGCCCTTCCAATAGGCGCGCCAGTGCTGCAGCGTGCTGTTGCTCGGCGCGACCGACGGCAGTTTCCCCACCACCCTCCGCACCGGCTCGCGGCCACCCCTGGCATTCCTCGCCATCCGGTCCGACTTCAGGGCCGCGAGCCGCTTCTCGGCGTCGGCAGCCATCTCCGCCCCCCGCTCCCGCCGCAGCTCGAGCATCCGCTCGAGCCCGCGGAGCCACGTGTCTCTCGTGATCTCATCCAGCCGCTTCCAGCCTGCGGCCGCCGCCAGCTCCCGCAGGTGATCCGCGGTGTTGGTGATGTGCGTCGCCGTCACCTGCTTCGGCGAGAGCCGCTTCATGGCCACGTAGTCGCCGATGTGGGCCTCCAGCGTCTTCCGCGCGTCCGCAGTCCGATCGACGCGGCCCAGCTCGACCATCTCTCCATCGTGAAGCCACTGCCGCGCCACCTCCCGGGCCGCGGCCTTGGTCCGCGTCTTCGTCGAACGGCGCAGCCACTGCCGCTTCTTCGAGTCGAAGCAGATGGCGTAGAACGGGCCGTCGGGCCGGACCAGGAAGATGTCGCCGCGTGCCATCAGCATCGCTCCTTCTCGCGGCGGCGCGAGCGTCGAGCGGCGGGACCCATCCCGGATTCAGCCCACGTCGTGAGCTGCTCGGCCGCCCAAAAGAGCATCCGCGGTCGGCCCTTCCGGTCATCGAACCGACCCACGGGCGCGGGGCAGACCCCCCGCCGCCACCATCGATCGAGCGTGTCGGTCGACACGCCGAGGATCTTCGCCGCCTCCCCCCGCTGGACCATCCGCTGCTGTGTCACGGCTTTGCTCCCATCGCAACCGACTGCGTGGCTGCCGCCTTCATACCGCGGATCTCACGCTCGAGCACCTCGACCCGCAACTCCAGATCCATGCTCCGATCCTGTGCACACTTGATGTCTCGCCGCAGCTCGCTCTCCAGCTGTCGGATCATCATCACCAAGCTGCTCAACTCGTCCTGCAGCGCATCCGTGAACTGGAGCAGGTCCCGAGAATCGACCGCGCCGCCGCGGTTGGCGATGCAGTCGATCGAAAACTGAAACTGGTTCATCGGTTGATCCTTTTGGTGTTCCACCCCGAGAACGGAAACTGCGGTGGGTTGAGCGGGGGGCGCACCACGAATGACTCGATGCGATTGATCTCGTGATTCACGGTCTCCATGCATTCCCTGGCACGGAATAGGCGCGCTTCAGCGGCCCGAGCCTGATCGCCCGCTCCGTAGACCGCCTGTCGCAAGGCCGTCGACTTCCGCATCGCGGTGGCGAGCAGTTGATCGCGACTCCACGACGGCCGCCGTCGCTGCTTCTTGACTGCGTGTGGTGTGGTCATGCGTCCTCTGATGGTTTGAATGGGAGTTTGATCTCAAGCAGAATTGAAAGTCGGTTTGAGCTATCCGGAATTTCCGGATAGTTGCCTCGGGGGGCAGCTCCGCCTCAGACAAGTGTGGTTGGAAGTGTGTTCTCGGCGCCGCGTCTCACGACCGTGCGTTCTCCTTCTGGCCGATGCGGCGGTTGCGCTCGCAGAACTGACCGCGGACGACCACCCAGTCCACGAGTGCACCCTGCAGCTCCTCGAGCTCATCGTTCACGCGCTTGTCCATCGCCCGATCCATGCCTGGGGCGAAGAGGATGAAGCGGATGGGCTGCTTCGGCTCCGTCGGCATCTCGATCTCCAACCGGATCTCGAGCTGCACGGGTGGATCAGGCGCCTCCAGAGTGGCATCACCGACGTCCGTCGCCAGCACTGGGAGCAGCACTTCGAACGATCGAGGGAACTTCACGAGCTCGTCGCCGCCCGAGACCGTGAAGACCACACCGGCCGTCTCACCGTCGAGCCGGACGTCGCTGTCGATCTTGACCTGCGCGGTGGCCTTGACCTGCCGCATCCGGTCGAGGATCGGCGCGTGGGCCAGAGTGTGCTGCATCTGCCGCAGGAACACAAAGAGCTCCCGATGCGTGACCGACTTCCCCAGGATCGATCGCCACTGCTGCCAGTCAGGTGAGGTGCGGAACTTCATCGTCATCCGCTCGCGATCACCCTGCTCGACCTGATCGTCGACGACCAGTACCACCTGCTCGTTGTCGAACAGGACGAGGCTCCGCTCCTTCGAGCCGTATCGATTGGCGACCGCGATCACCCCGTCGATGGTCTCGAGGCGGTAGTCGCGAAGGTCGGTCGGCCGCTGGTACCCATCGATGGGGGGCACCTTTGCCTCGACCCGGAAGACCCGAGTGTCAACGCCGGAGCCCCCAGCCTCGCCCTGGTCGAGGGACTTCGCAACGCTCAACGCGAAGCCGCCGCCGGCGTTCGCCGCTTCCGCGATCAGAGTCGCGAGCGGTCCGTCGAGAGGCCGCTCCTGCTTCACTGCCTGCCCGTTGTCCTGGTCGTCGTCGTGCTTGCCCATGTGTGCTCCTTTGGTTTGGTGCGGCCTCTGCCGCGATCAGTGTGTCGAGATCACGTGCCGATCTTGCCGGCCGTCGTCGGCGGCTCGAGCAGCTCTCCAGTCCTGGTGTCGAGGACGCCCGTGGGGCGACCGTTGCGGTCGAAGAGCCGCAGCTGGTCGGGCGTGCTTGCGGTGCTGCCGCTCGGGTCGCAGAGCAGCCTGCCGCCCTTCTCCTTCACGAGAGTCATCTTCTCGTTCTTCGGTGTCTTCAATGTGACGCAGTGGACCACCGTCACGTGGTCCTCGATGTCGGGGTCGTAGCCGACGTCGATGGTCGCCGTGATCTTGCAGCTCCCCGATCGCTCGCCAGAGCTCTTCCGCTTCACGAGCGCCGCCGCGGCCTCGGCCAGAGCGCGGTCGATCTCCTCGATGAACTTGCCTTCGCCGATCAGTCCGGTCGAGAGTTCGACCATCGTGCCGGAGGGCAGGCTTTCGAGATGGGTGGGTTCCGTCTTCTTCGTGGTCATGTGGTTCCCTTTCTACGCCCGGAGTGGGCGCATCGATTCAGTTCCAATTGCCCCGCATGATGGCTTCCGCGCGCCGCACGAGTGCTAGCTTCGTGCCGGCGTCGAAGATGAGCCCGATCACCATCGCCTCGGTCATCGTGAGGCCGCACTCGCGCTGCAACTGACCTTGAACGTCGACGACCTTCATGCCGCGCAGGCGGCCGCTCTGGTAGAGCGCGTGGATGAGGTCGACCGCTCGCTCGTAGGGCGTCCGATCAGTGGTGGACTTGGTGTCGAGTGTCATCGGCGGATGTCCTCTGGACGCGGCTGAGCGTCCCAGGTGAATGGCCGCGGCTCGCAGGCGAGCCCTGGAACAGCCCACCAACTCTGCTGATCGAAATCCTCGATGGCGAGCTGAGCGTCCTCCTGGCTGCGGAACACCGCCGCCGAGTCGCAGGCCACGACGCCGCTGGTGAGCCAGTGGCCCTCCGGCGAGTAGTCCGTCTGCACCCAGACCCCCCAGGTCTGTGCGCTCACAGCTCCCACCCTCCGGCTCGTGCAGGCTGGTGAATGGGCCGAGCCACGTCGCCCCGAGGCGGCGACGGCTTCTTGGGACCGGAGCCGCCGTCGTCGTCGACGATCGCGATCTGCATGTGATCGTCGATCACCCCGATGAGCGGCTCGCCTGAATGGCTCCAGCCGATCGGCGGAGCGACGACACCGTCGCGCCGGCCCTCCTCAGCGATCAGCGCAGAGATTGCGCCAAGCGCCGTGAGGACCAGCGCGACGACGCAGGCGAGCAGCCCGGCGACCGTGCCGGCGAGCCCCGAGATCTCGACGATCCCGAGGCCGAAAGGGATCGAAACGAGGCCGAGCAGGATCATCGTGGCCAGGCTGGCCGCGATGGCCCGCTCGGCGAGTCTGTGATCGATTCGGGCGATCGGGCGTGGCAGCGACCGGAGTCGCTCGCCTCCATCCCGCCGCATCGGTGTGGAGTGGGTGATCATGGTGGAGAGATCAGGTGCTTCGTCTGTAGATCTCGGGAATCACGGAATCACCTTCGCCTGCACGGTGAACGCCACCTGGCACCGCGCACCGAGCATGCCGCGCAGGACGAGCTGAGCCCGCACGGGCGGCGACTGCCTGATCCCGCCGGCGAACGGGATCACGCGCGCCGTCATCTGGCCCGCCCCCGCCATGCCGATCGAGGCACGGCAGAGGAGTTCAGCCCGGGCACCCCAGCCAGCCAGCACGTCGCCGACCAATGCTCCGCTGCCGGTGTCCCAAGACTCGAGCGCCGCGCCGATGTCGGCGCCGTCGACGAATCCGTCGCCCGTGAGATCGCCCTCCGGCAGGCCGACGATGGCGTAGACCCAGTCGGCGTCGGGAGCAGGCTGGAAGGAGATGTCTCCGCCCTGCACCATCGACGTCAGTCGCAGATCGGAGAAGCCCGTCCCGCCGCTGAAGCTGAGTGTGCCGAGGTCGCAACGGACCTCGACGAGCTGCTTCGTGGTCTCATGGTTCTCGACGACGATCTTGCCGCCGAGAACACGTGTGCTCAGCTCAAACGCAATCGACTTCTCAAGGGGTACGGTCAGCTCAAACGCAATCGACTTCTCAGGGGTGATCATGTGGTGTCTCCGGTTCGCTTGCAATGCCTTGGCGCGCCTGTCGGCGCGCCGAGGACGAATGGCCCCAATGCGGCGGGGTGTGTGTTCAGGGCGTGGCGATTCCGACGACGCCACGCCGGCGACGATCACGCGTGCGGGCCTGGAGCCAGTGGAGCGCCTCCTCGAGCTTGGTCGCGACGATGGCGTTCTCCCGTGACCTGCCGGTCGCCCCCCCCTGGAATCCGCGGAGGCGATCGATGAGGACGGCGAGCAGCGCCTCGTGGGTGAGGCCCCGTCGCCCGGGTCGAGAGAAACGCATCTGGAGCTCGTCGCTCCCCGTCACGATGCGGTAGTCGCGCCGCTCGGTCCCATCACCGAGGTTGTCGGTGCCAACGCGACTGACCGTGGGCTGCGGGTCATCGGCATCGAGGACGTGGTCTCGCACCTCGATGCCCCGCTCGTAGGGCGGCAGATCCCGCCCAGCCGCGACGTCGTGGCGCTGATCAGCGAGATTCGGCGTCACCACCGTCGCTCGCTCCGCCTGCTTGCGCGCGTTCTGACGCTCGGCGGCGGCCGCGGCCGCGCCGACGACAGCACCGCCCATCAGGGGCTGGATGCCGGCACAGGCCGCGGTCTGATCCGCGGCATCCTCGGCGAGCGCGGCGGTGTCGACGGGCGGCGGTGTGGTGGTCTCTGGACGGTCCATGTCGGGTGCTCCTGGCGGTGTTGGGGGTGTCGTCGGCGCCCCCGCCGAAGCGCCGACGACGTGAATAGCGGGAGCAGGACTTGCACCTGCGACATCCGGCTTATGAGGCCGGCGACCTACTGCTGGTCCACCCCGCCACAAGTGGATCGCCGGCGAACTTGTCACGCCGACGACCCAGGGAGAAATGGTCAAGAGGCCGGTGCCGGATGGTCAGTCCGGCGGATGCTGGTCGCCGATGTCGAGGACCGATCGCAACCAGCGGAAGAACGTGAACATGGAGCTGCACCTCGCTTTCTGCGCAGGGTTGCGACCGCAGCCGTTGCGCACGCGGCGGCGGTGGAAGGAGTCGATGAAGGGGCGGGGCCAATGGAAGCCGCCGCCCCCTTCGGGAAGGGAGATCGCTGTGTGAGCCCGGGCGCGCCGCCGCTGGAGTGCGGCACTCGCCCGAAAGCGCCGTGAACGGCGCTGATGGTGCTCGAAACGTCGACCTCGACTGAGTAGGTTTGCATTCGCGGGCCTCCGATCCAGGCTTGCGTGTGCCCTCCGTCGTCTGCGCGACGGAGGGCGTTTTTCGTTCCGGGCCGAGCGTGGGGTGGGTCACGCCGTGGCCGGGGGGCAGGCCGCGTTAGCGCGGCCGGAAGAGATCAGCGTTTGGCGCTCCCGTTGGAAGATGAAGGGGCGGGGCCAGGGGAAGCCGCCGCCCCCTTCGGGAGATCGGGATTGGGCGCGGCGCCGGCGGTTTCCGCTATCGCATCGGGTGCGCCAGGGAACGTCGGCGGCTGGATCGCCTTGCGCGGGTCGAGGATCGGAGATCCTGCCGCGTCGTAGACGTGCACTGCATCCTCGAGCACTTGGTTGACCGAACGGCGCTGGCTCTTCGCGAGCCGCTTCGCGACCGCGAGGCCACGGGCAGTAATCCGAGTAACGGGTCGAAGGGTGCTGGGCATTACACCAGTAAGTTACCAGCGGTTACTTAACAGTCAACCAGAAGGTATCAAAAACTTGCTCGCCAATTCTCTGTATTTGTGGTTTACCATCAGTGCACCAGTGGAACGCCCGACCCAAGCAGTGAAGATCACCACCTCGACTCACTCCGCCCTGGAGCGACTGGTCGATCACTCGGCCGACACGCTGGGAAAGGTGGTCTCAGCTTTGGCTTGGCACGCTGGCCGGCTCACCGCAGAGGAGTGGGCCGCTATCACGAACGAGTGGACAGCGGAAGTGAACCTTGAACTCGCGAAGAATCGCGGGCGCACTCTCCACCGGTATGGCAGGGATGGGGCCAAGACCACGACAGCCCTCGACGCCATCCCGAAGCCGAAGGTGTGGGAGCCGGAACCGAAGGGCAAGGGGAAGAAGGCGTAGATCGCGGCACGGCCGCAGGGGGACTCGATGGGCTTTCTCCGACTCACTGGCATCTTCACCGTGGCCGCGCTCGTGATCGGGCTGAGCGGCGGAGCGACCTCCCCCGGGCTCTCCGATGAGGAGCTGGTCGCGAAATACAACGCCTGGGCTGCCAAGCAGGCTGAGACTGAGGGAAAGGAAGCCATTGCACAGCTGCTCGAGATGGAGTTTCGCATCGCCATGGGTGAACGCGGCTTCGTTTCTGGCAAGAGGATTCCCGAGGGATACCGCGAGGTCGACTCGAGGGGCCGGAAGGTCATCCAGTGGGAGTCGAAGGCGACTCGGGATCGGCTGCTCGAGGAGTGGCGCACCGCAGCGACGGTTGCGTTTTCCACATGCAACGAGCTGCGAAAGGGGCATCTACGCATCCCAGTCCTGAGGCCAGAGGCGATGTCCACCGGACAGATCGGCGACCTTCGCTCTGGGGCCGGCGCCTTCAAGGTGGCCCAAGTCCTGAGCGACTCGAGACTGCTCATCGCATACGAGTCATTCAAAAGGCCTGACAAGTACGTTTTGCTGGAGGGCGTCGGGACCAAGAACCTTACCGATGGCGTGTATCTCGCTGACACCTTCTCCAAGCTCGTCCTGATCGAGGGCACCGAGACCTATCCCACGCCGCTCGGCTCCACGAACACGGTCTTCGTTGTGCGCCCCATTCCAACTGCCGCCGGAGAGCTCAAGCCGGGCGCCGAGGCCCGCGGAAAGCAGTTCGCTGCCTTGATGGACGAACGCGTGGCCGCCAACGCAGAGAACATCGCGGTCGAGGTTCGAGGAGAGAAGCTGAAATCGAAGGCGCCTCCCAATCTCGACTCGCCGCCAGCAGAGACCCCCGGCAAGCCGGCACGGGAGGATCACAAGGGGAAGAAGGCGTAGATCGCGGCACGGCCGCAGGGGGACTCATGGCACTTGGGGACGTGATCGAACGAACGTGGGGGCCGGTGCCGGTGGACCTGTCGCAGGACTGGTGGGAGCACGGCGACCGCGCGCGCGAAGAACCGACCAAAGCGCAGCTCGGCCTCGCAAGGCGGCTCGGAATCAACGCTGCTCGCCACTCGAAGCGCTCGCTGACGAACGCCATCAGTCGCGAGGAGGGCGAGGACGCCGAGCCCGCGACCCGCAGCTCGATTGAGCGGCTTGCAATGCTCGGCGTCGGTGTTCCCCACGAGCTGAAGAAATGGCAGGCGGATCGCATGCTCTCCGCGATCGATCGATGGGGGGAGCAGGCTGGTCAGATGCGATGCCCGCACTGCAAGCGCTTTCAGAGACGGCTTGAAACTCAGTGCTTCTGCGGAACGGTCTTCGAGCATCGGTTCGAGCTCGACCTCGATGCGAGGACCGGCACGGAGTTCGTGGTTGCGGGCCGTCCGATCGGCCGAACCCCGCGATCGACTTCTTCGGGGCCGCCGGCATTGAGGCAGGCCGCCGCGCCGGCCATCCGACGAGCCAACCACGTGGCCACCTACTCCGTCGTTCTCGCGGCCGTGGCAGTTGCGGCGCAGATCTCCGCCTGGTTCGCCGCCGCGACCGCGCTTGCGGTCATCGCGATCTTGTTCGGTGGCATCGGCCTGATCCTTTCCGCCCTTCGTCGAGGCGTCGGCCTCGTCGCCGCCTCCCTTGGCATCGGGCTTGGGGCGGTGATCTTGATATGGGGCGACGCGAGCGCGGCCGCGACGGGGGCGGCGCCATGATTCGCGTACCGAGCTGGATCGAATCGCACGTGCGAGTGTTCGTACAGCTGTTCCTCGTCCTGGCCGTCGGGGCGCTGTGTCTCGGCTGCGGCCTGGCGGGCTACCTGATCATCGACCGCGCGGACGTCGCGAACGCGATCGGTCTGGCCCTGATCGGGCTGATCTCCGGACTCTGGCTGGCCCTCATCGCATTGATCATCGGCGTCACGCTCGAGGTTCTGCAGCGTCTGCGAGAAATCCTCAATGAGATCAGTGGGCAGACGATGGTCATACTCGAGTCGCGGCAGTGGACGTCGGATCGCTCGGCCGCTCCGCCGGTCGCCGAGGTTCCCGTTCCGGTCGCGGCGTCGGCCGCCCCGGAACGTCCCTGGCGGGAGGAACCAGTTGAGTCGCCCCGGAGGCCCGATCCTGCCCCGTCGAACTTCATCGTCACCTTCAAGCGAGCAGATGGCAGCACGAACCGTCGCCGAGTCGCGGCGGAGAGCGCCATTGCCGCGCGGGAGATGATGGAGCAGCGCGGGCATGAGGTGATGAAGGTGAGTGCGGAGTGAAGCACCAACGACGAGTCGGCGAACCGTCTCTGGAGAATTACCTGGGTGCTTGTCCGACCGTTCGACGATGAGGCCTCACGTGATTGGTTGCGTACCGCTCCTCCGGCTGAGGTTGCGCGACGTGAGCGGTGAGATCAGGCACTCGTACAGGGTGAACAAGTACTCCACCCGCTGCCTCTCGCCCGCGAATCGAGCGGCGCGATAGCACCTGTCGACGGCCAGATCTAGCGAACGGTGCGCATCGCGCAGGACCTTCGGCATCGCCAGCGGGTCGTATAAGTCGGCCAGGGTCTGGCCTCCAAAGAGAGCCCGGCAATCCAGAACATGCCGAGCCGCCGACTCAACAGCGGTCATCCGAATCGCGGAAGTCTCGGGCCATGGGAAATTGTTGTAGACGAGGTTTGCGGAGTACTGGTACCGCGATTCAAGCCGACCGCATACTCGTCGTGTCCAAGCCATGTGCATCTCGCTGGTCAGTACGCCGAAGTGGTAGAGCGTCGCGTTCGGAACGACGAGCGCGCTCCCGGAGGCGATCACGGCCGGGGACATGAAGCCGATGGGGATGTATCGTCGGTTCTCCGACGAGACCTTTGGAACCAGAAGATAGTCGGTTGCGGGCTGACGAATCTCGCCGAAGAGACCAGGCGTCGCAGCGAGCTTCTGCGTCTGCTCGCGGTCGCTGCTACTGCGGAACCGGCGGACTGCATCCAATCGCTCGGTGATCAGCCGGGACGAACGAACGAGGTTTGGCGGCGCGTCGACGAGCCAGAGGCACCATCGCTTGGTGCCGTTGATGAACTCATCTGTACCGAAGAGCGGTCGTACGAACGGGGCGATGGCTCTGTTCTCGTTCAGGATGGCCGCTCGCTCCGCAGCGGACAGGAGGAGACCCTTCGCGGATGCCTGATCGCGACCCCTGTCGATCATCATGCTTCCGTAGTTCATTGGTGGAACATTGCACAATGGGGCGCGCCGCTTCACCAGCGTGAGATTCGATCCCTCACACAGGTACGGAGAGATGCGAGCGACACGGCTGACTGTTGGACTGGTCGCGTCGTCGCTGTAATCAACGATCGTGCCTGGACCAGTACCAGCGCCGAAGCCGACGATCACCACGTGCACGTGGGCCTTTCCTTTTGCTTCGCTCATCCACACAAACGTGGTGTGGGCGAATCGAATCGACATCCCGCGGGGCCCCAGCATCTGTGGCCAGAAGAGCCCTACCTGCTCGCCCTGGCAGATTGAGTTTGTCGAGACGAACGCAGCGCCGATCCCCGAGCCCACAATGTACCGCGCCGCGACTCGATACCAGCAGGTCACATAGTCGAGGACTCCAGCCCCAGCCACATCCCCCCAGATCGCGGTCATGTCTGCCTTCTGGGAGCGGTTCCGCTCTTTTTTCCCTACGAACGGCGGGTTCCCGAGCACGTAGGAGCACCGCTGGGATGCCAGCACCTCGTTCCAATCGGTACGAAGCGCGTTCGCGTGCACGATCCTGGCACTCTTTGTGAGCGGCAGACGCCTGACGGGCTGCCCGAACGCCTCCCCCACCTTCTGGTTCATCTGGTGATCGATCAGCCACATCGCGACTTCAGCGATGCGCGCTGGCCACTCCTCAATCTCGATCCCGTGCATCTGGTCGACATCGACCTTCAGCAACGCGTCCAGCATCAGCCGCGCAGAATCTTCCTTGCCGCCCCAGAGGCGGATCAGTACCTCGAGTTCAAGCAGCCGCAGTTCCCGGTACGTCACAACCAGGAAGTTGCCGCAGCCGCAGGCGGGGTCGAGAAAGCGGAGCGACGCGAGCTTCTGCTGGAATGTCTGCAGCCGCCTCTTGCTCTTGCCGCACTCCAACAGCTCCTTCTGGAGGTCGTCCAGGAAGAGCGACTTCACCAACTTCATGATGTCTCGCTCGCTGGTGTAGTGGGCACCGAGCTGGCGACGCGTTCTTGCTCCTGCGTCACCCGCCATGATCGACTGGAAAAGTGAGCCGAACACGGCGGGACTGATCCGTGACCAGTTGAACTCGCAGCACTCCACGAGCGCCGCCCGCATCGGGCGATCGAACTCGGCGAAGGCGAGTACGACGTCAGGGTCTGGCATCCCTGGCAGCGCGCCGAAATCCCAACGAGCCACGTGAAGGTCGGTGCTCCGCAAACGCGCCTCAACCTGCGCATCGACCTGAACCCGCCGCCGAAAGCACCTGTGCACTGATGCGGCCGCCGCGAATCTTGCGATATGGCGCGCCTTCGGGGTCGTACTTCGCCAGGTCATTGGGCGCGCCGTGCAGCAGCGGGTCGCGGAACAGGATCTGGCCGGCCTCGATGCGCGCCGCCTTGGGCAGGATTCCCATGATCGCCTGGCTCACGACCGACTTGCCGGAACCGGATTCGCCGACCAGCGCCACGGTCTTGCCTTCCGGCACCCGGAACGACACGCCATCGACCGCCTTGATAACCCCCTCGTTCACCGTGAAGTGAACCTTGAGGTCGCGTACCTCCAGAACATTGGCCATTAGCGGCCGCCCCCCACGCCGTTCCCCCCGGCAAGGCCCGGCGCGTTCAGCGCGCCAAGGTTTGCCAGCGTCGTCGGGCTCAATTCAATCCCGCGCTGGCGCGCGGCCGACGTGACGGCTGTCACAAGGCCGGGAAAATCCGAAATCGTTGAATCGGCGGAAATCCGCCGCCCGCCGCCGCGCACGTCAAGCTGCAGCCAGCCGTCGCTACGGTCGCGCTTGGTCGAAAAGTAGCGGATCGCCACGTCTGAAAAATCGATGGCACCATCGTTGGTGAAGTTGTCGTAGTCGCCCAGAACATACTCGCGGTACTCGCCCGCCGGACGCGCCCGGCGATCTTTGAGTTGTGACAGATAGAGACTCGTTGGCTCCACATGATGTCCGTGTGCATCAAAGATGCCATCGGATTCGGCACTTCCAGGCCGGCCGACCTCGCCAACGCTTCCGATCACCCAGTTCTGAGCGGTCGGCGGGTTTTGAACAATGAACTCTTCTGCGACGCAGTTCCAGATCACGAAGTTTGCACCGGCCCAGCCGTGGCCCGTGCCGGAGTTGCCGCGGTTGCGGACGTTGATCTGGTTGCCCATCACGGTGACGTTGTCGAAGAGTGTGCCGGCGCTCCAGCGGTGGTGCGGGCCGGTGTCGGATTTCGCCAAATCGGCGACACAGTCGACGAAGACGTTCGGGCCCGGCACCAGCGAGCCGTTCACGTAATCGTGGCGGCCGTTGCGGGTGTAGCAATTGCGGATGAGATTGAGTTGGCCGTTGACGTTGAAGGAGTAGCGTCGGCCGCCGGTGATTTCGGAGATCGGGTCGAGGCACTGCGAATCTTCGACGGTGATCCACTTCGCGCCGCTGCTGATGGTCACGGCACTGTAGGCGAAGAACTGCGTGGTGATGTTCCGCACCCAGGCGTTCTGCACGGTGTTGAGCGTGATGAAGTCCCAGGAGTGGGCCTCGTCGGTGGAGCTGACATAATCCGAGATGCCGCGTAGGTGCTCGATGCCGACGTTCTGAATGCGGCCGCTCCAGGTGTAGCGGGAGATGTCGCCGCCGCCGTATTGCAGGTCGAGCGAGTTGGTGATCGGGGCGTCGAGCGTGACGACGTTGCCGTCGATGCGGGTGATGACGCGGTCCCAGCGGAGGTCTTTGGAGCCGGGCTGCCAGGGATTATCCAGGAGGTCCATATAGGTGTCATGGATCCATTCGGCGGTGCTGGGGCGGTGGACGACGACGGTGTGGCCCACGGCCAGCCCGGCGGTGCTGTCGACGCGGAAGCTGCGGGCACCGACGGGGACGAGCTTCTCAGTGACCTGGTGCGTGGTGCCGCTGACGGTGCTGCGCGAGCCGGAGCCGGCCACTTGAATGATGGCGCGGGTGCTGGTGCCGGTCGCGCGGAGGACGGTGTCGCCGGTGCCGTCGCCGACGCCGCGGAGGACGACGCCGCTGGCGTTGATGCTGAGAAAGCCTTCGATCTGGTATTCGCCGGCGGCGAGGAGCACCGCGCCGCGGAAGCCGTTGGCGTCGAGCGGCATCGCGCTGACAGTGTTGATTGCAAGCTGAATTGCGGCCGCGTCGTCGCCGGTGCCGGGGTTGACTGTGGCCCGCACCGGCACCACGGGGATCGGCACGGTGCCGCCGAAGTAGCCGACGTTCGAGAAATCGGGAATCACGTCCCCCTCGGCGTCCGGCCGGTAGATCACATGGCCGTCGACGCCGGGGTAGGCGAGCGTGCTCGCCGCGGGCACGGCCCGGTCTTCGAGCGAGTCCAGGGCGACATGTTGCCGACCGGGCCGGTGAGAACGCATAGGTGGGTGACCATGGGGCTCAGGCAATTGTAGCTGCCCCCGCAGCGGTCACTAGGGG
>ENA-ORBV01003296-ORBV01003296.1-microbial-mat-metagenome-genome-assembly--contig:-NODE-3296-length-32517-cov-5.465321_pt1 | contig 32517 bp, 29 predicted proteins | sample MGYA00237777_ERZ505514 | MGnify/ENA primary metagenome ERZ505514 (study PRJEB26160, sample SAMN06269048) | microbial mat metagenome | isolation source: Oligotrophic lake microbial mat | place... | reverse complement strand
TAATCGAACGCGACGGAACCAGTGACTATGAGCTTCATGCGTGAATTCGTTTCCTCTGCCGGATCCCGGATCCCGGAATCCCGGAATCCCGGATCCCGTTATTTAAAGATACTTGCCAATGAGCAGCGCAAGATCGCGCCGAGTCTGTTCAGAAATGGCGTCGGGCCGCGTGATGATGGCGGTCGCCAGCGCACTGTGGGCCGCGTCTCGTCGGTCGACGTCAAGCCGCTCGACGACCAGGGCAATCACCTGTTGCGCCACCCGGGCGTTCTGCGTCAGGTTGTGGATGATCATCTCGACCGTCACCGAGTCGTGATCGGGGTGCCAGCAGTCGTAGTCCGTCACCAGCGCCATGGTCGAATAGGCGATCTCAGCCTCGCGCGCCAGCTTGGCTTCCTGCAAGTTGGTCATGCCGATGATGTCAGCGCCCCACGTCCGGTACAGGCGAGACTCAGCCAGCGTCGAGAACTGGGGACCCTCCATGCACACATAGGTGCCGCCGCGATGCACGCGCGCGCCCACTTCGTCGGCGCACTCTGCGGCCAGCGCCGACAGGTGGTGACTGAGCGGATGCGCGAAGCCGACATGCGCGACCACGCCATTGCCGAAGAACGTGCTGATGCGGCCACGCGTCCGGTCGATGAACTGATCCGGAAACACCAGGTCCATGGGCCGGTACTGTTCCTGGAGGCTGCCGACAGCACTCGCCGACATGATCCACTCCACCCCCAGCATCTTCATGCCGAAGATGTTGGCGCGATAATTCAGTTCGCTCGGCGTCAACCGGTGTCCAGCGCCGTGACGGGCCAGGAACGCCACGCGCTTGCCACGCAGCGTGGCCAACACGTAAGGGCCTGACGGATCGCCAAACGGCGTCGACAGCACCTGCTCTTCGCGATCGGTGAGTTCGGGCATGTCATACAGACCGCTGCCACCGATAATTCCAATTTGTGCGCTATTCGTCATTCGTCATTCGTCATTCGTCATTCGTCATTCGCTGTTCGCTGTTCGCTGTTCGTTTAGATTACGCGCTCGACGAAACGCTTACCGGCCGTCTCGCGCAGGTAGCCGGCCGCGAGAGAGGGTTCGTGCTCGAAGAACAACAGGTACTCCCGCTCCACCGCCTCTTTCGCGAACGCCCGCTTGAAGGCCAGGGTGTCCATGGGATACAGGTCGTAGCCCATGACCCACGGATCGGGAATGTGGACGGTCGTTGGATACATGTCGGCAGTGAAGACCGCCGTCCTGCCACCGGACTCGATCATCACGACCTGGTGATTCGGTGTGTGGCCACCCGACCAGCGGAACGTGACGCCCGGCATGATCTCCGCGCCTTCGTCGACCAGCGTCAGCACGCCGGCATCCTGCAGCGGCACGAAGTTCTCCTGCAGATAGCTTGCCCGGTTGCGTTCGTGCGGATGGGTGGCGTCTTCCCACTCCCCGCGATGCACCACGTAGCGCGCCTTCGGGAAGCGCGGCACGAGGGTCCCGTCCTTGGCCAGGGCCGTGAAGCCACCAACGTGATCGAAGTGCAGGTGGCTCGCCACGACAATGTCGATGTCGTCGGGCGTGAGGCCAGCCTCGGCGAGGGCGTGATCGAGGTGGTAGCTGCGATCGAGTGCGTAGATGGCGGCGCTCTTGGCGTCCATCTTGTCGCCGCAGCCGGCATCAATGATCATCGTCTTGTCGCCGCGGACGATCAGCGGCCGCATCCCCAGCGGAATCCGGTTCGCATCGTCCGGGGGCAGGCGCTTCTCCCACAACGTGCGCGGCACCACGCCAAACATGGCGCCGCCGTCGAGCCGCAGAAAGCCATCAGAGAGCGTGATCAGCTCGAGATCGCCCAGCACCTGGCGACCGACGGTTCGGAACAGCGGCACCGCCGGTGCCGGCTGCTTCAACTCGACCAGCACGCCGTGCGCCGCCGACGGATGGATGAAAGCAACCAGCGCACCTTCGGCGCCGGGCCGCGGACGTTCGTCGATCAGCCGCACGCCACGCGCCTTCAGGTGGGCCAGCGCCGCGGCAATGTCCTCCACTCGCAGGGCCATGTGGTGGAGGCCGGGGCCGCGCTTCTCGAGATACTTCGCGATCGGCGAATCGGCAGCGGTCGCTTCGAGCATTTCGAGCGACGAGCGGCCGGTCGACAGGAAGTGCGCGCGCACTTTCTGCGAGGCAATCTCCTCGCTGGCTTCCAGGTGCAGCCCCAGCGTGTCGCGAAAGAACGCGAGCGACGCCGGGAGATCGCTGACGGCAATGCCGATGTGGTCGAGGACAGCTTTCATCACGGTTTGGGCTTGAGCGCCCGCGACAGAATATCCGACGCGGCGGTATAAGGGTCGACCTCGCGCGCGGCAATGCGCGCCACCAGGGCATCGAACTCGCCGACGCCCAGCAGGTCGTGCTCGACCATTTCCATGAACCGGTGAGCCAACAGATCGCGCAAGCGGAATTCATTGCGCGCCTTTAACCGGTGCGTCCGGGCATTCTCTGAATGGGTGCGGAACTGCTGAATGGTGGCCCACAACTCAGCGATGCCGTGGCCGGTGGTGGCTTGCGTCCTGACGATGGGCGGGCGCCACTCCCCTTCGCCATACGCTTGCAGGGCCAGGTTCGACTCAATCGAGGTCACCATGCGGTCGGCGCCGTCGCGATCGCACTTGTTCACGACGAAAATGTCGGCAATTTCCATGATCCCGGCCTTGAGCGCCTGGACATCATCACCGGCGCCGGGCACCAGCACGACGATCGAGATATCCGCCGTGCGGACAATATCGACTTCGTCCTGGCCGACACCGACGGTCTCGATGATCACCAGGGACTTGCCGGCGGCATCCAGCACGAGCGCCGCGTCGCTGGTCGCGCGCGCCAGGCCGCCCATGTGTCCGCGCGTCGCCATGCTCCGGATGAACACGTGCTCGTCGTGGGTGTGTGCCTGCATGCGCAGGCGATCACCGAGGATGGCACCGCCGGTGAAAGGGCTCGTCGGATCGACGCAGATCACGCCGACGGTTTCGTTGCCGGCTCGGGTGGCGGCGGTGAGGCGGTCGACCAGCGTGCTCTTACCAGCGCCGGGCGGACCGGTGACACCGATCAGATAGGTCTGGCCGGTGTGCGGGAAGAGATCGCGGACCAGGCCGGCGGCGGCCGGTGCCTCGTCTTCGATCAGCGAGATGGCGCGCGCGATGGCCCGCACGTCGCCGGCCCGCACACGCTCGGCCAGGGGGGGTAACGCGGCCACGATCAGGCAGCCAGCAGCTGACGGGCAATCACGAGCCGCTGCACTTCGCTCGTACCTTCGCCGATGGTCAGCAGCTTGACGTCGCGGAAGAACTTCTCGGCCGGGTAATCCTTCACGAACCCGTAGCCGCCGTGCAGCTGCACGCAGTCTTCCGACGCGCGCACGGCAATCTCGCTCGCATACAGCTTGGCCATGGCCGACTCCTGGGTCATGCGGCGGCCCTGATCCTTCAACCACGCGGCGCGATAGGTCAGCAGCCGGGCCGCCTCGACGCGCGAGGCGTGTTCGGACAGGCGCTCCTGAATCGACGGAAACGAACTGATGGCACGGCCAAACTGCCGGCGTTGGGCGGTGTAGTTCACGGTCGCCTCGAAGGCGCCTTGGGCGAGACCGACGGCGAGCGCGGCAATGCCAATGCGGCCGGCGTCAAGCACCTGCAGCGTCTGAATAAAGCCCTGGTGCAACTCGCCGATCAACTGCGACGCCGGAATGCGGCAGTTCTGAAAGATCACCTCGGCCGTCTCGCTGGCGCGCATGCCAAGCTTGTCTTCCTTCTTGCCCGCCAGCAGGCCCGGCGTGCCACGCTCGAGGATGAACGCCGAAATGCCTTTGGGACCCTTCGTGCGATCGGTCACCGCCATCACCACCAGGGTGTCGGCCGAGGTGCCGTGGGTGATGAAGGCCTTCGACCCGTTGAGGACGAAATGGTCGCCGTCGGCAACCGCCGTGGTGCGCATGGCCGCGGCGTCGCTGCCCGACCCCGGTTCGGTCAAGCCCCACGCCGCCAGCGTCTCGCCTTTGGCGAGCGGCACCAGATACGTCTGCTTCTGCGCATCGCTTCCGAACATCGCGAGGTGGGCGGCGCCCAGCCCATTGTGCGCGGCCACTGACAGCGACACGCTGGGATCGACCCGGGCCAGTTCCTCGATGCAGAGGCAATAGTCGACGGCGCTCATCCCGGCGCCACCAAGGCTCTCGGGAAACTGAATGCCCATCAGGCCCAGGGCGGCCAGCTTCGGCATCAACTCGTGGGGAAAGTGCTGCGCGTGGTCCCACGCCATGATGTGGGGGCGCATTTCGGTTTCCGCGAACTCGCGGACAGACTTGCGGAGCAGGTGCTGCTCATCGCTCAGGCGGAAATCCATCGGGATAATTATAGCTGGCGCGCGGACACTTCCCGACGGGAGGGCATTTCCTGTCGGGAGGGAACGACGGGTCGGGAGAAAATCACTAGCCGGGAGGCCACGTCCGACTGCCGATCGCGACCAAGCGCGCCCTCCCGACCCAGCGGTACCCTCCCGACCAGAGGTGCCCTCCCGTCAGCGTCAGTAGTGAACGACGACCCGCAGGTTCCCCGTGTTGTCCGTCAACACGTCGTCGTTGATGCCCAGGAAGAGGCGGCCGTTGCCGCGCATGCGCACCGGACCGCTGTCGTCGCCGATGAAGAACACGTCGTCACCGATCTTGCCAATCAGCGCGGCCGCGTTGCGATTGGGCATGGGCCGGTTGGGGTTGGGCGGCGAGTTGCGTTCGCCGGCCGCGCCGTCGCGGCGATCGCGGCCCCAGCGCACTTCGCCTTGCGCCTCGAAGTACACCGTTTGCCCCGACCGCACATCGACGCCGGTGTCGACCCACGGCATGTCGCCAGCGACCAGGACCTGGCGCTCGCGCATGCCAGCCGGCCGCCCGAAACCGCTCGAGGAGTTGTTCGAGTTGTTGGAATTGTTACGATAGCTATCGAACTCGATGCGCACGATCTCATCGCGGTCGAAGCGCAGCGTGCGGCCGGAGCCGAAGTTGCGGCGCTCTTCGAACTCAACAGTGCCGTTGCGAATCGAGATCAACTCGCCCTGGACGCGAGAGCCATCCCGCAGAATCAGGGTATCGGCCTGCAGGCCGACGGGCAGAGCCACCATGAGGGCGAGGCCGGCGATCCAACGTTGGGGAACCATCTGTATCCTCCTGCGGACAGTCGTGCGGAACTGACCTCGAGTATTGCGAATATCGTGCCCACGCCGAGGCTACGACGGACAGGTCGCAATGGCGTGTGTCTTGCAACCGTAACGTGGGATCATAGCATCGGAGGCGGCATGTCACCTGTCACACGCGTTCGCTCACTCTCGATGGTCGTCGCAATGGCGATCCTGTTCCTGGCGACGACGGCGGTCCCGGCGCGAGCCGACATCACAGCGTTTCTCGGTCTGTCACCGACGCCCGAGCGGCACACCGTCAAGGGCTTCAGTGCCGGACTGTCGCTGGTCGTGGTCGGCTTTGAAGTCGAGTTCAGCCACCTTGGCGAAGATCCGCTTGAGTCGTTGCCCGGCCTCACGACGTATTCCGCGAACGTGTTCGTGCAGACGCCGGTGGATGTGAAGGGCACGCGGTTCTACGCCACCGCCGGCGGCGGCGGCTACCGCGAGAATCTCGGCGCGCTGCAGGAAACGCACGTTGGACTCAATCTCGGCGGCGGACTCAAGGTGCGCGTCCTCGGCCCCGTGCGGCTGCGATTGGACTACCGGGTATTCCAGTTACGCGGCGAGCCGCTGCACGCGACCTATCAGCGCTTCTACGCCGGCGCGAATCTCGCCTTCTAGCTAACGGCCACCGGGCTTTTTCACGTCAGGTGGGGCCGCGGGCTTGGCCGGCACCGGCACCGGTACCAGCGCCATGTTGGCGAGTTCGGTGAGGTCAAGCTTCGACGGAGGGCCGGCGAACGCGTCCTGGTATGTCGAGAGCAGCTCGGGTGCCAAGTCTTTCACCAGCGCATCAACCAGCTGGGACGGCCGATAGTCGAAACCCGGCACCGCAGGCGCCATCAGGTGAATGTACAGGGCGTTGCCCTTGGCGTCAGCTGGCGTCGCCTTGAACACCCGCCAGCCCTTGGCGGCCGCCACCCGGGTCGCGTCCGTGTCTTTCGCCAGCGCTGCGTTCAGCGTGGTGATCACCAACTCATAGTCGGCAATCGCCAGCGGCTTGATGGCCACCAACATCAAGCCCGCTTCGGCCGTGAAGATGGAGGTGGCGGGATCCGTTGAGGGCGCGGGGACTGGAACCGGCGTTGGCGGGGGAACCGCTGCCTGAGTCAGCAGCACGAGGAGGGCGAGCGCAACGGTCACAGGAGACAGCATACCGCGACCAACCTTCGCGCCTCTGCGCTTCGGTTGGCAAGCGCAGGGGGCAAGCCCCGGCGTCAGAAGACGCCGGGGCTTGCCAAACGTGATACCGAAACTAAGGAATCCGAATCAGGGGGATGATCTGGCGCCCAGCGAAGCTGTCCTTGTATTTCAGGTAGATATCCTGCACCTCAACCGGGAACACCTCGGTCACCACCTTCGTGATGTCGTATTCCTCGCCCTTCACGATCGGGTCGAAGCTGAAGACATACGCGGCGTTGCCGCCCATAGGTGTGGGGGACTTGAAGACGTTCATGCCCGCAAGCTGTGCTTTCCGCGCGGCCTTGTCGCTCTTGCCTAGCGCTTCCTTGTACTTGGCAATGACCACTTCAAAATCCGCCGTCTTGTCCGGCTTGATGAGCACGATCATCAGTGCCCGGTCGCCTTCAAAGGTCAAGGTGGGCTTTTCCGGCTCCTGAGCCGAAGCTGCCGTCGCCCCCGCCAGCGTGACCACCGCCAGCGCCATCCCCGTCACAACGATCCGAAATCCTCGAAGCATTGACCAGCCTCCTTCAAACGAAAGTTCGCTACTCTACCGTACCTGTGCGTCCGATGAAAACTGACATCACTTCATTAGCCAGAAGCATACCAGCTCGCGTAAGCGACAGGCGACTGTCCGGCTCGTGGACCAGCAGCCCCGCTTGGACGAACGGTGTTAAGTCTTGCCCGTATCGTGTCCAAATATCAACGCCATGTCGCGCACGCATCTGAACCAGGTCCAGGCCGTCGACCAACCGCAAGCCCATAAACAGGGCTTCCTCAAGGCGTTCGTGGGCTCCCAACGACCGCCGGTCGACCCGGACATCAGCCCCGGCGGCAATGCGATCGACGTACTCGGCGGTTGCATTCAGTGTCCGCCAGCGCTCGCCGCCATAGGTGGAATGGGCGCCGCAACCAAAGCCAATCCACTCGCCCTCCTGCCAATACTTCAAGTTGTGACGCGAGCGGCGTGCGGCCGGGCGGGCGACATTCGAGATTTCGTACTGCTCGAAGCCGGCGCGATCCAGCCGACCCATCCCATCCAGGTACATCTCAGCCGCATCGTCATCGGGGGCTACGGACCAGCCGCCGCGCGCCATCTCGTCCTTCAACGGCGCATTCGGATAGATTTCCAGCAGATACAGAGACGCGTGATCCGGACCAACATCGATCAGCGCATCCACTGACGACAGCCACTCGGCGGGACGTTGGCCCGGCAGCCACATCATGAGATCGAGGCTGAGATTGTCAAAGCCCTCGGCTCGGGCCGTCGTGACGGCTGCGCGAGCGGTGTCGGACGAATGCAGCCGCCCTAGCCGCTTGAGCTCCGCATCATGAAACGACTGGACACCAAAGCTCAGGCGATTGATGCCAGCCGCGCGATAACCCGCGAGCGACGACGCGGATGAGGATTCCGGATTGGCTTCGAGGGTGACTTCGGCGTCGTCAGCTAGAGAGAAGCGATCGCGACAGGCGGTGAGGATCGCCGCCACCTCGCCAGGCTCGAGCAGCGACGGCGTACCGCCGCCGAAGAAAATGGTGTCGGCTTCGATGCCGGCCGGCGCGTTCTGATGAATGTCGGCGATCAACGCCACGACATACCGGCGCCGCAGGCCATCGTCATGCAGGCCGCGGTTGAAGTTGCAGTAGTTACAGATGGCCGCGCAGAACGGGATGTGGAGGTAGATCCCGATTGGCACTACTTGCTACCGGCTTTGCCGCCCGGCCATTGCAGCTCGAACTGCGTGCCGCTGTCTTTCAGTCCGGCGCGGGCCATGCCACCGGTCTTGCCTGGTAGCGGCCGCTTCGTGATCCGGCCGGGAGCCTCGGGCATCTGACCGGTCTTTGCCGCCTGGCTGACGCGTTCGATGTCGCGGATATCAGTACCCTGAACCGGCACCCAGTCACACATCTCGAGCAGCCGTGAGCGGCTCCGCACGCCGAGTTGAAGCATGAATGAGTTGATGAAGTCCTTGTGGTTCTGATCGACGATGTCAGCAAGATTGCTCGTAACGATGGTGGCCCGGCGCGCGTTGTACCGGGTATTGATGACAAGACCGAGCGTTTCCTGCACCCATTCCGATGTCTTCTCGACGCCAAGATCGTCCAGTACCAGGACATCAGCCTCGAGCACTGGCCGCAGTACTTCCATCTCGGTTTCGTCAACCGACCGGTTGTAGGTCTCACGGACCAGACGCAGCAGTTCGGTGGTCTGAAAGAAGAATCCGCGGCCGCCCTTGTCGCGAATCACCGTCTTCAGCAAGCCGGTTGCGAGGTGAGTTTTGCCGACCCCTGGAGGGCCGTAGAAGACAATGCCCTTCTGTGCAGCCGGGAACGCCTCCACAAACTTTTGGGCTTGGCGGAGCGCATCCTTCTGCGAATCGGTATCGGGAATGTAATTGCTCAGCTCGGCCTTGGCAAACTTGGGCGGAACACGGGCTTCAGCAAAGTACCGATCGGTGACGAGACTGCGCCAGCAGTCGCAACGGGTCAACCGCTCAACACCGTCGACCGCCACGCTTTTCCAGCGCGATCCGTTGCAAATGGGACAGTCCATGATGGTCGCAGTTCGCTCTTCGGTGTTCGCAGTGCGGGCTAGTTCAGGTAGCTGCGCAGCACGCTGTGCTGTCGGAGGGCGTGAAGAGCGCCCGCCTCGAACTTGAGGGGACCTTTGGCGGACTTGCGGGCTTTGCGGCGCTTGCGGCCTTCGTTCTGCAAGTGCACCTCAAGGTCTTCTGCGTCGCTGGTCGCCGGCTCGCGCAGGTCGCCGCCAGCCGCGGCGGAGTGGGCATATTCGAGCGCAACGCGAATGGCTTCGACTTGCCGGCCGGTCACGGCCGCCGCCATCAAGCCGGTCGAGGTGACCTCTGGCGTGCGCGACGCTTCGGCCAGCAGGTGCATCATCGCCTGGCGAATCCACCACAAGGCCGCGGCCTGGAAGGTGTCCGACTGCGTGGGATCGAACCGCCGCGCCGCTTCGATCAATCCGAGGTTGCCTTCGTGAATCAAATCCAGCAACGGCACGCCGAGACGGCGGAACCGCTTGGCGTACTGCACCACGAAGCGCAGGTTCGACTGCACGAGCCGGCCCAGCGCATCTTCATCGCCATGCTGTTGAATTTGACGACCGAGCTGCTGCTCATCATCAGGCGTCAGCAATGGGAAACTGGAAATCTCTCGCAGGTACGCGTGGAGGTTTTCGGATTCGGATGCCAGCGATTCGAACTTCCTGACCACGAGCGAAGTTTACCAGTACCGTTGATGGGCCACCAGTTGTAATACTGCGAACTACACGTCGCTGGATTTATTCCTGGTGTCAGTCTTGCTCACGGTCGCATCAGGACCGGGATGCGCGGCGCGCACCAAATCTGTCGGTGACGTTTTGACGAGCGCGGTCCCGAGGCGCTGCTCCCAATCGTCGATGCCGCGTGCGAGTTCATGCTTCACATATTCCATGAACTCGTTTACTTCGCCCTGCATTTGCTCCATCTTGCGGCGCATATTCAGGATGATCTCAACCCCGGCCAGGTTGACGCCCAAATCTCGGGTAAGTGCCAGAATTGTTTCCAGCTGTTCAAGATCGTCTTCGGAGTAGAGGCGCGTGTTGCCTTCCGTGCGTGACGGCTTGAGCAATCCTTCCCGCTCGTACAACCGCAGAGTTTGCGGATGAATGTTGTAGCGTTGCGCGACGACGCTAATCATGAAATACGCCTTGCCCTGTCGCTTGGTCATTGTTTATCCGCCATCGCTTTGGTGGCGGTGGACGCCCTGACGCTTTCGCCATTGATCCGGCCAAATTCCCGAAGCAACTCTTTCGATCGCTCATCGAGTACCTTGGGCAGCCGCATGCGCACTTCGGCCACCAGGTCGCCGCGCCGGCCGTTGCGTCCGAGGGCGCCACGATCGCGCAATCGAAACCGCTGACCCGACTGTGTGCCCGGTGGCACCCGCAAGCGAACCGCGCCATCAGGCGTGTCAAGGTCGATCTTCGCGCCGAGCGCCGCTTCGTGCACCGCAATCGGCACGGCCATGTGCAGCTCGTCGCCTTCGCGACGGTAGTGCGGATGCTCGAGCACCTCGACATCAATCATCAGATCCCCTGGCATGCCGCCACGGACACCTGCATGTCCCTTCCCACCAATGCGCACCCGCGCGCCCGCCGAGACGCCGGCCGGGATCCGCACAGTGAGGGTTTCCGACCGTGGCTCGACGCCCTGCCCGTGGCACGGCGAGCACTCTTCCTGTTTCAACCGGCCGGCGCCACCACAGGTCGGACAGTTCTTCGCAAACACCATGTGGCCGCGCACGGACCGTACCGCGCCGGTGCCTTCGCACGCCACGCAGCGCGTTTCGGCGACGCGCCGGAACCCACTGCCGGCACACGCCCGGCAAGTGTCCTGCCTCAACACGGTGACCGCACGCTGCGCGCCATGCCACGCTTCTTCGAACGTCAGGGACGCGCGAGCGTGGATGTCGGCCCCGTGGTCGGCGGCGTCTGATGGCTCGCGCCCCACCCGCCTCGCGAACACCTCCTCAAACAACTCGCCGAACGTCGTCGTCCGCTCGGTATGGACCTGATTGGAAAAATCAAACCCGGCAAAGCCGAACGAGGCCGTCTCGTCCGGTGCCAGCCCGCTCATCTGCCCGGCGTCGTAGCGACGCCGCCGATCGGGATCGATCAGCGTTTCGTACGCGTCCAGCACCTGGCGAAACCGCGCTTCAGATTCGCGGTCGCCAGGATTGATGTCGGGATGCAGGCGGCGCGCCAGCCGGCGATAGGCTTTCTTGATCTCGCCGGACGGCGCTTCCCGCTCCACGCCAAGAACGATGTAGAAGTCCATCGTTGTTCAATATTCGCTATTCGTTATTCGCTATTCGAGCTATTTCTTCTCGTCTTCAACCACTTCCGCATCGATCACGTCGCCGTCGGTCTTGGCGCCGCCATCGGCCGGACCTGAGGCACCCTCAGCACCTGATCCACCAGATGCACCCGCCTCCGCCTGATTCTTATAGAGCGCTTCCGATGCCTTGTGCTGCGCGGTCATCAGCGCATCCATGGCCGTGCTCATGGCCGGCGCGTCGTTGCCTTCGATGGCCTTCTTCAGCTCGGCCATCGCGTTCTCAATCGCGTTCTTGTCGGCAATCGCAATCTTCTCGCCGGTGTCCTTCAGCATGCGCTCGGCGGAGTACATCGACTGGTCGGCGCGGTTGCGAATCTCGATCTCCTCGCGCCGCTTCTTGTCTTCGTCGGAGTGCGCCTCGGCTTCGCGCATCATGCGGTCCACTTCGTCCTTGCTCAAGCCGGACGAAGCAGTGATCGTCATCTTCTGCTCCTTCTGCGTGGCCATGTCCTTCGCCGAGACGTTGACAATGCCGTTGGCGTCGATATCAAACGTCACTTCGATCTGCGGCACACCGCGTGGCGCGGGGGGCAATCCAGTCAGTTGGAACTTGCCGAGCGTCCGGTTGTCGCGGGCCAGTGGGCGCTCGCCCTGGACGACATGCACCTCGACGCTGCTCTGGTTATCGGCGGCCGTGGAGAACACTTCGGTCTTGCGGGTGGGGATGGTGGTATTGCGCTGAATCAGCGGCGTCATCACGCCGCCCATGGTTTCAATACCCAGCGACAGCGGCGTCACGTCGAGCAGCAGCAGATCCTTGACCTCGCCGGCGAGCACGCCGGCCTGGATGGCCGCGCCGATCGCCACCACTTCGTCCGGATTGACGCCCTTGTGCGGTTCCTTGCCGAAAATCTCTTTGACGATCGCCTGCACGCGCGGAATGCGAGTGGAGCCACCCACCAACACCACTTCGTCGATCTTGGAGGGGTCCAGGCCGGCATCCGTCAGCGCGGTCTTGGTCGGACCGACGGTCTTCTGCAGGAGCTCTTCCACGAGCGACTCGAACTTCGCCCGCGACAACTTCATGGCCAGGTGCTTCGGCCCACTGGCATCGGCCGTGATGAACGGCAGGTTGATCTCGGTCTCCATCACCGACGACAGCTCCATCTTGGCCTTCTCAGCGGCTTCGCGCAGGCGCTGGAGCGCCATGCGGTCCTTGCCCAGGTCGATGCCGTCGCTCTTGCGGAATTCATCGATGATCCACTCGATCACGCGCTGGTCAAGGTTGTCACCGCCCAGATGGGTGTCGCCGTTGGTCGACTTCACCTCGACGACGCCCTCACCCACTTCCAGGATGGAGATGTCAAAGGTGCCGCCGCCGAAGTCATACACGGCGATGGTCTCGTCTTTCTTCTTGTCGAGGCCATACGCCAGCGCGGCCGCCGTCGGCTCGTTGACGATGCGCATCACTTCGAGGCCGGCAATCTGGCCGGCTTCTTTCGTGGCCTGGCGCTGGGCGTCGTTGAAATAGGCAGGCACGGTGATCACCGCCTGGGTGACCGGCTGGCCCAGGTAGTCCTCCGCCGCCTGCTTCAGCTTCTGCAGAATCATCGCCGACAGTTGCGGCGGTGCGATGTCCTGGTCCTGTGCCTTGACGCGCACGTCGCCGTTGCCGGCGCGCTCGACGCGATACGGCACCATCTTCATTTCTTCGTTCACTTCATCGAAGCGGCGGCCCATGAAGCGCTTGATCGAAAAAATGGTGTTCTCGGGGTTGGTCACGGCCTGGCGCTTCGCGACCTGGCCGACGAGACGCTCGCCGGTCTTGCTGAAGGCCACGACCGACGGGGTGATCCGGCTCCCTTCCGCGTTCTGAATGACGGTGGGCTGATCGCCTTCCATCACTGCCACGACGGAATTGGTGGTGCCCAGATCGATACCGATAATTTTGCTCATGGCCTTAGTATAAAATCTGAGTGCATGACTGTCAATTCAGCACAGCCGTGGGCGCACGTTCACTCACCCAACTGACGGGTATACTGAGACTTAGCGCCACGCATGACCATCGCCATCCGCTACGCACGACACGCCGGCTTCGCCGCCCTCTTCGTGGCGGCGGCCCTGCTCGGCACGCTGTCCGGCGTGCTGTTTGCCTATTCGGACGACCTGCCTGAAGTCAGCGCGCTCGACAACTATTCGCCCAACACCATCACGCGCGTCCTCGGGAAAGACAATCAGCTGGTCGGCGAGTTCGCGGTCGAACGGCGCGTGGTCATTCACTACAACGACATTCCCGAGAACCTGCGCCAGGCGATTCTGGCCGCCGAAGACGGCGACTTTTTCGACCACGCCGGCCTCAGCATTTCGCGCATGATGCTGGCGCTGGTGCGCGACATCGTCTCGAGCGGTCGCGTCCCGGGCGGCAGCACGCTGACCCAGCAGCTGGCCCGCAACCTGTTTGCCACCAACATCGGGTTCACGATTGGCGATCGATCGTGGGAGCGCAAGATCAAGGAATCGCTGGTCGCCGTGCAGATCGAGAAGCGATACACGAAGCCGGAAATCTTCACGATGTATTGCAATCAGATCTACTTCGGCCACGGCGCCTACGGCGTGGAGGCGGCGTCGCAGCTGTACTTCCGCAAGCCCGCCAGGGAGCTGGCCCTCGAAGAAGCGGCCACCATTGCCGGCATCATTCAGGGCAACGTGCGGCAAAGCCCGTTCGTGAACCCCGAGGCGACCATGCGCCGCCGCAACTACGCGCTCGACCGGATGGCCACCGAGGGCTTCATCCCACCCGAGGTGGCTGAACAGGCCAAGCAGAAGCCGATCGTCGTCGGCGCCGACCCGGCCAGCGAAACCAGCCTGGCGCCGTACTTTCTCGAGGAGGTCCGCAAGCACCTGGAGGCCAACTACGGCGCGAAGGCGCTGTACGAGAGTGGCCTGACGGTGCGCACCGCCTTGGACGCCCGCTTGCAGCGCGCCGCCAACCAGGCGATCGATCGCGGCTTGCGCCGCGTCGACAAGCGGCGAGGCTTCCGCAAACCGCGGCGCAATGTCATCGCCGAGGGCCGGACCGTCGACAACTTCAAGCACGATCGCTGGGCCCGCCGCATGGTCGCCGGCGACATTGTGCCGGCCGTGGTGAGAGCGGTCAGCGCAACGTCGGCGCAGCTGCGGATTGGCGTCTTGCAGGGCGACCTGACCAGGACGGGCATCCAGTGGACCCGCCGCACGGCCCCGACCGACTTGTTCAAGGTCGGCGATTTGATCGATGTCGAGCTGACCGTGGTCACCGACGGCACGGCCACCGTGGCGCTCGAGCAGACGCCGCTGCTCGAAGGCGCCCTGGTCGCCATCGACAATCATTCCGGCCAGGTGCTGGCCATGGTCGGCGGCTACAGTTTCGGCCGCAGCAAGTTCAACCGCGCGACGCAGGCGTATCGCCAGATGGGTTCAACCGTGAAGGCCATCCTGTATACCGCGGCGATCGATCGCGGGCTGACCCCGGCCACCGTGCTCGTGGACCAAGCGACTGACTTCGATGCGGGTGCCGGGCAGCCGACCTACCGACCGCGCAATTACGATCGCAAGTTCCAGGGCCCCATGACACTGCGGCACGCGCTCGAGCAATCGCGCAACATCCCGGCGGTCAAGGTGATTGAGATGCTGGGACCGAACCAGGTCGCGTCGTACGCGAAGAAGTTTGGATTCGCACAACCGTTCCGTCCGTTCCTGTCGATGGCGCTCGGCGCCCAGGAAGTGACGCTGATGGAGATCACCAGCGCGTTCTCGGCCTTCCCGAATCATGGCATCCGCATGCAGCCGTTCCTGGCGCAAGCCATTACCGACCGTGAAGGCGGGCTGCTCGAGGAACAGCGGCCGCAACCCAAGGATGCGATTCGCGCCGACACCGCCTATGTCATGACCAACCTGCTGCAGGGCGTCGTCCAGCGCGGCACCGCCGCCTCCGCCCAGTCGCTGAACTGGCCGCTGGCCGGCAAGACCGGCACCGTCGATGACAACACCGACGCCTGGTTCATCGGCTTCGACCCCAACATCACGGTTGGCGTGTGGATGGGTCATGACGAGAAGAAGCCGATCGGCGGCAACGAGACCGGCACCACCGCCGCCTTGCCGATGTGGATCGACTTCATGAAGAGCTATCTCGATCTCTACGCCGATCGCGCGCATCCACCGACGTTCGATCCACCCGGCAACATCGTGTTCATGACGGTCGACCGTGACACGGGTCAACCGAGCCTGGATGGCGGGGGCCGAGCGATCACCGAGGCGTTTATCTCGGGCACCCAGCCAAGCCGCCAGTAGCCGTCAGGCGAGGCTAGTCGTCGTCCTCGTCCGCCGACGCCTGTCCCAGCGTGCCGGTGGCCTTCTGCATCAAGTAGGTCGTGATGAAGATGTCGAGGTCGCCGTTCAGCACCTTGTCGACCTGCCCTTCCGAGAACTTGGTCCGGTGATCCTTGATCAGCTGGTAGGGCTGCAGGACATAGCTGCGAATCTGCGAGCCGAACGCGATCTCTTTCTTGGCGCCGCCGATCTGCGACAGCTTGTCCTGCTGTTCTTTCTGTCTCAGGTCGTAGAGCTTCGCCTTCAGCACCTTCATGGCGACGTCCTTGTTCTTGTGCTGCGACCGTTCGTTCTGGCACGACGTGACGATGCCGGTCGGCAAGTGCGTGATGCGCACCGCCGAATCGGTGACGTTGACATGCTGGCCACCGGCGCCGCTCGACCGGTAGGTGTCGATGCGCAGGTCCTTGTCGGGAATGTCGATCGCGACCTCGTCATCGAACTCGGGCCAGACGTACACCGAGGCAAAGGAGGTGTGCCGACGCGCCGCTTGATCGAACGGCGAAATGCGGACCAGCCGGTGGACGCCGGCCTCGGCCGCCATCAGGCCGAAGGCATACTCGCCGGCCAGGGTGAAGGTGACACTCTTCAGTCCTGCCTCTTCACCCGGTTGATACTCCAGCATCTCGCGCTTGAAGCCACGGCGCTCGGCCCACTTCAGGTACATGCGGAGCAACATCTCGGCCCAATCCTGGGACTCGACGCCGCCCGCGCCGGGATGAATGGTGATGATGGCGTTGGCGAGATCGTGCTCGCCGCTGAGCATCTTCTTGGTCTCGGCCGCCGCGACCTGTTCGCCCATCGCATCGAGAGCCCGCGACAGGTCGGCCAGTACGTCTTCGCCGCTGCGTGCCCACTCGAGCAGCACGCCAATGTCGTCGGCCTTCTTGGCGAGGCTGGTGCTGAGCTCGATGTCCTGGGCGAGGCGCCGCTGTCGCTGCAGTGTTTTCTGCGCCTCGGCCTGGTTGTCCCAGAAGTTGGCCGCCCCGACCTTCTGTTCGAGTTGTGCTAATTCACCCGGATCATGTGCATCGTCAAAGATAGCTCCGCATGTCGGCGGCCCGCTTCAGCAGGTCGGTGGAGCGGCGGACGAGATCATCAATGACGAGTGCCAAGCGGGTCTCCTGGTGGTTTGGTCAGCGTTCTGCCTTCAGCCATAGCGCCACGCCGAGGGCCAGCACCGTCAGGACGGTAGACACCAGCGCGACCAGATCACCAATTCTGGCATACCGCGTCCGCTCCTGCACGAAGCGCGCCTCGCCAACGACGGCGGCCGTCTCGAACAGGCTGGTGCGGATCAGCACGCGGCCGTACGGGTCGATGATCCCGCTGACGCCGGTGTTGGCCGCACGCACCATGTAGCGGCCCTGCTCGACGGCACGCATGGTGGCCATTTCAAAGTGCTGATAGGCCGCCGACGATTCGCCGTACCACGCGTCGTTGGTGATGGTGGTCAACAGCTCACTCCCCTGCCGTACCGCCTCGCGCGACTGGCTGGGATACGTCACTTCGTAACAAATCGCCGTGCTCACCATGTGCTCACGCACCGGCAGCATGGTCACGCGATCGCCGGGGGTGAACGACGACACCGCCTCGACCAGCGGACCGACGAAGAACAACGCGCGCTGAAACGGCACGTACTCCCCAAACGGCACCAGGTGCATCTTGCGATACACGGCGGCGGTCGTGCCGGCAGTGTCGAGCATGTACGCGGAGTTGTAATAGCGATTCGGGGAGCCGCGCTCGAGCTCGTCACTGCCGAGCAGCAACGGCTTGCCCAGCCGGCGCACCATCGAGCGGATTACCTCGGCGCCGGGTTCATCCTGAAAATTAAATGGTGTGGACGACTCGGGCCACAGCAGAAAATCGGCACCGTTCTCGGCCGCCTGGCGTGTCAATTGAAGATACCGGTCGACAATCATGTCCGCGCGCGCCGGGTTCCACTTGTCGACCTGGGCGATGTTGCCCTGGATCAGCCCGACGCGGACCACTTCGCCCTGCGTCAGCCGGTTGTCGGCCATGCGCTGGCCGCCCCAGATGGAGGCAGCGGTAATCGTCGCAATGGTGGCGCCGAACACCACACCACGCGTACGGCCGGTGGCGAGGGTCGTCGCCGCAAAGCCCGCGTTGATCAAGGCGACGAAGGCCGACAGGCCGAAGACGCCAACGACGCTGGCGAGCTGGACAATGGGCAGCAGCGTCGCCATGGTGTTGCCGAGCGGGATCCACGGGAAACCGCCGAACAGAAACCCGCGCGTGTACTCAGCCGCCACCCAGGTCGCCGGCGCCAGGGCCAGCCCAACCAACCCGAACTGCCGAATCAGCAGCGCCGACGCCGCCGACGCCAGCGCCACGTAGGTGGCCATGTAGAGGACCAGCAGGCTCGTGACGAAGACCGCCACCGGCCACGGCAGTCCGCCAAAGGTTTGCACCGTGGCACCGGTCCAGTAGACGGTGCCGGCAAAGTGAATGAAACCGGTGATCAGTCCGAGACGAAAGCCGCGGCCAGTCGTGACTCCGGGCGTGCGACCCGGACGGCCGTTCCAGCCGCTGAGCGCGACGTAGAGCGGCACCAGCGCAATGAAGGCGAGGGCGGGATGGCCGAACCTGGGAAACGACAGCGCCAGCAGCACGCCCGAGGCGAGGGCGGCCACGGTGGGGGCCGAGATCATGCGCGGGACGGCCTACGCCTTCATCGCCGCTTCCAGCAGCGATTCAAGGGACCCGAACTTCTCGTGGTAGTCGGCCTGCGCCCGCCGAATCACATCGAACGCCTCGTCGCGTCCGTAGACGTGCGTGATCTCGCAGGGGTTCTCATTGGTGCCGGGCACCAGCTTGTAGGTTTCAAAGTAATGAATCAGGCGCGAGACCAGCGCCTCGGGACAATCCTTGATGTCGCGGAAGCCGCCGTACGCGGAGTCGCCCACGAGCACGGCGACGATCTTGTCGTCGGCTTCGCTGCCGTCGATCATTCGCAGGCCGCCAATCGGAATGGCCTGCAGCAGGATGTCGCCATGCGACACCGGCCGTTCCGACAGCACGCAGACATCGAGCGGATCGAGGTCGCCGCTGATCGACGCGCGCCCGGTTCGCTCGGTACTCAGTTCGGCGACGCGGGAGCCGCAATAGGTTTGCGGCAGCAAGCCGTAGAGCGCGGGACAGAAGTTCGAAAACCGCTGCGGTCGATCGAGCTTGAGCAGGCCGGTGGCCTTATCCAGCTCGTACTTGACGGTGTCGGACGGGGTGATCTCGATGTAGCAGGTGACGACATCAGCTCCCTTCTCGCCCAGGCGCACGCCGTGCCAGGGATGAGCCCTGAACAGGCGGCCCATCAACTGCCAGAGGGGTTGTCGTGATTTGGGTGGTGTGACCATGAGCGCCCTAGCGGACGACCCACGGCTTGAACTGTTCTTCCTTTTGCAATCGTGCCGCCACCGTGTCGGCTTCGCGGCGTTCCTTGAACTTGCCGACGCGAACGCGGAACACCGACGGCGCGCCCGTGGCCGGCGCGAGCACATAGGCGGGATAGCCCTTCTTGGCGAGCCGCTTGACGATGGTGTCGGCTTCGCTGCGCTCGCGCAAGGCCGCCACCTGAATGGCGAATCCGCCGCCGGCCGGCTCGGTCGATGCGACGGCCACCGGCACAGCTGCTGCCGCGGCCGGGATCGGCGCCGGGGCGAGAGGGGCGCTGGCTGCGACCGGCGCTTCAGACTTCGGGGTGGGAGGTTCGGCCGACAGCAGCGGTTCGTCGGGCGTCTTCAGTTGTTCAGCTTCCGGCTGGCCGCCACCCAGCCGTTCGGCATAGCTCAAGTTCTCGCCTGCGGTGACCGGCGTGTCGCTGGAACCCTGCCCGACCGAGGCCGGCGGCAGAGGCGGCTCCGCTTCATTCGCGGTCACGGTGGTGTCGCTGCCGCCAGGCAGTCCGCGCTCGGCGCGGACTCCGCGGCCGACCTGGACACCGGCCAGGAAAATGCCGACGAAAATGACCACGAAAGCCATGGCCCCAAACACCAGCTGTTTGCCGTTGAGCTGAATCTCGCGAAACGCGTCGTCTTGGGTAGTGGCCATTAGTGCAGATCTGTGAAGAATTTTACCACGGGCCTCCGCCGATCCTGGCCTTGAGCGCGAGGGCCTCGGCCGCCTTGGGATCGAGGACGAGGGCGCGGTCGAGTTCGGCGCGCGCGGCCGCAGTGTCTTGCGCCTGGAGATAGGCCTCGGCCAGCGCGACATGCGCGGCCACAGTTTCCTCGCTCCAGAGCGCAATCTTCAACGCTTCGACGGCGTCTTCAGGCCGGCCACCACGCAGGTGGAGACGGCCCAGCAACAGGTGGGCCTCGGCCAGGTACGGTGACAGATACAGGGCCCGGCGCAGTTCCTGGAGCGCCTCGCGATCCGCTTCACGCTGAAATGCGCGACGGCCGGCATCCAGGTGAAAGGCAGCCAAGGCCGCCGAGTCGGTTTGCCCGACGTTGGTCAGGATGGCGTCGACCCGTCCGGCCGAAGGCGTCAGTTCGTACGCCAGCCGTTCAAGCCCGCGCGGCACCGGGTCACCGCCGGCGCTGCGTGCCTGCCATTGCGCGTACTTCGACGACAGGCGAACGGCGAGCTCCCGCTCGCGGGCCGCTTCTGCGGTGGCCCCAGTTTGCTGCAGCGCCGCGCCGAGAATGAAATGCGCGTCACCGTCGCCCGGGTTGCGGCGGACGGCTTCGCGCAGCCAGTAGATGGTCGCCCGCGCGTCGCGATCGAGCCAATAGGCGTAGCCCAGGTTGAAGAACAAGTCGCCGTCGGCCGGATCGATCTCGCTCGCCTGGCTGAAGTAGTAGGTGGCACGGCCAGGCTGCGGGGTCGCCGTGCGACGCAGTTCGGCCACGCCGATCGCGTTGGTCACCGCGGCTGAGCGCGCTTCCGTCTGGAGCGCTCGCAGCACTTGCAGCGCCTCATCGAAGCGCTTCAGCGTCATCAACGTGAGTGAGCGGCGGAAACGGCTTTCACGTGAGTAGCGGCTCTCGGCGCGGATCCCCGACACCGCTTCAAGCGCGCGTTGGTGCTCCGACGCCTCCGTGTGCAGGTTCCACAGCGCCAGCCGCGCGGCGTCGAACTGCGGCGCCGCCTTCAGCGCCTGCTGCAGAAAGGCAATGGCAGTGGCCGGGGTCTCGGCGACCAGTCCCTTGATGTACAGCTCGAATACCTGCGGCGAGGGCGGCAGCCGGTCCGTCGGTACAACCGGAGAGGCGGCACTGACGTCGCGAACCAGATGCGCCAGTCGGCTGAACACGCCAAACAGATCGGTGAGCGGGCCAGAGGCCTGGACCTCGGGCAGCAGCCGGCCGGTATCGAGCCGCACCAGGCGGCCGCGCGCGACGAGTTGCTCGCCGGAGAGTTCGAGTGTGCCAATCACGACGCCCCCGGCCGCCAGGGCCTGGCCGACCTTGATGGACGAAGCGCGGCTCAAGTCGGCACTGGCCGGCAACTGCAGCCGATCGAACGCGCGCAGCCGTTCCTCGCGATCGATCACGCGCTCGCCACTGGCGGCCAGCAGGTCAGTCAACAGCACCGCCGCCCCTTCGCGCATCCAGGTGAGACGTGGTTCCTGTTTGGGATTGTCGAACGGCAGCACCACGACGGGCGCGCCGGCCGGAACCTGCGCCGCACTCACCGTGGGCCACCCCAGCGCCCCGGCCACCAGTCCCGCCACGACCCACCGTCGCACCCTCACGCGGCGTCCACCATGCCGAACGGCCGCGAACCCGTGACGGTCACGGCGAGGGTCCAGCCACCGGTCTGCCCGGTCGACACCCTGACCTCGGCGGCGACGCCACAGTGGTCATACAACCGCTGAAACGCGGCGGCGTAGAAACCTCGCATGGGAACGGTGGCCGGGTCGCGGAGCTGATCGCTCAACGCGGATTTGATCTCAACGACGGCCGCCAATCCCGTGATCTGGCTCTTGATCCGCGATTGCCTCACGGTCGCCCGTACCAAGCGCTTGCCCAGGCGCAGCACCGCGCGCGACCGCAGCCCGAGCGGCAGCCGGCTGATGTACCATCGCCGCAACCCGGAGAGTTCTTCGAAGGTCCAGTCTGCGGCGCACACGCCGGCGCGAGTCGCGATTAGATCATTCGAGGGTGGCTCTTCGCGGTGAAGAAAGCTGAGGACCGCGCCCAATGGCGCCAAACCAATGCGGCCATCGCGCATCCCGGCCGGGCTCAACCAGTTTTCATAGAAGTCGAGCCGGCTTGGTGAAACATCGGCGATGCCCTGGTGCAGACTCGAGATCAGCAGGCGGCCGATTCCAGCGTCAACCATGACGAAGGCGTGGGGATCTGATAACGTGATCGTACCGCTTCGCTTCGACCGAGTCAACGAACCAGCATCATGATTCTTCCCCTCCACAACCAGCTCAAGACGCGTGTCCGCGCAGTGCTCGCCGAGCGCTACGAGATCAGCGATCCCGGCCTGAATATCCCGGTCGAGACCCCGCCCAACCGGACGCTGGGCGACCTCGGCACGCCGGTGGCATTCGACCTCGCCCGACGGCTACGCAAGGCGCCTCGCGCGATTGCCCAGGAGATCGCCACGGCGCTTGGGCCCATCCCGGGCATCATCAAGGTCGAGGCGGCGCCCAACGGCTACCTCAACGTGTTTCTCGATCGCCCGGCGTTCCTGCTCGCCCGGCTCGGCCTGGCGGGCACCCTGCCGGCCGCCCCCACCCGTCTCGACAAGACCATCGTCGAACACACGGCCATCAACCCGAACAAGGCGGCGCACATCGGGCACCTGCGCAACTCCGCGCTCGGCGACACCCTGGTCCGGGCGCTACGCTTCCGCGGCAACCCGGTCGAGGTGCAGAACTACATCGACGACACCGGCGTGCAGGTGGCCGACGTGGTCGTCGGCTTCCGTGAGTTCGAGAAAATCGATCTCGCGGGCGCCAGGCACCTCGCCGAGACCACGCGCTTCGACTACTACTGCTGGGATCTCTACGCCCGCGTCACCGAGTGGTACGCCGGCGACAAGCAGAGGCTGCAGATTCGGGCGGCGACCCTGCACGACATCGAGCACGGCGTCGAGCCGACGGCGAGCCTGGCGGCCTTCATCGCCGACACGGTCGTGCGGGCGCACCTCAAGACCATGGCGCGGCTCAACATCGACTACCAGCTGCTGACGTGGGAAGGCGACATTCTGCGCCTGAAGTTCTGGGCGCGGGCGTTCGACGTGCTGAAGCAGACCGGCGCGGTGTTCCTGCAGACCGAGGGCCGCCTGGCCGGTTGCTGGGTGATGAAGATTGACGACGCGCCCGCGACCGACGCCGACCCGCCCGCGGATCCGGCAGCCGATGATGTCGAAGAGCGGGAGAAGGTGATCGTCCGCTCGAACGGCACGGTCACGTATGTCGGCAAGGACATGGCGTACCAGTTCTGGAAGTCCGGCCTGCTCGGTCACGACTTCCACTACCGCCCGTTCGCCACGCGCCTGGCTGGCGACATTCTGTGGGCGACGACCAGCGACACCTCGCTCGCGGTGGCCGAGCATCCGGCCTTCGGCGCCGCCGCGGCCACCTACAACGTGATCGACGTCCGGCAGGCCTATCTCCAGAAGCTGCTGAAGCAGGCGCTGGCGGCCATTGGCCACCAGGCCGAAGCTGATCGACTCACCCACTTCTCCTACGAGATGGTCGCGCTGTCACACGCGACCGCGAAGGAACTGGGATTTGCCCCGCCGCCAGACTCCGACGAAGCCAAGCGGCCGTTTGTCGAGGTGTCAGGCCGCAAGGGCCTGGGCGTCAAGGCCGACGACTTGATCGATCGCGTCATCGACAAGGCGATGAAGGAAGTCGATCGCCGCCAGCCCGAACTGCCGGAGCCGGAACGGCGCCGGATTGCTGAAGCGATCGGCATTGCCGCGGTCCGCTACTTCCTGATCAAATACTCGCGCACCAAGGTGATTGCGTTCGACATCGACGAGGCGCTCAGTTTCGAAGGCGAGAGCGGCCCGTACCTGCAGTACGCCGTCGTGCGCGCCAACAACATCTTCCAGAAGCTGCAGGACCGACTGGGCATCGACGAGGCCAGTCTGCTGGCTCCCTTGCCCACGGCTCGGCCCGACTTCATCAACGGCACCGACGGCGACCACGAGTTATGGGCGCTGGTGCTCGAAGCTTCGCGCCTGGACGAGGTGGTCGAGCAGGTGGTGCGGACGCTTGAGTTCGCGGTTCTGGCGAAATACGGCTTCGGCCTCGCCCAGATGTTCAACGCCTTCTATCACCGCGCCCAGATCCTGAACGAAGAGCGGGACGAGGTGCGGCGCTGGCGCGCGGCGGCGGTGGTCTATTTCCGGATGCAGCTCACCCGGATGCTCGATCTGATGGGCGTTGCTGTTCCGCCGCGAATGTAGGACGCTTGCGGACATGCCCCTGATTGCGATCGCCCAGAACCGCCGGATGTCCGACTACGTGGAGTCCATCCGCCGCGCCGGGGGTGAGCCCGTCGAGGTCGCCACCGGTGGTGAAACCCCCGAGGCCATCCTCGCCCGCGTCGACGGCATCATGCTGACCGGCGGCGGTGATGTCGATCCTGCGCTCTATGGCGAGGCGGCCCATGCCACCTTCGATGCCGCCGAGGCCCACCGCGACGCCTTCGAGATTGCGCTGACCCGCGCGGCGATTGCCGCCGGCGTGCCGTATCTCGCCATTTGCCGCGGCATGCAACTGCTGAACGTCGCCATGGGCGGCACGCTCATTCAGGACATTCCCAGCCAGGTGCCAGGCGCGCTGGATCACTCGGTCCCTGAACCGCGCGCCCACGTGGCGCACGAGGTGTGGGTCGCGAAGGACTCGCGGCTGTCAGCCTTGCTCGCCGAACACATGGAAGACGGCGAGACCTGCCACGTGAACAGCCGCCATCACCAGTCGGTCGCCACGGTGGCGCCTGGCTTCGAGGTCACCGCGACCTCGCCCGATGGCGTGATCGAAGCCATGGAGCAGCCCGGCGATTCGTTTTGCGTCGGCGTCCAGTGGCACCCCGAAAACTTCTGGCGCACCGGCGAGTTCCGGTCGTTGTTCGAAGGCTTCGTCCAGGCGGCTAGCGCGCGAAAGCGATAACCGTTTCGACGTGCGCGGTGTTCGGGAACAAGTCGAACGCCCGCACGCTCGTCATCTGATAGCCGGCATCAAGCAGCAGCCGCGCATCACGCGCCAGCGTGGCGACATCACACGAGACATAGACCAACTGCGTCGCCTGCACCGCCATCACGCCGGCCAACGCCTCTTTCGAGAGCCCGGTGCGCGGCGGATCCATGATGATGGTCGACGCCTTGGTGGCATGTGGCAAGTAGTCCTCGACCGACTCGCTGCGGACGCGGACATCCTCGCGAGCCGAGGCATTGCGCCGGAGGTCGGCGGACGAGAAGCGATCGCCCTCAACCGCGACGACTGGTCCATGTTTGGCGTGCGCGACGGCCAGGCTGAACAAGCCGACACCGGCATAGAGATCGAGTACCGGCCCCTGCGCGACCTGCGACAGAACGTGGTCGACCAGGGGCTGCAGCAGGAAGCGATTGCCCTGGAAGAATGCGCGCGCGTGCCGCGACAACTTCGCCCCGGACACCACGTCCGTCACCACCGCCGATCCCCACAGATCCATCGTCCGCGCCGAGTCCGGAGGCGAGCACGTCACGCCGGTCAGGCCCTCGAGGGTCGTCACCGCGACCAACCGCGACGGATCGGCATTGGGCAGCAGCTCGAGATGCAGGGCACGCTCCGACGCATCGAGATTTTCGGACAACTCGATCTCGCCCACGGTGTCGCGGTCAAGGGTCTTCAGCGACTGCTCGAGGGCCTGCAGCACCGCCAGCGTGTCGGGACGCAACTGGCGGGTCGGGGCCGCGTCACACAGCGAATGGGTGCCTTCGCGAAAGAAGCCGATGCGGCCGTTGCGGACGTGCAGGCGCGCCCGCATGCGGTAGCCGTCAATCGGCGAGGCGACGACCTCGACCGGTGCCGCCAACGTAATGCGGCCGAGTCGCCGAAACGCGTCCTCAATGATGGCGGCCTTGATGGCGCGCTGCCGCTCGTAGCCAATGTGGGCCAGGACGCAGCCGCCGCACCCGCCATCGGACAGCGAGGTGCCGTCCGCGGCATCGGGCAGGCGATCCGGTGAACGCTGGACCACGGCGCGCGTGATAGCCCAGCCAGTGCCGCGCTGCACTTTCTCGACCTCGGCCTCCACCACCTCGCCGGGAATGGCGCCGGCGACGAACACGATCGCCCCCTCGTGGCGGGCGATCATGCGGCCGCCCGCGGCGGGCCGTTCAACGGTGAGCGTCAGTCGATCGCCTCTTTGCATGTTTTTCTACGCCGGGGTCAGACCCCTCGGACTACTGCGGAGGGGTCGCACCCCTCGGGATTTCCAGCTCGGGGTCAGACCCCAATATCGGGGAGACCAAAGTGCAGACGCACGAGTCGATGAATCGCGGCCTGGCGCGACTGCGCATACGCCTCGGCGGCCATGCGTTGGCGAAACGGCGCCAACTCGGCGTCCGCTTCCCTTTCAAGTGCGACCCGCTCCGGGTCGCCGAGCGCCCGGGTCGCGGCCGCGACCAACGCCGCTTCGATGGCTGCGACTCTCACCAGCAGCGCCTCGCGCGCGTCGCCTCGCGCGCGAGCGGCCTCGGGCTGCACGGCATCGAGCGCACGCACCGCTTCTTCGAGGGCCGGACCGATCGCTGGCCCGGCCTGATCGCTGCCCCGCAGCACGGTCAGCCGCGACAGCGCCGCCTCGATCTGCGACGCCAGCGACCGCCGTGACCGGCCGGCACTGGGTGGCTCTTCCACATCGGCACCGCCCGCCGGATCGGGCACCACCATCGCGATGCCAAGCGCCCTGCGCCAATCGTCAAACGCATCGAGGACATCCGCGTCACAAAAGTCGATGCGAACAGGCCGGCGGCGCGGCCCCTTCCGGTAGTAGCGCTCGAAATAGCGATCGATGCCGGCTTCAGCAACCTTGAGCGGAATGCCCAGATGCGCCCACGCGACCACCCGTTCGAACGCGGGGCCGGTGATGCGAATCAGGTGGCCGTCATTCTTGCGACACAAGTACGCCTCGAGATCGCGGCAATAGGCGTCGACGTCGGTCACAGCTGGCTAACGCAGTTCATCTGGGTCGAATCGGTGTTGACTCGGTGGCCGTCTGAGTCGATAGCCGGTGTTCCCAGACGAGGCGAAGGCCGCGCAGGGTCAGCTCTGGATCGACGTGCTCGATCAACTGCGACTCGGGTGCGACCACTGACGCCAGGCCACCGGTGGCCACCACCACCGCCGTGCCGCCCAGTTCAGCCGTCATCCGGCGCACCAGGCCCTCGACCATGTCGACGTAGCCCCAGAACAGACCCGACTGCATGGACGCGACCGTGTTGGTGCCGACCACGCGCGTCGGCTTGCGCACCTCGATCCGTGGCAGACGCGCGGCCCGTTGAAACAGGGCGTCAGCAGAAATCTGCGGACCCGGACAAATGACGCCGCCCAGGTACTCGCCCTTCGCCGAAATCGCATCGAAGGTCGTCGCCGTGCCAAAGTCAACGACGATGATCGGCAATCCCTTGCCGTACTTTTCGAACGCGGCAATGCCGTTGACGACACGGTCGGCGCCGACCTCCGCTGGGTTGTCATACAGAATCGGCATCACGCCGTTCATGGCCGGTTCGAACAGCATCGGCACGCGGCCGAAATAATCCGAGACCATGGTGACGAGCGTCGCCGTGAGGGGTGGCACGACCGAGGCGATGACAATGCCGGAGATCTCGGTCTGCCGGACTTCGTGACGCTCGCACAGGCTCGTGACGAGAATGCCCAGCTCGTCGGAGGTGCGCTCACGGATCGTCGTCAGGCGCCAGCTGTGAATCAGGGTGTCCCCGCGAAACACGCCAATCACGATGTTGGTGTTGCCGACGTCAATTGCTAACAGCATAAGAACAGGTCCCTAGGTGTCCGCCTTCGCGGCCGAAGGTCGCTACGGCGAGACCTCGCCGAAGCTCGTGTGGTCATGGGCGGGCGAAGGCGGGCCAGCTCACTTCGCCGGCGATGACGCGCTCAACTCCTGACGTTGTTCGCACCAACAGTGCGCCAGATTCGTCGATGCCGGCCGTCGTGCCAGTGCGACCGTCCCACTCTACTCGGGTGCCGGTGGCGTTGGGCGAAGCCGCACGCCACGCCTGCAGAATATCACCCGGGCTCCGCTCGAGGGTGGCCAAGCGATCCCACAGTCCAACCAGCACCTCAGCTAGCACGGTGCCACGGTCGATCGGGCGGCCCAGCTCGCCTTCGAGCGAAGTGGCTCTGGCTGCGACGTCAGGAGGATAGGCCGCAGACTGCAAGTTCAGGCCCACGCCGATCACTACGGCCTGGGCCGGTGTGCCCACCGCCAGCCCCTCGGCGAGAATGCCGGCCAGCTTGCGGCCATCGATCAGCACATCGTTTGGCCACTTCAAATGCGACGTCAGTCCCAGGGCGGCGCGGATGCCGTCGCGGACGCCGACGCCGGCAGCCAGGGTGAGCAAGGGCAACGCTGCGTTCGATTGCAGCGCCGGTCGCGCGATCAACGAGAAATACAAGCCGGCGCCGATTGGCGATTCCCACACCCGGCCACGGCGTCCCCGCCCGGCGGTCTGCTGGTCAGCCCCGACGACGAGGCCATGCGCGGCGCCCGCGCCGGCCAGCGCCGAGGCCTCGTCCATCGTCGATGGCACCGAGTGATGCCACCGCACATCGAGACGCACATCGGGACGTTGCTCGCGCACGGCGGCTAGCGCCGCCGACAGGTCGTCTGGAATCATCAGGCTGGCTCGAGTTCGAAGCTCAGGTCCGCTGAGGGAGCCGAATGCGTCAAGGCGCCGACCGAGACGTAGTGGGCGCCGGTGGTGGCCAGTTCGGGGATGCGCGCCAGGGTGACACCGCCGGAGATCTCGATCTCGGCGCGACCGGCGATGCGGGCCACGGCCTCGCGGATGTCGTAGGTCGTGAAGTTGTCCAGCAGGATGCGCGGGACGCCGGTGGTCAGCACCTCGTCGAGCTCGTCCAGGGTCTCGACTTCGATCTCGACCGCCAGTCCCTTGCTGTCCTGCATCGCGCGCTCCGCAGCCGCGCGCACGCCGCCGGCCAGCCGCTTGTGGTTGTCCTTGATCAGGATGCCGTCATCGAGCCGCTGGCGGTGATTGGTCCCGCCGCCGCAGCGCACGGCGTACTTCTCGAGCGCCCGGAACCCGGGGGTCGTCTTGCGGGTATCAAGAATGGTGATGCCACCGCCTGCGGCGTCGACAAACCGCGCCGTCAGGGTGGCGATGCCACACAGGCGCTGCAGGAAATTCAGCGCGGTGCGCTCCGCCTCGAGCAACGCCCGAGCATCGCCGGTGACGGCGGCCACGACTTCGCCGGCCTGCACGTGCGCGCCGTCGGACCAGCGCACCTCAAAGACCGCCGAGGGATCGGCTTGACGGAAGGTCTCGGCCGCGATCTCGAGGCCGGCCATGACCAGGTCGGCCTTGGCGACGATCACGCCGCGGGCGCGCTGCCCCATCGCGATCGTGGCGGCGCTGGTCGCATCGCCCCGTCCGCGGTCCTCGGCGAGCGCCTCGCCGACCAATCCACGGTACGCGTCCAGCGTCAGCGGTGAATGCATCAGGCCTCGGCCGCCTTCAGCGTGATCTCAACTCGCGGCTCGCCCGTCTTGATGACCAGACCCTCAGCTCGGCAGGCCGCCTTCAAGTCACGTTCGACCAGCGCCAGGCTCGCCGCAGCCTGGTCACCGGCGAAATAGACCACTTCCTTCACTGGCGTGCCGACCGACACCTTCTGATCGGTCTTGGCCTTGCGAATAGCGTTGAGCGCTTCGGTCAGGTGGAACACCGAGCGCTGCGCCGCGTGATCGGTGCCCGACACGGCAATCAACTCCGCGCGCGTTGGCCAGGCCATGCGATGCACCGAGCCGTCATTCGACCACGACCAGACCTCTTCGCACACGAACGACAGGTACGGGGCCAGCAGGCGCAGCAGCACCGACAGCGCCAACCGCATGGCGGTTGAGGCAGACGCGGCCGCCTCCGGGCCAAAGTCGCCATACCGCCGCGACTTCGCCGCCTCGACGTAGTTGTCGCAGAAATCCCAGAAGAACGATTCCACCTTGGCCAGCGCCTTGGCGTACTCATACTGTTCCAGCTCCGCCGTCGCCTCGTCCACGAGGCTGGCGAGGTTCTGCAGCATGCCGCGATCAAGCGCCTCGGTCACGGCGCCGGCCGGCTGCTCGCCCGCCAGCACGAACTTCGAGACGTTCAGCACCTTCATGGCCAGCTTGCGGCCAATCTTCATCTGGCCGACATCAAACGCGGTATCGACGCCGGGACCACCACGCGCTGCCCAGTAGCGCACGCCGTCTGATCCGTACTCCTGCAACAGCCCGAGCGGGGTGACGACGTTGCCCTTGGACTTCGACATCTTCTTGCGATCGGGATCCAGCACCCAGCCCGAGATCGCGGCGTTGGTCCAGGGCACCGAGGCGTTCTCGAAGTGTGCGCGCACCACCGACGCGAACAGCCACGTGCGAATGATGTCGTGCGCCTGCGGACGCAGATCCATGGGGAACGTCCGCGCGAAGATGTCGGCGTCGGTCTCCCACTGGCTCACCAACTGCGGCGAGACCGATGACGTGGCCCAGGTGTCCATCACGTCGGGATCGCCGACGAAGCCGCCCGGCTCGCCGCGCTGCTCGGCGGCGTAGCCATCAGGCACGTCGGTGGAGGGATCGATCGGCAAGCGCGACTCCGCCGGCACCAGCGGCTGGCTGTAGTCGATGGAGCCATCGGCCTTCAGTGAGTACCACACCGGGAACGGCACACCGAAGAAGCGCTGGCGGCTGACGCACCAGTCGCCGTTCAGGCCGTTGACCCAGTTCTCGTAGCGCGCCTGCATGTACTCCGGGTGCCACGCAATCTCGCGGCCACGCGCAATAAACGCCTCGCGGTGTTCCATGGTCTTGATGAACCACTGCCGGCTGGTCACGATCTCGAGTGGGCGGTCACCCTTCTCGTAAAACTTGACGTTATGTGTGATCGGCTTCGGTTCGCCCTGCAGATCGCCGCTCTCGCGGAGCATCTCGACAATCTTGACCTGCGCCTTCTTCGCCGACAGGCCGGCCAACTGGTCGTAGGCCTGCTGCGCCTTCGCGACATCAGTCGTGTCCCAGCCCGACTCACCCCACGTGATCGGCCCCAGGGTGCCATTGGGCTGCACGATGGCGCGCACCGGCAGCTTGAGCTCGCGCCACCAGATCACGTCGGTGGTGTCGCCGAAGGTGCAGATCATCGCGATGCCGCTGCCCTTTTCGGGATCGGCCAGTGCGTGTGCCAGCACCGGCACGCGCACGCCGAAGATCGGCGTGATCACCTCGGTGCCGAACAGTGGCTGATACCGCGCATCATCGGGATGCGCGACGAGCGCCACACAGGCCGCAATCAGTTCTGGCCGGGTCGTCTCGATGGCGACGACGCCACTGCCAGCGGCCCCGGGCGAAGTCGAGGGGTCGGCCTTGGCAAAATGCAGGCGATGATACGCGCCGGGCTGTTCACGATCTTCGAGTTCCGCCTGCGCCACGGCGGTGCGGAAGTCCACGTCCCACAGCGTCGGCGCCTCAACCTGGTACGCGAGTTTCTTCTCGAGCAGCCGGAGGAACATCATCTGCGACACGCGCTGCGCCGGCGGCGCGATGGTGGCGTAGGTCATCGACCAGTCCACCGACAGGCCCAGGTACCGCCACAGATCCTCGAACACCTTCTCGTCTTCGACGGTGAGCTTGACGCACAACTCGATGAAGTTCGGGCGCGAGACCGCGATCGGCTGTCTCTCGCCCCTCGACTTCGCTCGCGGCGACCCTGAGCCGGTCGCAGGGTCGGTTTCGTCCGGCAGCTTGAAGTCCGGGTCGTATGGCAGCGACGGATCGCAGCGCACGCCGAAGTAGTTCTGCACCCGGCGCTCGGTCGGCAGGCCGTTGTCATCCCACCCCATGGGGTAGAACACTTCCTTGCCACGCATCCGCTGGAAGCGCGCGACGATGTCGGTGTGGGTATAGGAGAAGACGTGCCCGACGTGCAACGAGCCGCTGACCGTGGGCGGCGGCGTGTCGATCGAATAGATCTGTTCGCGCGGCTTGGAGCGATCGAACCGGTAGGTTCCGTCACGCTCCCACTTTGCCGACAGCGCGTGTTCCAGGCCTTCGAGTGCGGGCTTTTCCGGGACGGGCATATCCCACCATTAGACCATGTCCGCAGACCAGGCCCACCGTGGGCACCGAGGCGCGAACGCGGCTCAACCCCTTCGCGAAACCAACGCGGTGTCCTCGATCGGCCCGGTCGCTAGTGCCCTTGGCTAGGGTTGGTTCTTTGACTTAATCCGCTCGATCTCGTCGCGCACCAGCCGCTCGGAGGTGTCAGACACGACCGAGCGGACGGTGTCACGGACGGTCGCGGTCATGGCCTCGCGCAAGTGCGTGCCGAAGGCGCCGGCCTTCAGGCGATCGGCGACGCGTTCGGCAATCTGGTCGAGCATGGCCTCGGTGATGGCGGGCATTGCGGCCGGAGCCACCGCCGGCACATCGGGAGGGGTGACCACCGGGGTTTCGCGATCGCCGGTCTCGAACGCCAACAGGGCGGCGAAATCGTCGGCCACGGACGTCGGCACGAGGGTCACAGGTGCGGCAGGTGCGGCGGGAGTCACAGCCGCCGGTGCGACCGGAGCGGATGCGACGGGCACCGGTGGCGCCGGTGCGGCGGCGACCGGTGCTGTCGGCATTGGCGCCATTGCGGCCACCGGCGACGCCTCAGCAGCGGGTTCCTGTTTCGCCGGTGCGACGGGGATCAGGCTGTCTCTTAT
>ENA-ORBV01003295-ORBV01003295.1-microbial-mat-metagenome-genome-assembly--contig:-NODE-3295-length-32530-cov-9.478816_pt1 | contig 32530 bp, 34 predicted proteins | sample MGYA00237777_ERZ505514 | MGnify/ENA primary metagenome ERZ505514 (study PRJEB26160, sample SAMN06269048) | microbial mat metagenome | isolation source: Oligotrophic lake microbial mat | place... | reverse complement strand
TTTTTTTTTTTCAAGCAGAAGACGGCATACCAGATTCGCCTTAGTCTCGTGGGCTCGGAGATGTGTATAAGAGACAGCTGCAAGCAATTGAATTTCAGGTGAATTCAGCCAATTTTCAGCACTTTCCGCGTCCGGGGATTATCGCATGCCGATCTACGAATACCGCTGCACCGAGTGCGCCTTTCAGAAGGAATACCTGCAGAAGCTCAGCGATCCGAAACTGACCGTGTGTCCGGAATGCGGCAAGGAGACGTTTTCCAAGATGCTGACGGCGGCCGGTTTCCAGCTCAAGGGTAGCGGCTGGTACGCGACCGACTTCAAGAACACGGGCAAACCCAAGGACAGCGACAAGAGCGGCGCCGGCGCCGACAGCAAGACGGAAGCCAAATCCGAAACCGAAACCAAAACCGAAACCAAAGCCGAAACCAAAGCCGAAACCAAGACGGAAACCAAGACGGAAGCGAAAACGGAAACGAAAACCGAAACCGCCAAGTCTGCGGCGTCCGGCAGCACCCCCGCCGCCAGCTAGCCCTTCGCACGCCGCCGCACAGAGTAAAATCCGCTCCCCCGGCGCGGCCTGCAAGCCGCGCCGGTTTTGTTTCCGCTACTCCCGCTACTCCAGCCGCGCCCGCTGTCCAGCCCCGACGTTCTCATGCTCAAGAAATATTTTCTCACCGGCTTGCTGATCTGGGTGCCGATCGTCATTACCCTTTGGGTGCTCGACCTGCTGGTGACGACCATGGACCTTTCGCTCACGCTGGTGCCGGACGACTACCACCCGGACCGCCTGCTGGGCGTGCACATTCCCGGACTGGGCGTGTTGCTCACGCTGGTGGTAGTGCTCGTCACCGGGCTGCTGGCCGCGAACTTCATCGGCCGGCGCGTGCTCACCGCGTGGGACTCGGTGCTGAACCGCATTCCGGTGGTGAAGACGATCTACTCCAGCGTGAAACAGGTCTCGGACACGTTGTTCTCCTCCAGCGGGAACGCGTTTCGCAAGGTGCTGCTCGTGCGCTACCCGCATCCACAGGCCTGGTCGCTCGCGTTCCAGACCAATGTGCCGGGCGACGTGGCGCCGCACCTGGACGGCGACTACGTGGCGGTGTTCATCCCGACCACGCCGAGCCCGGTCAACGGCTTCTACTTCTACGTGCGCCGCGAAGACACGATCGCGCTGGACATCCGCGTCGACGACGCCCTGAAGTACATCGTCTCCATGGGCGTGGTGGGCAGCCACGGCCGCCGCGTCGGCAAGGCGCTGCCGCCGTCCGCCACCCGACCGCTGTAACCCGAACCGAACCGGAAGACATCGACATGCGTAGCGAATATTGCGGGCTGGTGAGCCGCGCCCATCTCGGCAAAACCGTCACCGTCTACGGCTGGGTGCATCGCCGCCGCGATCACGGCGGCGTGATCTTCATCGACCTGCGCGACCGCGAGGGCCTGCTGCAGATTGTGTGCGATCCGGACAACGCGGCGACCTTCGCGCTGGCGGAAACGCTGCGCAACGAGTTCGTCGTTCGCGTTGCCGGTGTCGTCCGCGAGCGACCGGCGGGCACCGCCAACGCCAACCTCGTGTCCGGCGGGATCGAAGTGCTGGCGCGGGAACTCGAGATCCTGAACCCCGCGCTGACGCCGCCGTTCATGATGGACGACGATCAGATTTCGGAGAACGTGCGCCTTCAGTATCGCTTCCTCGACCTGCGGCGCCCGGTCATGCAGAAGAACCTGCGGCTGCGCCACCGTACGGCGATGGCGGTGCGCGAGTATCTCGACGCGCAGGGCTTCATCGACATCGAGACGCCGGTGCTCTACAAATCCACGCCGGAGGGCGCGCGCGAGTTCCTGGTGCCGTCGCGCATGCACGACGGGCAGTTCTACGCGTTGCCGCAGTCGCCGCAGCTCTTCAAGCAGCTGCTGATGGTGGCCGGTTTCGACCGCTACTACCAGATCGTGAAGTGCTTCCGCGACGAGGATCTGCGCTCGGACCGCCAGCCGGAGTTCACGCAGATCGACATCGAAACATCATTTCTCGGGGAACGTGAGATTCAGGACATCATGGAAGGCCTGATCCGCCACCTGTTCCGGAAAGTGCTGGATGTGGACCTCGGCGAGTTTCCCCGTATCACGTACGCGGAGACGATGGCGAAGTACGGCTCCGACAAGCCGGATCTGCGCGTGAACATGGAACTGACCGAACTGACCGACCTGATGAGCGAGGTCGACTTCAAGGTGTTCAAGCAGGCCGCGGCGCTGAAGGACGGGCGCATCGTCGCACTGTGCGTGCCGCAGGGCGGTGGAATGTCGCGCAAGGAGATCGACGACCTCACCGAGTTCGTCAAGATCTACGGCGCCAAGGGGCTGGCCTACATCAAGGTCAACGCCATCGAGAAGGGCGCGGACGGCCTGCAGTCGCCGATCCTCAAGTTCCTACCGCCGCCGGTCATCGCCGGCATCCTTGAGCGCACGGGCGCCCGCGACGGCGACCTCATTTTCTTCGGCGCCGACCGCGCGAAGATCGTCAACGACGCCATGGGCGCGCTGCGCGTGAAGGTGGGCCACGAGCGCAAGCTGGTCACGCCGGGCTGGCGGCCGGTCTGGGTGATCGATTTCCCGGCCTTCGATTACGACGAGGAGAACCAGCGCTGGGTGGCCGCGCATCATCCCTTCACCTCGCCCAAGGACGAACACGTAGCGCTGCTCGCCACCGATCCGGGCAAGGTGCAGGCCAAGGCCTACGACGTGGCCCTGAACGGCTGGGAGATCGGCGGCGGATCGGTGCGGATCCACCGCGCCGAAGTGCAGTCCAAGGTCTTCGACGCCATGGGCATTTCGCCGGAGGATGCGCGCGCCAAGTTCGGCTTCCTGCTCGATGCGCTGCAATACGGCGCCCCGCCGCACGGTGGCATCGCCTTCGGCCTCGACCGCCTGGTCACGCTGATGACGGGCGCGGAGTCCATCCGCGAGGTGATCGCCTTCCCGAAAACGCAGCGCGGGCAGGACCTCATGGTGGAGGCGCCCAGCGTGGTGACTGAAAAGCAGTTGCGCGAGCTGCACATCCGTCTGCGCACCACCGAGCCCAAGGTCGGCTGACCGCGCGTCCGCCGCGCACGGCGGATACACGGATCGGATGCCGGATGGAACTCCTCCTCGTAGGTGTGCTCGGCGCGCTGGGCTGGCTGTGGCTCGACGGCCTCAAGGCGCGCGAAGCCGCGGTCAAGGCGGGTCGCGACGCCTGCGCGTCGGAAAGGCTGCAGTTTCTGGATGACACCGTCGCCTTTGCCGGACTCAAGCCCGTGCGCAACGCCGAAGGGCGCATCGAGTTGCAGCGGGTCTACGAGTTCGAATACAGCGACACCGGCGACAACCGCATCAAGGGCAGCGTGGTGATGCGCGGGCACCGGGTGCTGTTGTTGAACGTGGGCAGCCGACAGACGCCGGACCTGCGCATCCTGCACTAGCCGTTGGCGGATTCCAGGCCCTTCGCCTTGAACAGCGGCGCGTGCGCCGGCGCCGCGCAGAACTCGAGGAATGCCACCGACACGGCAGGGTCGGCGGCATCGGTGAAGATGCCCGCCGAGGTCTCGAAGACTTTCTGTATCTCGTCCGGCAGCGGTCCCACGAGGTCGATCCCGGGCACGGCCAGCAGTTCGCAGATCTGCTGCACGGCAATCTCGGCTTCACCTGATGCCACCACCACGCCGATATAGCCGCCGGGCCGCGTGACCGTCTTGGGCCTGATCTGGTCGGCGATACCGAGGCGCTCCAGCAGTACCGGCACATACATGCCGCTGGCGCCGTGCACGGTGTGCGCGACGGACTTCGCCTCCAGCAGCGTGCGCTTGAAGGCCTCCACGGTGCTGATGTCCGGCCGCGGTGCCCCCGTGCGAACGGCGACGCCGACACGGGAGCGCGCGAAGAGGCGGCGGCTGCCCGGCACGAGCCTGCCGAGCGCTTCCAGCTCGTTGATCGCGCCGGTACCGAGTACCACCACATCCGCCGTTGCGCCGGCCTCGATGCGCGCCATCATCGCCTTGGCGGAATCGTACTGGAAGCAGAGCGCATGCCCCGACGCCCGCTCGAAGGCGGGCGCCAACGCTTCCAGCACCCCGCGCGTGCTGTTCGAGGTCATGACCCTGATCGTGTCGACGGATGCGGCTGCGGGCATGCGGCAGTTCCTGAGTTGTGGAAATTTGCGGGGAAGGTACTATGGCGACCTACCGGTATTTTGCCCCACCACAGGGAGGAACTCTTGGATTATTCAGCTTACCGATTCATCGACATCGCGCGCCAGGGGCGCGTGCTGACGCTGCGCCTCAACCGGCCGCCGATGAACCCCATCCACATCGACCTGCACAACGAACTGTCGCGCATCTTCTACGACGTGCAGGTGGACCACGAGACGGATGTCGTGGTGTTGACCGGCGCCGGCGAGGTGTTCTCGGCGGGCGGGGATATCCCGATGATGCAGAAGCGCATCGACGACCCGGAACTCTTCAACCGCAAGAATCTGGAGATGAAGAAGATGATCTTCGGGCTGCTCGATCTCGAAAAGCCGGTGGTCTGCCGCATCAACGGCGACTGCATCGGGCTCGGCGCGACGCTTGCCTTGCTGTGCGACATCACGATCGCGGTGGAAGACGCCCGCCTTGGCGATCCGCACGTGAAGATGGGCTACGTCGCGGGGGACGGCGGCGCGGTGATCTGGCCGCAGCTCGTCGGCTTCGCGCGCGCCAAGGAGTACCTGCTCACGGGCGACCTGCTGACGGCGAAAGAAGCCGAGCGCATCGGCCTCATCAACCACGCCGTGCCGCGCGACCAGCTGGACGCCAAGGTAAACGGCATCGTCGACAAACTCGCTGGCGGGGCGACCAAGGCGATCAAGTGGACCAAGGCCTGCGTGAACATTCCGCTGCGGCAACTGGCGCACTCGATCATGGATGCGTCGCTCGCCTACGAAGCACTGACCAACATCGGCGACGATCACCAGGAGGCCGTCCGCGCCTTCCAGGAAAAGCGCAAACCGAAATTCACCGGCCGCTGACCGCGGCAGCTCCGGAATCCACCGCCATGCCCAAAGCCCTGGAGCACCTGCGCGTGCTCGATCTCAGCCGTGTGCTCGCCGGCCCCTTCCTTGCCCAGAACCTCGCAGACTTCGGCGCGGATGTCATCAAGGTCGAGCGCCCGCACCACGGCGATGAGACACGTTCTTTCCCGCCCTATCTGAGAGATGACGCCGGCGCGGACACGGAGGACTCGGCCTACTTCATGTCCATCAACCGCGGCAAACGCTCGGTCACCTGCGACATCTCCACAGCGGAAGGGCAGGCGCTGGTGAAGAAGCTCGCCGCGCGCTCCGACGTGCTGATCGAAAACTACAAGGTCGGCGACCTGAAGCGCTACGGCCTCGATTACGAAAGCATCAAGGCGGTCAATCCGAAGATCATCTATTGCTCGATCACCGGCTTCGGCCAGACCGGCCCGTACAAGAACCGCCCGGGCTACGACTACATCTTCCAGGCCATGAGCGGTCTGATGAGCCTTACCGGCGAGCGTGACGATCTGCCCGGCGGCGGCCCGGCGAAGGTCGGCCTCGCCATCTGCGACGTGATCACCGGCATTTATTCGAGCTTCGCCGTGATGACCGCGCTGGCGTACCGCAACGAGACGGGCGAGGGCCAGTACATCGACATGTCCCTGCTGGACGTGACGATCGCCGCCATCTCCCACATCAACATGAACTACCTCGTCGGCGGCATCGTGCCCAAGCGCATGGGCACCGCGCACCCAAGCATCGTGCCCTACCAGGTGTTCAAGGCGCAGGACGGCCAGATGGTGGTGGCGGTCGGCAACGACGTGCAGTTCGCCAAGCTGTGCGGCATCCTGAGCCTGCCCGCGTTGCCGGACGACGCCCGGTTCAAGACCAACGTCACGCGCGTGGCCAACCGCGATGCGCTGATCCCGCATCTGCAGGCGGCGTTTGCGCGCGAAACGGTGGCCGCCTGGATCGAGCGCCTGACGGCGGTCGGTGTGCCTTGCGGCCCGATCAACAACCTGCAGCAGGTGTTCGAAGACGCGCACGTGCAGTCCCGCGGCATGCGGGTGGAAGTGCCGCATCCGCGTGCGGGGAAACTGCCGATGCTCGCGAATCCCGCGCGCCTGTCGGCGACGCCGCCCAGCTACGACCGACCGCCGCCGCAACTCGGCGAGCACACGCGCGAAGTGCTGGCCGACGTGCTGGGGATGTCGACGCAGGACATCGAACGCCTGGCGCAGGCCGGCGTCATTTAGCCGCTAACCGGGGAGTGTCTGACGTGAACAACAAAATTCGTATCGTGCCGGCGGTGCTTGCATTGGTGCTGGCCGGATTGTCCGGTGGCGTGTGCGCGCAGACCTACCCGGACAAACCGGTCCGCCTCATCGTGCCCTTCGGCGCCGGCGGGCCCGGCGATATCCTCGGGCGCCTGATGAGCAAGAAGCTGACGGAAAGCCTCGGGCAGTCGGTCGTGGTGGACAACCGCGCGGGCGCGAGCACCATCATCGGCACGGAGATGGCAGCGAAGTCCGCGCCTGACGGCTACACGCTGCTGCTGATATCGACCACGCACGCAGTCAATCCCAGTCTGTTCAAGAAGCTGCCTTATGACCCGGTCAGGGATTTCGCGCCGGTCACCATGGTGGCGGCCACGCCCTTCATGCTGGTGGTGCATCCGGCAGTGCCGGCGAATTCCGTCGCCGAGCTGGTCGCGTACGCCAAAAGCAAGCCGAAGCAGCTCAACTACGCGTCGTCCGGCAACGGCAGCTCCATCCACCTCACCACCGAACTATTCGCGTCGGCGGCGGGGATCGAGATGACGCACGTGCCATACAAGGGCAGTGGCCCCGCCTTCATCGACGTCATGGCCGGGCAGGTGCAGTTGCTGTTCAGCAGCACCGTGTCGTCGCTGCCGCACGTGAAGAGCGGCAAGGTGCGCGGTCTGGCGCTGACCAGCCCCAAGCGCGCGGCCGCGCTTCCCAACGTGCCGACGATCGCGGAGTCAGGCTACCCGGGCTTCGAATCCAGTTCGTGGTTCGGGCTGCTGGTACCGGTCCAAACGCCGCAGCCCGTCATCAACCGGCTGCTGGCCGATGTGCGGCTCGCGCTCAAGGCGCCGGAAGTCAACGAAACACTGGTGGGGCAGGGCGCGGAGCCCGGCGGCAACGCACCCGCCGAATTCGGCGCCTACTTCCGCGCGGAACTGCAGAAGTGGGCGAAGGTCGTGAAAGCCGCGAAGATCGAGATGGAGTAAGTCCGCAGGTAGCGGGCGGCGGATTTCAGGCCGCGGCGGGCTTGAACGCCACGAGGTTCACCAGCGTTTCCTCGCGCTGCGCGGGGACCCGCATGCCGAGCCATTCCTTGATGCCGAGGTCAGGCCGGCTCCACCACAGAAACGGCAGCGAAATGGCGTCCGGCCGGACGTCGAAGCCGGCGCGGCGCACCATCGCGATGTAGTCCGCTGCGCTGCGCTGCACCTGCATGGGATGCCGGAACAGCAGCCGGATGAGCCATGAATGGATGTAGGCGCTGGTCGACTCCGCCATCAGCAGGACGCCGCCGGGCTTTAGCACGCGTAAGCATTCGTTGAGCGCCGCGGCCTGCGCCACGATGTGATGGAGCGTCTGGTGGCAGAACACGAGGTCGACCGAACCGTCCGCGAGGGGCAGGTCCGCGGCGTTGGCGGAATGCCATTCCACCGGCACCCTGCTGCGCGCGATCGCCTCGGCCGCGCGCAGCCGCGCCGCCGGATCGGCATCGACGGTGATCAGGCGCTCCGGCGCAAAGCGGGCGGCCAACTCGCTCAGCGACTTGCCGTAACCGCTGCCGATGTCGAGGATGACCGGATAGCGCTCCGCGCGCGGCTGCAGGAGGCGCTCCAGGTCGTTCAGCGCGCGCTTGAGCACGTGGACATGCCAGGTGCGCGTGCCCAGAAACCAGACACCGAAACGAGACTCTTCGACGAACGCCCGACGGTCGTTCATCGGGTCGTTCATCGCGCCGCGTAACAAGGCAAAATGGTCACCGGACATGCACCGAAGTGTAGCGGGGTGCGCAGGCCAGCCGCAATCGTGGGCGCGCGGCCACCGGCGCGGGCGACAGGAGAGAACATGACCGTGAAGACCGTTGTTTTGCCGTCCGGCGAAGCGGTGCCGGCCCTCGGCCAGGGCACCTGGAACGTGGGCGACGACCGCGCCGCGCGCGCCGAGGAGATCGCCGCGTTAAGACACGGACTCGACCTCGGCCTGACGCTGATCGATACCGCCGAGATGTACGGCAGCGGCCGCTCCGAATCACTGGTGGCGGAGGCGATCGCGGGGCGCCGCGACGAATGTTTCCTCGTCAGCAAGGTGCTGCCGGAAAACGCGTCGCGCCGCGGCACGCAGGCCGCGTGCGAGGCGAGCCTCAAGCGCCTGAAGACGGACCGCCTCGATCTCTATCTGCTGCACTGGCGCGGCAGCGTGCCCTTCGCGGAGACGCTGGAAGCGCTGCTGGCCCTGCAGCGGGCCGGCAAGATCCGCCATTACGGCGTGAGCAATCTCGACCTCGACGACCTGCGGGAATGGACGGCGCTCGCCGGTGGCGAAGCGGTGGCCACCAACCAGGTGCTCTATAACCTCACGCGGCGCGGTATCGAGTGGGATCTGCTGCCATGGCTGCACGAGCGGCGTATCACCGTGATGGCGTATTCGCCGCTCGAGCAGGCCCGCCTGCTCGGCAATGCGAAGTTCGCTGCCTATGCAGAAAGCCAGGGCATGACACCTGCCCAACTCGCGTTGGCGTGGCTGCTCGCGAACGACGACGTGATCGTGATTCCCAAGTCGGGCAAGCGCGCGCGCGTCACTGAAAACGCCGCCGCTCGCGATCTGCGTCTGACCACCGCGCAGCGCGCCGAACTCGACCGCCTGTTTCCGCCGCCGAAAGGACCGCGACCGCTGGAAATGCTCTGACCCGGGCCGGGACAACAAGGCAAAATGCGGCTGAGCGCCGGCTGGCTGGCAGCGGCGCCGTTTTTGGCTGGAGTTACATGGCTAAGCGCTGGAAAAACCGCCCGGCAGGATCGAACTGGGGCGAGTTCGGGGACGACGATCAACGTGGGCGGCTGAATCTCCTGACCGCCGAGCGTCGCAAACAGGCAATGCAGGAAGTGCAGACGGGTGAGACGTTCTGCCTCTCGCATCCGCTCGACAAGCCGGGCGGCAGCATCCTCAATGCCTTCCGCAAGCCGCCGGTGTTCCACCCGATCCTGCGCGACGGCCATCCGTACTTCAACCTCGCCATGGGCGACACCGACCCCCGTTTCACGGACGTCGGTTCCGACGAGGCGATCACGTTGTATTCGCAGTACTCCACGCATTGGGACGGCTTTGCGCACAAGGGCACGGTGTTTGACGCGGATGGCGATGGTGTGGCCGAGAAGGTGTCGTACAACGGCTTCCGCATCGTGGACGCCAACGGGCGCGGACTTCACGGCGACGTGGGCGCGGTGGCGCTGTCGGTGGCGGAGATGGCCGTGACCGGTGTGCAGGGCCGCGCGGTGATGATGGATCTGCGCCACCACTTCGGCGACGAGCGCGTGGCCGTCACCTGGGAGCAGTTCGAACGCATCCTGAAAAGCGACAACCTCACGGTGGAGGAGGGCGACATCCTGTGCCTCCACACGGGCCTCGGCCAGTTGATCCGCGACGCCGACGGCAGGCTCGACAACGCGATCAAGACGCAGTGTCCCGTGCTCGACGGTTGCGACCAGAAGCTCCTGCAGTGGATCACCGACTCGGGCGTAGCCGCGATCGTCGCCGACAACCTGGCCGTGGAGCGCTCCTCCACGCTCGGCGCCGATCCGCGTCTGCACGACTGCGGGCCGCAGTTGCCGCTGCACGAGCACTGTCTGGTGAAGCTCGGCGTCAACCTGGGCGAACTATGGTACGTGACGGAACTCGCGGCATGGCTGCGGAAGAACAAACGCAGCCGCTTCCTGCTGACGGCGCCACCGCTGCGCATGCCGGGGGCGGTGGGCTCGCCGGTAACGCCGGTGGCGACGGTCTAGCGCCGTGGGCAGGGCGATCGGCGCGCAATCGGTGGCTCGTCCCCCTCCCGATGGCCCACGCGCCTGTTCATTAATGCCGCGAGCGTTAGATCGGGCAAAATAGTAGGGTCCATGACCAACCTTTCCACTTTACTGATGGTGTAACCCAACATGCGCAAGTTGCTGCCGGTTCTTTCCGTATTGTGTGCTTCCGCAGTTCCCGTTTTTGCCCAGGACTATCCCACCCGTCCCGTCCGCTTCATCGTCACCTTCGTGCCCGGCGGCGGCACCGACATCGTCGCGCGCATGGTCGGGCAGAAACTGGGCGAAATGTGGGGCCAGCAGGTCATCGTGGACAACCGCGGCGGCGGCGGCGGGGTGATCGGCACGCAGATCGTCGCGAGCGCGGCGCCGGACGGCTACACCATGCTGTTCGGCACCTCCAGCGGCCTCGTCATCAATCCGCTGCTGATGAACAAGCTGCCGTACGACCCGGTCAAGGACTTCGCGCCGGTCACGCTGCTCACCACCAACGCCAACATGCTGGTGATCAATGCTTCCGTGCCGGCGACCTCGGTCAAGGAGCTCATCGCGCTCGCCAAGGCCTCCCCGGGCAAGCTGACCTACGCGTCCGCGGGCGAGGGGTCGCCGAGCCATCTGGTGATGGAACTCTTCCTGTCGATGACGGGCACCAGGATGGTCCATGTGCCCTACAAGGGCGCGGGGCAGGCGGTCATCGACGTGGTGAGCGGCCAGTTGCAGGCGACCTTCAACCCGATTCCGCCATTGCTGCCGCAGGTGAAAGCGGGCAAGTTGCGCGCGTTGGGCGTCAGCAGCCCGAAACGTTCGCCGGCGGCGCCCGATGTGCCGACCGTGGCGGAGGCGGGCGTACCCGGCTTCGAGTATGTGCTGTGGTATTCGATCTTCGTGCCGGCGAAAACGCCCAAGCCCATCATTCAGAAGATCAGCAAGGACGTGGCGACCATCCTCGCGCAGCCGGACATTCAGCAGCGCCTGATCGTCGTGGGCGCGGACCCGCGCGCGAGCACGCCGGAAGAACTCGCGCGCTTCATGCAGGACGACACCGAGCGGCTGCGCAAGATCATCAAGGCCGCCAACATCAAGCCCGCCGCCCAGTAGCGCGGCGCGGAACGGTCAGCGGCGGCTGCCCGCCAGCAGCGTCATCAACGGGCCGAGCGTCGGCAGATCATCGATGCCGTGCAGCATCGCCAGCGCTTCTTCGACGGCGGGCGCGGCCAGGACTAGCGCCGCGCAGTCGCGGAACTTGGCGTCCAGCTCGTCCTGCGACATCGGATTGGCCGCCGCGCCGCGCGGATACTGCACGTGCTTCCGCAGCTTGCGGCCGCCGGTCAGCGTCAGCGTGACGTCCGCAAAACGTGGCGTCTCCACCGAGACCGGGTCGCCTTCCGCCTCGCGCGCGTGCACCTTGCGCAGCAGCGCCTGCAGCGCGGGGCGCATGACCTGTTCATCGGTGAAGGCGCCCATCGGGACGACCCCGTCCACCAGCGCCGCGGCGACGGTATAGGGCAGGGAGAATTTACCTTCCAGCCCCGTCACGGGACGATCGTGGATGACGGCGGTGAGTCCCTTCGGGGCAACCAGCACGTCAATGCGTTCAATCTCCGCGCCGGTGAGATGATGCTCGGCGCGCAGTTCCAGCGCGGCGTCGATGGCGTGGTGCGCCGCGTAGCAGCAGGGGTGGCGCTTGAGATTGAGCCCGGGATTGACGATGCCCCATTCGTTGCCCAGTCGCGCGGCTGCTTCGGGTGCCGCCCTGTCGCTGAACAGCGACAGAAAACCGAGCGGTGCCTCGATGGCAGTACCGTCGGCGGTGAAGCCGCGTGCGGCCAACGCAGCGGCGGTCACGCCGTTTTTCGCTGCATGGCCCGCATGCAGCGGCTTGGTCATGGAACCGAAGTTGCGGCGCAGGCCCGATGACATCGACGCGCCGATCGCCAGCGCGGTGCGCGTCTGGCCGAGATCCAGACCGCGCACTTTGGCGGCCGCCGCGGCCGCCGCGATGCTGCCGAGCGTGGAGGTCGAGTGCCAGCCGATATCGTAATGCTTGCGCCCAACGGCGTAGGCGAGGCAGACCATCACCTCGACGCCGGCGATATAGCCCAGCAACACGTCGGCGCCGGATTTGCCTTCCGCTTCCGCGACGGCCAGCGCGGCCATCGCGCACACCACGCTCGGGTGGCCGCGCATGGGAGGGGAGACATCGTCGAAGTCCAGTGCATGGCCGGTGGTGCCGTTGGCGAGTGCGGCGTCGGCGGCCGAAGTCCGGAAGCCGGCGCCGAAGACGGTGGCGACGGGCCGCGCGCCTTCTTCACGCACGAAATCGATGATCTTGCTGCCGACCGGTTCGGCCACACCAGCGAGCGCAACCCCCACCGTGTCCATGATGCAGTTACGTGCAACAGCCAATGCCGGGGCGGGGACTGCCTTGAGCTCAAGTGTATGGACGAAGCGCGCAAGGCTGTCCGTGAGCGGCAACGGTACGGTGGGTTTGGGCAGGGGGGAACTCATGCTCTGTTTTCCTGGCGGCGGGTGCTAGACGATGCGGTCGAGCGGCAACTGGAACAGCCGGATCTTGTCGTCCGCACGCTTGATCTCGGCATTCCACGTCGTGATCGCCGCGATCAGGGCGGCCAGCGGCGCCTCCTCCTCGAAGGCGATCATCAGCACCGTGTTGGTGCTCGGAAATCCGCCGGTGCCGAGATGCGGGTCGGTGCCGTGGCCCTTGCCGGTCGCGTGGTCCCAGCGCGTGAAGTAGTCGATGCCCTTGTCCTTGAGCAGGGCCAGGACCTTGGGCGCGTGAAATTCGTTGTGCACCAGAAACGCCATCTTCATGGGGCTGCCTTTTCCTGGTGATGAGATTGTCGCGCGGCGACGGCCGTGCAGTGCGTCCCGACGCGTTCAGGCGGCCTTTGCCGCCGATCGAGAAGCGAAGTCCTCTTCCGGTATCGCCTCGGACGGATGGCGGCAGCGGTCCTCGTAGTAGCCGCGGCAGCGCTTGAATTCCTCCAGCACGCGGCGCAGCTCGGCGACGGTCTTGTCGTGCAGGTCCACGCGCACGTCGATCTCCGGGTGATCGAGGCGGTCGATGACGCGGATCCACCCTGAACGCTCCGGACGGGGGATGCCTTTCGACATCTGGCCGCCGGCATCCCGCCCGCCTTCCAGCGCCATCAGCAGGCGGTCTTCAAGCGGCGCATCGGGCTGCTTGAGAAAGCCGGAGACGATACCGGCGACCGTTTGCGGGCCGGCGAGGCCGTTGCCGTAAGCGGCGTAGTAGGGCCCCACCGTGTGGCCGGCCCACTTGCCGCAGCCCGGGCCGGTGTGTGCGATGACGTTGCTTTCGCGGTCGATGATGCCAAACTGCCGGTAGTCGAAATCGGGATCGTCCGCTTCCAGCACCTTCATGATGTGCTGCGGCGTGTGGCCCTGCGCGAGCATGTCGAGCGCGAGCGGATCGACGTAGCGCAGGTAGAAGGCCTGCGATTTGCTGATGCCGACGTTGGGGCGGGCGCTTTCGTAGCGGCGGCCGCAGGCCATCGAGAAGGTGGTGGAGCCGACGCCGAAGCGGCCGGTGCGCGGGCAGCGCGCGATGATCGAATAGGTCATGTCGTTTCCTTCTGTTTTTTCAGCATGTCGGCGAACTCCATCGCCGGGACCGCGTTGCGCGGGCTCTTGGCGCGCGCTTCGTAGTAGGCGATCGAAGGCTTGTAGTCGGTGTAGATGCGCTTCAGGTCGTCAATGGCGCGGTCGTGCAGGTCCACGCGCAGATCGAATTCGTTGTAGCGCTGGCTGCCCCAGACGGTCATCGCCGCCGAGCGTTCGGGCAGCCGGCCCTGCTTGCCGACGATGCCGCCGGCGTCGCGCCCGGCTTCCAGCGCGGCGAGCAGTTGCTCGTCGAGTCCCTTGCCGTCCGCCGCCTCGTAAGCCGTGGCCATCGCGTCCACCACCTTCTGGCCGGACAGCATGTCGCCGAAGGCGACAAAGCCCTTGCCGATGCGGTGCCCCGCCCACGGTCGCAGCTTCGCGCCGCTGTGCGCCACTGCCACGTCCTCGCGGTTGACGAGCGCGATCTGCCGGTAGTCGCCGTCGGCGTCGTTCGCGAGCAGTTCGGACAGCACATGCGACGGCGCGTGGCCCTGCGCCAGCAGCGCGATGGCCAGGTGGTTGTTACGCGGATTGGGAAATCCATGCGTCAGGGTGACACCGGTGTTGGCGCGGATCGCGTTGTCGCTGTAGAGGCCGATCGCGACGGAGTAGCTGGCGGTCGCCAGGCCGAGCTGTCCGGTACGGGGGCAGCGGGCGATGATCGAGAAGGTCATGGGGAATCCAGGAGTGGTGAAACGAAGCGCAAGTGTAAGCGGAAATTATTCTGGAGTGGTGCACTGGTATGGAATCTGCTTATGCCCTCCCGAGGGCGCGCCAGGAAAAGGTCCGCGCATGCATCCTGCAGACTATGCGGGAACGCTCACGGCACCGCTGGTGTAAATTCAGTGTGGCCGCATCAAAATGGGGCAGTGTGATCGCGGTCGGCGCGGTCGGACCGGTGACGGTCGCTTAATTTTTCGGAGTGATGGTTCAAATGAATCGCGTTGCACGTTGCTCAGCTTTTGGAATTTTGGTGACCGGCGCGGCTGTCGTGATGCCTGTGGCCGCGCAGACCTACCCGACCAAACCGATCCGGCTGGTCGTGGCCGCAGCGCCCGGCGGTGCGAACGATGTGCTCGGGCGAATCTATGCGGCGCGCATGACCGAGTCGCTCGGGCAGAACGTGATCGTGGACAACCGCGCGGGCGGCGGTGGCATCGTCGGCGCGGAGGCCGTTGCGCACGCCACGCCAGACGGCTACATGCTCCTCTACTCGACCAATTCCGTCGTGGTCAATCCGTCGCTGACGAAAACCAACTACGGCATGAAGGACCTCGCGCCCATTTCGCTGGTGGCGAGTTTCCCGCTCACGATCACCGTGCATCCCTCGGTGCCGGTGAAGACGCTGCCGGAACTGATCGCGCTGTCCAGGAAGCGCGGTGGCCTCAATTACGGTTCCAGCGGTACCGGTTCGACCAACCATTTGACGGGCGTGCTGCTCAACAACGTAGCGGGCATCAACAACATCCATATCCCCTACAAGGGCGCGGGTCCGATGACGACCGCGCTGCTCTCGGGCGAGATCGAGATGGGCGTCACGACCGTATTCTCTGCCGTGCAGTTCGTGCGGGCCGGACGCATCCGCGCGATCGCCGTCACCAGCCCGAAGCCGCTGGCGAGCCTGCCCGGCGTGCCCACCGTCGCGGCGACATACCCCGGCTTTGAGACCAACCTGTGGCACGGCTATTTCACGACGGCGGGCACCCCGGCGCCGGTGGTGGCGATTCTCAATCGTGAGATCGTCAAAGCGCTGCGCACGCCGGAGATCCAGCGCGCGCTGGACGATGGCGGCGCGATCTCCATCGGCAACTCGCCGGCCGAGTTCGCCGCCGTCGTCGCGGAGGATTTCGACAAGTACGCGAAGCTCATCAAGCAGTCGGGCGCAAAGGCCGATTGATCATCGTAACGGAAGGAAAGACATGTACTCAGATGTGAAGCCCCTCGCGGCCGCCTTGTGTGCCGCTGCCATGCTGTCCCTGCCCGCAACCGCCCAGACGTTTCCCTCGAAAACCGTGCGCATCATCGTGCCCTTCGCTCCGGGCGGCGGCAACGACGTGCTCGGACGCTTTTTCGCCAAGAGCATGACGGAATCGATGGGGCAGAACGTGATCGTCGACAACCGCGCAGGCGGCGGCGGCAACATCGGCAACGAGATGGTCGCCAAGGCGCCGCCGGACGGCTACATGCTGCTCTACACGACCAGCGGCATCGCGGTGGCGCCCGCGCTGTATCCCAAGCTCAACTACTCGCTGAAGGATCTCGCGCCTCTGTCGCTGGTGGCCGATTTCCCGCTGGTGATCGTGGCGCATCCCTCGGTGCCGGCGGCAAGCGTGAAGGAACTGATCGCGCTGGCGAAGAAGACCGGCGGCCTCAACTACGGCAGCACCGGGACAGGTTCGACCAATCACCTGACGGGCGTGCTGCTCAACAATGCCGCGGGCATCAACAACACGCACGTACCTTACAAGGGGGCGGGTCCCATGATGACGGCCCTGCTCTCCGGCGAAATCGAAATCGGCATCGCCAACGTGTTCACCGCCGTGCCGTACGTCCGCAATGGCCGCGTGCGGGCGATCGCCGTGACCACCCTCAAGCCCTCGCCGCAACTACCGGGTGTACCGACACTGGCGGGGACGTTTCCGGGTTTCGATACCAATATCTGGCACGGCTTTTTCACCACGGCGGGCACGCCGGCGCCGGTGATCGTCATCCTCAACCGGGAAATCATCAAAGCGCTGAAGTCGGCCGAATTGCAGAAGGCGATGGACGACGGCGGCGCGGAGTCCGTCGGCAACACGCCCGCGGAGTTCACGGCCGTGCTGGCGAAGGACGTGGAGAAGTATGGCAAGCTGGTGAAGGCTTCCGGCGCGAAGCCGGATTAGCCGTCTCCGCGTCCTCGCGGCGCTCGCCGTTTTCCTTGCCGGCCCTTAGAATATTCCCTCCAGTTCGAGAGCTCACGATGAAGCCACGGCATTTGCTCCTGATGATCCCCGGCTGCGCGATCGCGGCCGGCAGCGCCTTCGCGCAGACGTTCCCCGCCAAGCCCGTGCGCATCGTCGTTGCGGCCGGCGCGGGCGGCGGCGTCGACACGATTTCCCGCATCACCGGGCAGCGTCTCGCCGAACGCTGGAACCAGCAGGTCGTGATCGAGAACCGCGCGGGCGCCGGCGGGGTCGTGGGCAGCGAACTTGTGGCGCGGGCTGCTGCGGACGGCTACACGCTGCTGACGATGAGCATCTCCTACGCGGTGATTCCGGCCATGCACAAAGACCTGTCGTACGATCCCGTGCGCGATTTCGCGCCGGTGGGCGTGCTGGTCAACGCGCCCAACATTCTGGTCGTGCATCCTTCGCTGCCGGTGAAGTCGGTGAAAGAGCTGATCACGCTGGCGCGGGCGCATCCCGGCACGCTCACCTACGCCTCCTCCGGCAATGGCGGCGCGGCGAATCTCGCGCTGGAAGCCTTCAAGCTGGCCACGCAGACCGACATCGTGCATGTGCCGTACAAAGGCACCGGACCTGGCGTCACCGATCTCATCGCGGGCCGCATCTCGCTGTCGTGCACGGCCGTCGTGTCGGCCATGGAATACGTGAAGAGAGACAAGCTGCGCGCGCTGGCGACGGTCGGCGCGAGGCGGACGCAGGCCGCGCCTGAGTTGCCGACGGTGGCCGAAGCGGGCGTGCCGGGCTACGCGGTCGATGTCTGGTACGCGATGTTCGCGCCCGCCGCGACGCCGAAAGACGTGCTGGCGCAGCTCAACGGCGAGATCACGAAGCTGCTCGCCGTTCCGGAAACCAGGGCGCGGCTGGCGGCCGTCGGCCTGGAGCCTGCGATGGAGCCGCTCGACAAGACCAATGCCTACGTCCAGTCGGAGATGGCCAAGTGGTCCAAGGTCGTCAAGGCGGCCAACATCAAGCCGGAATGATGAACAGTTTCTCGCAAGCCCTGCCGGACCTGCTGGCGGGCATACGGACCCCGCGCGATTTGCTGGAGCACTGCCTCGTCCGCATCGCCGAGCGCGACGGCACGGTGAAGGCTTTCGTCACGCTGAACATAGAAGGTGCGCGCGCCGCGGCCGACGCCGCGACCGCCCGCTATCGCGCGGGCGCGCCGCTCTCCATGGTCGATGGCTGCCCGGTTGGCATCAAGGACATCATGGATACCTCCGACCTGCCGACGCAGATGGGATCGCCCGTCTACTCCGGCTGGCAGCCGCGCTACGACGCGGCGTGCGTGCACGCGCTGCGCAAGGGCGGCGCGGTGATCGTCGGCAAGACGGTCACCACCGCGTTCGCCACTGGCGCCACCAACCAGACCACCAACCCGCACGATCCGGCGCGCACACCCGGCGGGTCCTCCAGCGGGTCCGCCGCCGCGGTCGGTGGCGGCATGCTGCCGGTGGCGTTGGGCACGCAGACGCAGGGCTCGATCCTGAGGCCGGCCTCCTACTGCGGCGCCGTCGGCTTCAAACCCACCCACGGCCTGCTGACAATGCAGGGCGTGCATCCGATCTCGCTCACGCACGATCACCTGGGCGCGATCGGCTCGACGCTCGACGACACCTGGCGCATCGTCTCGCACATTTCGCTTGCGCAGGGTGCCGCGGGCCAGCCCTTCCTCAGCGGTGCAGGCGCCGTGCCGCCCGCGGCGAAGCGGCCGCGCCGCCTGATCCGGCTCTATACAAAAGGCTGGGAGCCGGAAGTGGACCCGGCCACCCGCGCCGCTTTTGAAGCCGTGATCGACCGGCTGAAGGCAGCCGGTGTCGAGATCACGAGCCGCGAGACCAGCCAGACGGTCGCGGACCTGGAAGCGGCGCTCGACGGCGGCTTTACCGAACGCTCCGTGGACATCACGGCCTGGGAGATGAAGTGGCCGTACGAGCAATACGTGCGCGACCACGGCCCGCTGCTGGAGCAGCGCATCAAGGACCGCGTCGCTCACGCGGCGAAGATGATGCCGGCGGACTACACGCGCCTGCTGGAAGAGAAACGGGCCATGCAGGCACGCGTGCGTGGCGTTCTTGAAGGCAGCGATGGCTTCATCACGCTGGCCGCTTCGAGTCCCGCGCCGGTCGGTCACGACCAAACGGGCAGCCGGACCTTCCTGCTCTACGCGTCGTTCCTCGGCATCCCCGCGTTCAGCCTGCCGCTGATGACGGTGGACGGCCTGCCGGTCGGCGTGCAACTGATCGGCGCGTGGGGCACTGACGGCGACCTGTGCGCCGTGGCCAACTGGATGATGAGCGCGACTGCAAAGGGCTGAGTGGCTGACGGTTCAGCCGCATTTGTTTCGAGGCGTTGCGCTTGAGTAGCTTGGTTCGTGGTTTCCCTTGGGCACCGCCGAGCAGCACAGGCATGGACGGGGCCGTCGGCGAGGACTGTCTGAGCTTCCGCCATGTTGTCGTGGCGGAAGCGAGTTCCGCAGCCGCCGTCCATGGCGAGCAGCGCAGGGACACCACGACAGTGGCGGTGCCTTGGGCGGCCTTCTCTTTGGTTACTTTCTCTTGGCCGGGCAAGAGAAAGTGACCAGCCGCCGGGCTGCCCCCGGCAAGGTCACGAGCGCTACCGCGACGAAGAACGTCCCGGCGTGACGGAATCAGAGCCTCGGGTCGACGTGCCCGGCCGCGATGCCCGCATCCGCAACCCGCGAAGCCTCGGTCGCCACCGGCAGCGTCACCCCAAGTTCCTTCGCGAAATCCAGCACGAGGTGCAGGTCCTTGCGCATGTTGGGCAGCGGCGCACCGGGCGGCGCGGGCTTCAGCATGTCCTTCCAGCGCGGGCCGAATTCGTGCCATAACTGCAGCACGCCGCTGTTGGCGATGCCCGCCTTGAGGATCTGCTTCATCACCGCCGGGTCCACGCCGGCCGCCGCGCCCAGCGACAGGCCTTCGAGCAGCGCCATGACGTTGGTGGCGTACACCAACTGGTGGGCGAGCTTGGCGGCCTGCCCGGCGCCGATGTCCCCGGCGAGCGTGATGTTTTTCGCGAGGGTGCGCAGGGTGGGCAGCGCGCGGTCAAGCACCGCCTGTTGGCCGCCGACCATCAGGCTCAGGTTGCCTTCGTAGGCGGCGAGGTAGCCGCCGGAGATGGGGGTGTCGAGCGTGTCGCCGCCCTTCGCCGCAATTGCGGCGGCGACCGCGCGCACCGCCGCCGGCGCCAGCGTGCTGCCGATGGCGACGATGGTGCCGGGCTTCAGTGTTTCGAGGATGCCGCCCGCGCCGGATACGATGGCGTGGGTCTGGGCCTGGTCGGACACGAGACTCACGATCAGCTCGCTGTGCCGCGCCACCTCCGCCGGGGTTTTGCATGCCGCAGCGCCGGCGCCCGCGAGCGCGGCAACCGGCTCCGCGCGCACGTCGAACACCGCGACCCGGTAGCCGGCCTTGAGCAGGCGTTCGGCGACCGGCTTGCCGAGGACACCGAGACCGATGACACCCGCAGTTTTCATTCCGCCTTGATCCCCGCCTCTTTGATGACCTTGGCGTAGCGCACGATCTCGGCGCGCAGGAAAGCGCCGAAGTCCTCCGGCGTGCTGCCGATGATGTCCACGCCCATGCCGACCAGCCGCTCTTTCGTTTCGGGCTGGTTCACCACCTTCACGATGTCGCGCTGGATGCGCGTGGCCAGTTCCGGCGCCATGCCGGCCGGGCCGAGCACGGCGGACCAAGTGGCGATCGAATAGTCCTTGATGCCGGACTCGGCGACGGTGGGAATCTCCGGCGCGAGCGGCGAACGAGCCGTGGCCGTGTTGGCGAGCCCGCGCAGCTTGCCGGACTTCACGAACGGCAGGGCGACGGGCAGGTTGCCGAACATGATCGGGATCTGGCCGCCGATGGTGTCGGTGAGCGCGGGGTTTTCGCCTTTGTAGGGCACGTGGTTCATCTTGACGCCGAGCGCCGCGGACAGCAGTTCACCCGCCATGTGTGGCGAGGAACCGATGCCGCCCGAACCGAAGGTCAGCGACCGGGGCGGGCTTTTCTTTGCCAGCACCACGAATTCCGCAAAGGTTTTGGGCGGGAACGACGGATGTACCACCATCAGCAGCGGCGACGAGCCCGCGAGCGTGATGGGCGTGAAGTCCTTCGCCGGATCGTAGGGCGCCTTGCCGATCATCGCCGGCGCCACGGCGATGCTGGTCTGCGGCGTGATCAGCAGCGTGTAGCCGTCGGGTGCCGCCTTGGCGACGAGTTCGCCCGCGATCATGCCGCTGGCGCCGGGGCGGTTGTCCACGATGACGGTCTGGCCCCAGGTCTCGCCGAGTTTCTGCGCGAGAATGCGCGACACCAGATCGGTATTGCCACCGGGCGCGAAGCCGACCGCGATGCGCACGGACTTGGCGGGGAATACCTGTCCTGAGCCTGTCGAAGGTGATTGTGCGGTGGCCATGCCCGCCGCCAGCGAGAGGCCGATGGCCAGCGCGCAAGCGCGGGACCGGTTGCTGATATCCATGTGAATTTCCTCCATTTTTCGTTCTTGATCCGATCGGAAAGCGCGAAGCGCTACTCTGCCTTGATACCGGCGGCCTTGATTACCTTGCCCCACTTGACGGACTCGCTCTGGATGAACGCGGTGAACTGCTCCGGGGAATTGCCCGCCGGATCCGCGCCGGCCGTGACCAGCCGTTCGCGCACGTCCGGGGTTTTCAGCGCCTGAAGCACGACCTGATTGAGCCGGTCGACGATCGCCCGCGGGGTGGCTGCCGGTGCGGACATGCCGTACCACGCGGTGACCTCGTAGCCGGGCAAACCGCTCTCCGCGACCGTCGGGATCTCGGAAGCAACAGCGGATCGCTTGGGTCCGGTGACCGCAAGCGCGCGGAGTTTTCCCGCGCGCACGTATTCGATCCACTGGGGCAGGTTGCCAAAATAGACCTGCAACTGTCCGGCAAGCATATCGGTGGTGGCGAGCGCGCCGCCGCGGTAAGGGACGTGGACCCACTTGACGCCCGCCATCACTTGGAAAAGTTCAGCCGACAGATGAACAGACGTGCCGACTCCGGACGAACCGTAGTTCAGGTCACCGGGGCGCTTTCTGGACAGGGCGATGAGTTCCTTCACATTCCGTACCGGTAGCGAAGGATGAACGACCAGCAGGTTAACCGACTCGGCGAGCAGGGAGATGTGGGCAAAATCCTTGAAAGGATCGTAATTCACCTTGGTCAGAAAGGGGTTGGTGACGTGGCCGGGACTGGTCATCAGCAGCGTGTAACCGTCTGGCAGCGAGCGCACCAGCAGCTCCGTTGCGATCGCTCCGTTGCCGCCACCGCGATTCTCGACCACCACCTGCTGGCCCAGCAGTTCGGACAGCTTGGGCGCCAGCGCTCGTGCAACAAAATCGTTGGTACCTCCGGGGGCGAAGCCGACGATGAAGCGTACCGGCTTGGCGGGGTAAGTCTGGCCGGCGGCGTGGGGCGGGAATGCGGCGAGCGCGCAGACGACCGCGATCCACCAGGTGCGTGCAGAGAGTGCGACCATTGTTCCTCCTCGGGGTTTCAGCGCGCCTTTTGCCTTCCGGCGCGGCTTGGTGGCTGTGATCGTTGCGGTTTGACTATAACGGAAGACCCGGCGGTGCGTCGTATGGGAAGTCTCCGCCAAAGAAACAGGCGTGACGCCTATCGGATCAGGGAACCCGCCATCTCGGCGTAATCGCGTGCGGTCTCAATAGTGCTCACCGCGGCGCGGTACAGGTGGTCCGACGTGTCCTTGATCGAGCGGCGCGACACGGTATAGGGATCGGTCGGCAGTTGCTGTTCAACAATATCGATCCACGCCTGCGGAATGCCCGCCGGTCCGTTGAGCGCGGCGCACAGGCTGCCCACGTCGTACGCGCGGTCGTCCGTATCGCGGCCGAAGTTCACCGACCACAGCAGGCCGTTGCGCAGGTCGCCGTCGCACAGATGGAAGAGCGCGAGGGCCGACGACAGCACTTCCACGGCATTTGAGGGTGGACGCCCCCGGTAACGGTCCGCATAGAGTTCACGCAGTTTCTTCCAGTCCTTGTGCTCGCGCGCCCATGCCAGTCCGTCTTCGGCTTCCTGCTTCGGCGTCGGCGACAGTTCCGCCAGAACGGTGTCGATGATTTTCCCCACCGTCGCGCCCGGCATCATGGCTGCCGCGATGCCCGCCGCCATGCCGGCGGCGACCTCCAGCGCGAAATTGCCCGACTGCCCGGCGACATCCTTGATGCGGCCCAGATCGTAGGCATCGAGCGCAGCCTGGCGCGGGTTGCAGGCGTTGACGAGGCCGACGGGCTGGATCATTTTCGTCGTGCCGTGGAAGCCCGGATAGGTGGCGTAGCGGCCGGTTTCCGACGCCGGGATGCCCGCGCGCAGACCCCAATAAATCACCTGGTCCTGCGGGCCGAGCAGGAGTCCGAACTTCGCCGGATCGATGAGTTCCGTCCACGTGCGGCCGAGCGCCGCTGCCGTGATGCGCCCGCCCTTGGCGATGATCGTCTCGCACATCAACCGGTGGCGCTCCTGCCCGTCTTCCGTCATGCCGGGCGGGCGGTGATGCGCCTGGTAGATCCAGTCCGGCCCGCGATCCACTTTTCGTAACCGGTAGGTCTTTTCCTGCGGCAGCAGCTGGTCGAGAAAACCGTAGCGTTCTTCGATCTCCTGCCAGGACAGAGTTTCGGTCAGATCGCCCATCGAGTTGGCGATCGGGGCGATGGCCGTGCAGGCGTAGATTTTGTCGTAAAGAATATCGCGCACGGAAGCGGGTCCTCTCGGTCGGTATTGGGTCGGTGTTGGGCGCTGCGTTGGCCGGGTTCGCCGTGGGCGAACGGTTGTCAACAATAATATCACTATTGTTTACAATTCCGCCAACCGCCCGGCCCCCTGCCGCGCCGCGGGCGGGCGCTTGAGGGGTGCCGGGCGCGCGCCTAGAATTGTCAACAATATGCACAAAATTGTCAGAGCGAAAAAAACCGTGCCTTCGCGGCCCGCAACGCGCTCGGTCGCGGCCGGACACGGGCATCTCGGCGGTGCCGTACACGATCGCATCGAGCGGATGGTGCTGACGGGCGGCATCGCCGGCGGCGAGCGCATCAACGAGCTGCGCCTCGCCAATGAGTTGAAGGTGAGCCGCGGACCGATCCGCGAAGCGCTGCGCACACTCGAACGCGCGGGGTTGCTCGACGCCGTGCCCAACCGCGGCATGTTCGTGCGCAAGGTGGCGCTGGAGGACGCGCTGCATCTGTACGACGTGCGCGGCGGACTCGGCCGCACGGCGGCCAGTCTGGCGGCGCGCCGCATATCCAAACCGCAGCTAGCGCGGTTGCGCGCCACGCTCGAGCGCATGGAACGCGCCTACGCCGCGCGGGACGTGCCGGGGTACTACGCTGCCAACCTGGCCTTTCATTCGCAGATCATCGAGTGCGCCGGCAATCCGCGGCTCGCGGCCGTGAGCGACGCGGTGCGCAACGAACTGCAGCTTTACCTGCGCAACGCCGTGCTGGGTCATGGCCGGCTGGGCGAATCGCAGGCCGAGCATCGCGCGATCTTCAAGGCCATCGCCGACGGCGACGCGGAGCGGGCCGGTGCGGCTTTTGAAGCGCATATCCTCTCCGGCAAGCAGCGCATGCTCGACCACCTCGGTACTGCCGGCCACGCGGCGATCGTCGCGGGGCGCGCGCCTTAGCGAGAAGGGTGTCCTGCCGGCCAGTGCCGTTCGGTGGGACAATCGCGCTTTTCGGCGCAGCCGGGCACACCAAAAGGGGAAGCAGCATGACCATTTCTACCGTCCGCATGGGCGTGGCGGCGCTGGCCGTTGCCCTGTGCTGCACGCCCGCGTTTGCGGCGACCAAGGCTGAGCTCGACCGCACCGACCGCAACGCCCTCAACAAACTGGTGGCCAAAGTGCCCGCGGCGAAGGCGCTGAACGCGAGGGCCGTCGCGGTGCTCGTGTTTCCGACGATCACCAAGGCGGGCCTGATCATCGGCGGCCAGTACGGCGAGGGCGTGTTGTTCCGGAATGGAAAACCGGTCGCCTATTACAACACCGCCGGCGCGTCGTACGGCCTGCAGGCCGGCGCGCAGCAGTTCGGCTACGCGATGTTCTTCATGCACGAGAAGGCGCTGGAGGCGCTCAATCAGACCGATGGCTTCGAAGTCGGCATCGGCCCCAGCGTCGTGGTGGTGGATTCCGGCACGGGCAAGTCCACGACCAGCATCACCGCGCAGGACGATATCTATGCCTTCATCTTCAGCCAGAGGGCCTGATGGCCGGGCTTGGCATCCAGGGCAACAAAATCACCAAGCTCAACAAGTAAAGCGGGCGGTCAGGTGTTTTCATTACGCATGGGGCTCTGCGGCGCGGCGGTCCTGCTGGCTGTCGCCGCACCGGCGCTGGCGCAGGGCGCCGGCAGTTATCCGTCGCGACCGATCCGCGTGGTGGTGCCGTACCCGCCGAGCGGCGGCAACGACATCATCGCCCGTCTGGCGACGGACGAACTGACGCGTCGCCTCGGCCAGCAGGTAGTGGTGGACAACCGCCCCGGCGGCAGCACCACGGTGGGCGCGGAGATCGTCGCCAAGGCCGCGCCCGACGGCTACACGCTGCTGGCCACCAGCCACACCACCTTTGCCATCATGCCCAACCTGCGGCCGAAGCTGCCGTACGACGCGCGGAAGGACTTCGCGCCAGTCGCGCTGCTGGCCTCGCAGTCCTTCGTGCTGGTGCTGCATCCCGCGGTGCCGGCCACCACGGTCAAACAACTGATCGCGCTGGCGAAGGCGCAGCCGGGGCAGCTCACCTTCGCGTCGGCGGGCGTGGGCACCGGCACCCATTTCTCCGGTGAACAGTTGAAGGTGCTGGCCGGCATCGATCTCCGGCACATTCCCTATAAAGGCACCGGCCCGGCGCTGAACGACCTCATGGGCGGGCACGTGTCGATGGGCTTCGCCAGCGTTGCTGCGTCCGGTGGGTTCGCGAAACAGGGCCGGCTGCGCATGGTCGCGGTTACGGGTGCCAAGCGGTCGTCGGCCGCGCCTGAAGTGCCGACGATCGGCGAAAGCGTGCCCGGTTACGAAATGACGCCATGGAACGCGCTGTTCGCGCCGCGCGGCACGCCGCCCGCGATCATCGAGCGGCTGAACAAGGAACTGGTCGCGGGATTCCAGTCGCCGGAGATGAAGGCGCGGCTGGCGCCGCTCGGCTACGACCAGGAGGCCAGCACGCCACAGCAGCTCGCCGATCACATCCGCGTGGAACTGGTGCGCTACGAAAAGCTGATCAAGGCAACGGGTTTCAAAGACGAATAAGCATGGCCCGTTCGCACGGGCAGGAGGAGAAGAAGATGCAGCACCGATGGTTCGCACCGGCCCTGGTGATGGGCACACTGGCGGCGGTCAACGCGCACGCGGCAACGCCCGCCAAGCCCGACTACCCCGTCCGGCCCGTCCGCTTCATCGTCGGCCAGACGCCGGGCGGTAACGCCGACTTCATCGCGCGCGTGATCGCGGGTGAGTTGAGCAAACGCTTCGGCCAGCAGTTCGTTGTCGAGAATCGCGGCGGGGCCAGTGGCATGATCGCCGCGGAGCTTACCGTGCGCGCGCCGCCTGATGGCCATACGCTGTTCCTCGCCGCCAGTTCGTTCACGGTGAACCCGAGCCTCTACAGCAAGATGCCCTACGACCCGCTGGTGGACCTTGCGCCCATCATCCGGCCGGCGATCGCGCCCAACATCCTGGTGGTGAACCCGGCGCTGCCGGTGCGCAGCATCAAGGATCTGATCGACCTCGCGAAGGCGAAGCCGGGCCAGCTCAACTTCGGCTCATCAGGTCAGGGCGGCTCACCGCACCTCGCCGGCGAGATGTTCAACCTGATGGCCGGCGTCGATATGCGGCACGTGCCGTACAAAGGCGCCGCGGCTTCATTGACCGACTTGATCGCGGGGCAGATCCAGTTGAGCTTCGCGAGCATGCCGTCCGTCATCGCCCACGTGCGGAGCAATCGCCTGCGCGGCGTGGCCGTCACCACGCTGACGCGCTCGCCGCTGGCGCCGGAGTTGCCGACCGTCGCAGAGTCGGGCCTGCCGGGCTTCGAAACCAGTGCCTGGCAGGGCATCTTCGCGCCACGTCAAACGTCGCAGGCGCTGATCTTGCTGCTCAACGGCGAGATCGCGAGGATCGTGAACGCGCCCGAGGTGAAGAAGCAGCTGGCGGCGGAAGGCGCCGAACCGGTGGCGAATACGCCGGAGGAATTCGCCAAGTGGCTGCGCCAGGACATCGCGCGCTGGGCGAAGGTGGTGAAGGCGGCGAATGTGAGGGTGGAGTAGAGATACGCCTGACACGCTAAGCGGCGTGGTGCCAGTTCTCCGGCACCGTTGGCCCGGTGTCGCTGACGGTCGCCCGGCGCATGGCACGCGGCTGGCTTTCGTCGAACGGCCGCCCGCGGTGCATGGTGCAGCGGTTGTCCCACAGCACCACGTCGCCGACCGTCCAGTGGTGTTGATAGGTAAAGGCGGGTTGCGTAGCGTGCTCGGTGAGCTCGTCCACGAGACGTCGGCTTTCCGCCTCGTCCATCCCGTAAATCCTGGTGATGTGCGAAGCGAGGTACAGCGACTTGCGACCGCTCGCCGGATGCGTGCGGATGAGTACTTGCGGCACGGCGGGCCGCAACGCGCGGCGCTCGGGGCTGATGGAGTGGGGGTCGAGGCCGACCATCAATCGCGAACGGTAATAGTCGTGCTCCGCGATCAGCCCCTCCAGTTGCTTCTGGCGTTCCGCGGGCAACGCGTCCCAGGCAGCGCGCATGTCCGCGAATTCGGTTTCGCCGCCGGTCGGTACGACCGACTGCGCCGAGAGCATCGACATCTTGCCGGGCGTGCGCTTGAACGAGCTGTCGGTGTGCCAGTATTGATTGGCGAGGTTGATGAAGCGGCGGTTGTCCTTTTCAGTGAGGAGCTTGCCGTTCTCGTCCAGATTGGAGATGTCGGAGAAGCCCGCTGCGACCCGGCGCTTGTTGCCGGGCGTCTGCACGAACGGCTGCACCGAAACTTCAAGCTCGCCGAAGCGCTTCGCGAAGACGAGCTGCTGTTCCTCGTTGATCGGCTGGTGGTGGAACACCAGCACCGCATAGCGGCTGAAGGCGGCCTCGATCTCGGTGAAGACCGCGTCCGTCAGGCGGGACAGATCGGCGTTGCCGATCTCGGCGACGAACTCCGGGGTCACGGGCTTGATGGCAATCATGCTTCCTCCTGCGCTACTCGATGGGTTGTATCCCCGCAGCCTTAACGACCTTGGCCCATTTCGCCACTTCATTCCGCGCGAAGTCGGCCGCCTGCTCGGGTGTGGTGGGCATGACCTCCGCGTTCATGCTGGCAAAGCTGTCGGTCATTTCCTTCGATCTCAGACCTTTGACGATGGTCTGGTTCAGCTTCGTCACCACTTCGCGCGGGGTGCCTGGCGGCGCGAGCAGGGAAAACCAGCTGCTGGCGTTGTAGCCGGGCAGGCCCGCTTCGCTGATCGTCGGGATGTCCGGCGCGACCACCGAGCGCTTATCCATGGTGACGCCCAGCGCACGCAGCTTGCCGGACTGCACCAGCGGCAGCAGGCTGGAGAAGGCGTGCACCATGAAGTCGGCTTCGCCGCCGACCACCGCGACCGTCGCCGGGACCGCGCCCTTGTACGGGATCGGGATGGTCTGGATGCCGGCCATGGTGTTGACCATTTCCGACATCAGTTGCGAGGAACCGGCGACGGAGGCGTAGTTGAGCTTGCCCGGATTCTTTTTCGCCAGCGCGATCAGTTCCTTCAGGTTCTTGACCGGGATGCTCGGATGCACGACCAACATGAAGCCGGCCACGGCGAGGATGGAGATGTGCTCGAAATCCTTCACCGGGTCGTAGGGAAGCTTCGTATAAAGGCTCGGTGCGATGCCATGCGTGCCCTGGCTGCCGATCAGCAGCATGTAGCCGTCGGGCGGCGCCTTGGCGACGAGCGCGCTGCCGAGCTGGCCGTTGGCGCCGCCGCGGTTTTCAACGATCACCGGCTGGCCCATCGACTCGAGCTGGCGCGCGACCGAGCGGCCGATGACGTCGGTAATGCCGCCGGGCACGAAGGCGACCACCACGCGCACCGGGCGGGACGGATAGGCCGCGGGCGAGGGTTGAGCGGCCAGCGGCAACGATAGCCAAACAAGCGCCGTGGCGCCCAGCGCAAGAAAGAGTCGTTTCATGGGTTCTCCGGAGGGGGGCTCACTGGGGCGTTACCCCCGCGGTCTTGACGACTTTCGCCCACTTGGCGATCTCGTTGCGTGCGAAGTCGGCGGTCTGCTCCGGCGTCATGATCATCACTTCGGTATCGGAGGCGGCGAAGCTGTCGAGCAGGTCCTGCGACCGGAGCGCCTTGACGGTGGCCTGGTTAAGGCGCGCGACGATCTCGCGCGGGGTAGCAGCCGGCGCCACCAGCGAATACCACGTGCTGGCGTTATAACCGGGCAGGCCTGCTTCCAGCATCGTCGGAACGTCCGGCGCCAGCGGAGAGCGCTTGGTAGTGGTAACCGCCAGGGCGCGCAGCCGGCCTGCCTGGATATGGGGCAGCAGTCCGGGGAAGGCGTTCACGAAAAAGTCCACTTCGCCGCTCAACAGCGCGACGAGCGCGGGCGAGGCGCCCTTGTACGGGATGTGCACGGTCTGGACACCGGCCATGCTGTTGATCATCTCCGCCATCAGGTGCGACGTGCTGCCGACGGAGGCGTAATTGAGCTTGCCCGGGTTTTTCTTCGCCAACGCGATCAGTTCCCGCAGGTTCTTCGCCGGCACGCTCGGGTGGACGATCAGCGCGTTGCCGACCGAGCCGATCATCGCGATGTGCTCGAAGTCCTTCATCACGTCGTAGCCGAGCTTGGGATAGACGCTGGGGCTGATGCCGAGCGTGCCCAGACTACCGATACCGATCGTGTAGCCGTCGGGCGCGGCTTTCGCGGTGAGCGTCGTGCCAAGCGTGCCGTTGGCGCCGCCACGGTTGTCGATCACCACCTGCTGGCCGAGGGATTCCTCAAGCTTGCGCGCGACCGCGCGGCCGACGATGTCGGTCGGTCCCCCGGGGACGAAGGGCACGATCATGCGTACGGGCTTGACCGGGTATGCCGTGGTCGGTGACTGGGCGGCGACCGTGAACGACAGTATCGCCAGCGCGGCAAAGCCCGACGTGACGCGGAAGTACTGCATGCGTTCTCCTTCTGAGCGCGGCGAATTCTGATATTTGGAATGGCATTCCGCACGCGCGAATCGAGGGTAAATCCTCCTCCGCGCGCGTGTCAAACAAAAAGCGGGTTCACGTTGCCGAGAACCCGCCCCTTATTGGAACGTCACACCGGCGCAGGCCGGTGTCCCGCGCGTCTTACGGCCCTTCGTCCGCCACCTGCGGCAGCTTGCGCAGCTTGTAGGGCTTGGCGACGACCTTCTTCAGCGCTTCCTCGTCGATATCGATGCCGAGACCCGGCGCGGTCGGCAACTCAATGTAGCCGTTCTTCGGCTTCAACTGGTTTTTGCAGATGCTGTCGCCAAACTCCACGAAGGGCAGGAAGTATTCCGTGATGATGAAGTTGGGCATCGTCGCGGAGGCGTGCACGGTGGAGGCCAGGGCCACCGTCGTCGAGTTGTAGTTGTGCGGGGAGATGGCGACGAGGTAGGGCTCGGCCATGGCAGCGATCTCCTTCAGTTCCAGGATGCCGCCGACGCAGGCGACGTCCGGGTTGAGGATGTCCGCCGAGCGTTTCTCCAGCAGCGGCCGGAAGCCGGTCTTGGTGTAGGTCGCTTCGCCGATGACCACCGGAATGCCGATCTCGCGGCGGATCTGCGCGAGTTCGTCCGGGAACTCGGCCTGGCAGGATTCCTCCATCCAGTACATGTTGAACTCGGCGAGCCGCTTGTTGAGGCGGATCGCGTGCATGGGGGCCAGGCGCCGGTGCTGATCGATCAGCAGGTCGACGTCGGGACCGACGGCCTCGCGGATGGCCTTGGTCACGCGCACCGCGCGTTCTTCGTGTTCCTTGGGAATCCACGTGCGCCAGGGTTTGGGCAGCGGGTCGAACTTCAGCGCCGTCCAGCCCTGCGCGACGACTTTTTCCGCGGCCTTGGCGTAATCGGCTGGCTGGTCCATGCCGTAGCTCCAGCCGTTGGCGTAGACGCGGATCTTGTCGCGGTAGCGGCCGCCCAGCAGGTTGTAGACCGGCTGCTTGCAGGCCTTGCCGACGATGTCCCACAGCGCCTGTTCGATGCCGCTGACGGCGCAGAACAGTTCGACCGAACCGCGGCGTGCAGCGTAGTCATCAAAGGCGAATTGGGTGAAATGCTTGATGTCGAAGGGGTTGCGGCCAACGAGGTAAGGGCCCAGCGCGTTCAACTGCGCGCAGACCGCTGTGTCGCGGTCGTACTGCGAATAGGCCTCGCCCCAGCCGTGCAGGCCTTCGTCGGTTTCCACTTTCACGAAGATGAGGTTCTTGCGCCAGCCGGGATGCACGGCATAGCTTTTGATGGCGGTGATTTTCATGCGGGTTCCTTGTTCTTGGGGCGCCGGGCCGATGGGAAACGACTCCTGCGGGCGCTGGGTATTTTATTGATGACGGTCTACGGACAGCAATGATAGCGCGCGCCGGCAGGGGCGCATTTCCGGCCCGGCGGCGCATGCCGGGCGCGGACAGTTCAGGTATAAAGGCGGGGGCCGCGACAATACGTTCTCAAGAACCGCCGGCCCGCCAGACCCGGAGGAGTCATGCCATCCCGATTTTTCACCGTGGCCGCGCGGATCGTCGCGCTGCTGGTCTGTTGCACCGCCGGTCTCGCCGCGGCGCAGACGTACCCCGCCAAACCCGTGCGCGTGGTGGTGCCGTGGCCGCCGGGCGGCGGCAATGACATTGCGGGTCGCATCCTTGCCGCTCGGCTCGCGGAAGCAATGGGGCAGCAGTTCCCGGTCGACAACCGCGGCGGCGCCGGCGGCACGATCGGCGCGGACTTCGTGGCGAAGGCGCCACCGGACGGCTACACGGTGATGGTGCAGTCCGTGACGCACGTCGGCAACGCGCACCTCTACAAGAAGCTGCCGTACGACACGCTGAAGGATTTTGCGCCAGTGGGCCTGATCACCGCTCAGCTCGCGGTGCTGAGCGTGCATCCCTCGCTGCCGACCAAAACGGTGAAGGAGTTCATCGCGCTGGCGAAGGCGCGGCCCAATGAGGTTCTCTATTCGACCGCCGGCAACGGCAGCATCCCGCACATGTCGATGGCGCTGTTCGCCCTGATGACCAAGACCGAATTGGTGCATGTGCCGTACAAGGGCGGCGGCCCGCAGGTGATCGCGCTGCTGGCCGGCGAGTCGCAGGCGTCGTTCGCGACCGTGGCGTCGGTGATCCAGCACATCAAGGCGGGCCGACTCCGCGCGCTGGGCGTATCCGCCGCGCAGCGTTCGAACACCCTGCCGGACGTGCCGACGATCGCCGAGGCGGGTGTGCCGGGCTACGAGATGAGCCCGTGGATCGGGCTGTTCGTACCGGCGGGCACGCCGCGCGCGGTCATCGAGCGGCTGAACGCCGAGACCAACCGTGCGCTCAGGCTGCCGGAAGTGGCGCAGAGCCTCGGCGGCCAGGGCCTCGATCCGTGGCCCAGCACGCCGGAGGAGTTCGCAGTACGGCTGAAGGCCGATTACGACAAATACGGGCAGCTGATCAAGCTGACCGGCGCACGCATTGATTGAGCGTAAATTAAAGACCCCTTCCCCTGCTGGTGGGGAGAAGGGGCCCCACCCTTCTCCGGGGGGAAGGCCGGGATGGGGGGCAGGCG
>ENA-ORBV01003294-ORBV01003294.1-microbial-mat-metagenome-genome-assembly--contig:-NODE-3294-length-32546-cov-4.485940_pt1 | contig 32546 bp, 26 predicted proteins | sample MGYA00237777_ERZ505514 | MGnify/ENA primary metagenome ERZ505514 (study PRJEB26160, sample SAMN06269048) | microbial mat metagenome | isolation source: Oligotrophic lake microbial mat | place... | reverse complement strand
TGGGCCGTTTCGCCGCCTTGGATCTGCCATCCGATCCGCGTCGCCATCCTCGCTCGCTATCCCCGACAGACTCCTAGAAGAAGGGCGTGAACCTCTCCGCTCGACCGGCCTGGTATCGGTATGGTGGCGCGTGCGCCCTCGTCGGAGTCGTCCATTGCCTGCGCTTGGCGCTGATCGAGGCCGGAGCACTGCGCCCGGATACCCCATTCGTGGTGCTGTATTTCCTGCCCGTGATCATCGCCGGCTGGGTCCTGGGCTTCGGTCCGGGCCTGCTCGCTGGGGCTCTGGGAGTGGTGATCGGCGATACGGTCTCGTTCGATCCGGCATCGTCAGCGCCAATCGGGGCCCGGGTGGTCCGCGTCGCCGTCTTCATCGGCGAATGCACGCTGATCAGCTGGCTGCTGTGGGCGCGGCGCCATGGCGAAACCCGGCGCGATGAGGTGGAGCGGCGCTACCGGGTGATGGCCCGGAACTTTCCCGATGGCGCGGTGGTGCTGTTCGATCGCGACCTGCGTTACCTGCTCGCCGATGGCGCCGGTTTGGCGGCGATCGGATTGTCGCGCGCCGGCATGGAGGGCCGCACCCTGGGCGAGGTCTTTCCTGCCGAGGTCCGCGAACGGATCGAGCCGCTCTACCGCGCCGCGCTCGCTGGCGAGGAGAGCATCATCGAGATGGAGTTCCGCGGGCGTACCTGGCGTATCCACGCGGTGCCGGTCCGGGACGAGAAGGGCGCGGTGGAATGCGGCCTGGCCATGACCCAGGACGTCACCGAGCGTCAGCAGCTTCGCCAGGCGCAGAAGATGGAGGCCATCGGCCGCCTCGCCGGCGGTGTCGCGCATGACTTCAACAACCTGCTCGCCGTCATCCTTGGTCGTTGCGAACGGTTGCAGGCCCGCATGCAGGATCCGGCGCAGATCCAGGAGATCGTCGCGGTGCGTCAGGCTGGCGAGCGCGCCGCGGCGCTCACCCGTCAGTTGCTCGCCTTCAGTCGGCAGCGCCTGCTCGAACCGCGCTCGCTCGATCTGTCGACGGTGATCGCCGATCTCGAGCAGATGCTGGCCCGGCTGATCACCGAGCGCATCCAGCTGATCGTGCGCGTCGAGCGCCCGCTGCCGTCGGTGCTGGCGGACCGCACCCAGATCGAGCAGGTGCTGATGAACCTGTGCATCAACGCGCGCGATGCGATCACCGACCGCGGCCAGATCATCATCGAGACCACGTCGCTTTGGCTGGATCCCAGCGCGTGCCGTCAACGGCCAGGTCTGAAACCGGGTCGTCATGTCCAGCTCGAGGTGCGCGACACCGGCGTCGGCATGGATGAGGCGGTGCAGGCGCGCCTGTTTGAACCGTTCTTCACCACCAAGGCGCCCGGCAAGGGGACCGGGTTGGGCCTGTCGATCGTGTTCGGCATCGTCAGCCGGGCCGGCGGGCACATCGGCTGCTCCAGCATGCCTGGATCCGGCACCGCCTTCACCATCCTGCTGCCCACGCAGTCCGTGCCGCGCCCGGCTGCCGACCCGCCCTCGGGCGCGGCACGGACGTTGCCCGATTCGACCGGCGAGACCGTGCTGCTGGTCGAGGACGAACACACCGTGCGCGAAATGCTGCGCGATTTCCTCACCGCCTCGGGCTACCACCTGCTGATCGCCGAGCATGGTGACGAGGCGCTGGCCATCGCCGCCCGTCACTCCGGCGAGATCCACGTCCTGGTCAGCGATATGGTGATGCCGGGCATGAGCGGCGCCGAACTCAATCGTCGCCTGCGCGCGACCCGCCCAGGAGTGCGCACGGTGCTGCTGTCGGGTTACACCGAGGACGAATCCGTCGCCAGCGACCGCCTCGGTCCGGACACCGTCTTCCTGCAGAAACCATTCCCGCTGGCCAGGCTCGACGAACGCATCCGCGGGCTGCTCGTCATGCCAGAGAACCGCACCGAGCCGAGGAGCCTGTCGGGGATAGCGAGCGAGGATGGCGACGCGGATCGGATGGCAGATCCAAGGCGGCGAAACCGCCCAAGGTAGCACCGCTACCTGGTCGTTTCACCGCCTTGGATCTGCCGTCCGAGACCGAGCCAGCGCGACGCTCGCTATCCCCGACAGGCTCCTAGCCCGGCGGGAAGCCGATCAGGCTGATCGCGTCCTCTGGGCAGGCGTCGACGCACCGTCCGCAGGCCTGGCACGCGTCGGCGTTCGGAGTCATCGCCTGTCGACCGCGATGGACGAAGGTCTTGATCCGCCCGGTGAGCGACAGCGCGCGGCGCTGATCAGCGCTGAGACGTCCGATGGCGAAGACCTGGTAGGGACAGACGCGCACGCAGTCACCTTCGGCCGCGCAGCGGTTGCGATCGATGACCGGGCGGACCTGGCCGGGCGGGGTTGGGCAGTCGGACATGGCCAGGTCAGCCTGCGATCGGTGGCGACAGGTGCCATCGGCGAAGGGTCTGGGTGATCGCCAGCGCCACGCACGCCCGCCTTCGCTGTCGACGTTTGCGGTGGAGTCGAGCGATAGTGAGGCGGACGCTGCCATTTGGTGTTTCTTGAGCCGCCGGTCATCCCGCCTATCACCGCCATCTCGCGAGGTCCAGCCATGTCCGATGCCAGCGCTCCGCTCAAGGCCCTCTATCCGGTGATCGATCGTGTCCGTCAGGGCGCGCATCTGACCAGCGTGGCCGATTATCAGACGCGCTACGAGCGTTCGTTGCACGACCCGAGCGGCTTCTGGGGTGACCTCGCCCGGGAATTCCTGACCTGGCAACGCCCGTTCGATCGCGTGGTCGACGAGGATCTCGGGCAGGGCTATGTCGCCTGGTTCAGCGGCGGCCGGCTCAACGTCAGTGAGAACTGCATCGACCGTCACCTTCCCACCCGTGGCGACCAGGTGGCGATCCTGTGGGAGGCCGACGAACCGGGCGAGGTGCGCCGCATCACCTACCGAGAACTCCACCGCGAGGTCTGCCGCTTCGCCAACGCCCTCGTCGCGCGCGGCGTGAAGAAGGGCGATCGCGTCGCCATCTACATGCCGATGGTGCCCGAGGCTGCCTACGCGATGCTCGCCTGCGCGCGCATCGGCGCGCCGCACAGCGTCATCTTCGGCGGGTTCAGCGCCGACTCGGTGCGCGACCGCGTGCTCGATGCCGATTGCCGGGTGCTGATCACCGCCGACGAGGGCCTGCGCGGACGCAAGGTGGTGCCACTCAAGGCGACTGTCGACGCCGCCCTGGCTGCCTGCCCGGCGGTGCACACCGTGTTCGTCCTTCGCCGCACCGGCGGCCCGGTGGCGATGAAAACCGGTCGCGACCTGTGGTGGCACGAGGCGACCGCGACCCAGCGTCCGTATTGCCCGGCCGAGCCGATGGACAGCGAGGACATCCTCTTCCTGCTGTACACCTCCGGCTCGACCGGAAAGCCGAAAGGCGTCGCCCATACCTCGGCCGGTTATCTGCTGTTCACCGCCGCGACCCACAAATACGTCTTCGATTATCGCGAGGGCGACATCTACGCCTGCATGGCCGACGTCGGCTGGGTCACCGGCCACAGCTACATCGTCTACGGGCCGCTGTGCAACGGCGCGACCACGTTCATGTTCGAAGGCATCCCGACCTTCCCCGATGCCGGGCGCTACTGGGACATGGTCGAGCGCCACAAGATCAACCTATTCTACACCGCGCCGACCGCGATCCGCGCCATCGCCAAGGAGGGCGACGCGCCGGCGAAGCAGTACGACCGATCGAGTCTGCGCGTGCTGGGTTCGGTCGGTGAGCCGATCAACCCCGAGGCCTGGCGCTGGTACCACGAGGTCGTCGGGGATGGCCGCTGCGCCATCGTCGATACTTTCTGGCAGACCGAGACCGGTGGCCACATGATCACGCCGCTGCCCGGCGTGCATGCGCTCAAGCCGGGATCGGCGACCTTCCCCTTCTTCGGCGTCGAACCGGCGATCCTCGATGAGAAGGGGGGCGAGTTGACCGCCAATGACGTCAGCGGCGTGCTCGTCTTCAAGCGCTCGTGGCCGGGCATGGCGCGCACCATCTATGGCGATCACGAGCGCTTCGTGAACACCTACTTCAAGCCCTACCCCGGCTACTACTTCACGGGCGACGGCTGCCGGCGCGACGCCGACGGCTATTACTGGATCACCGGTCGGGTCGACGACGTCATCAACGTCAGCGGCCATCGCATGGGCACCGCCGAGGTCGAGAGCGCGCTGGTCGCCAACCCGGCCTGCGCCGAGGCGGCGGTGGTCGGCTATCCGCACGACATCAAGGGCCAGGGCATCTTCGCCTATGTCATCCTCAAGAGCGGGCAGGTCGAATCGCCCGAGCTGATCAGGTCGCTGATCGCCACCGTGCGCCAGGTCATCGGCCCGATCGCCACCCCAGACCAGATCCTGGTCACCCCCGGACTGCCGAAGACGCGCTCGGGCAAGATCATGCGCCGCATCCTGCGCAAGGTTGCCGCCAACGAGACCGATTCCTTCGGCGACATCACCACCCTCGCCGATCCGGCGGTGGTGCAACTGCTGGTCGAGAAGCGGCGTGCTCTAGCAGGGTGAAGCCGCTGTCCGTGGCCTGGGGCCGGGGTCCCGCTTGGTATCGACCGCTGCCGGACTAGCCTCGGCGCTGATGCTGGACTGGTTGCGGCTGATCCGTGCTTCGGGGTTGTTCACCATCGCCTCCAACCTCGCCGCCGCGATCGTCGTCGCCACCTACGCGCATGGTTCGCTCGACCCCAAGCTGATCGCCGGCCTGCTGTTCCAGGGTAATGGCCTGCAGGTGGCGTGGGTGTCGCTGGCCTCGTGCCTGCTGTTCGCCACCGGCATGCTGTGGAACGACCTCGCCGACGTCGAGCGCGATCGCGAACTGCACCCGCGCCGGCCGTTGCCCTCTGGCCGGGTCAGCCTGATTGCCGCCTACGTCGTCGGCGCTGGCCTGGCGATCAGCGCGTTGCTGGTGGCGGTGGCGAGCGACGCCGCCCAGGGCTTGTATGTCCAGGGCATCCCGCCCTACGGCTTCTATACCGCCGGTATCGTGCTCAGCCTGGCGCTGCTGTACAACTTTCTGACCAAGCACGTGCCGTGGGTGGGCAGCCTGACCATGGGTTTGGTCCGCGCGGTGCACGCGGTGTTCGCCTTGCTGATGCTCGGCGCCGATCACTTCCGCCTGGGTGCGATGGCGCTGCTCGGCCTGCTCGGCGTCGACGCCGCGGCGGGGGTTCCAGCCGGCCCGGCGATCTACCCGCTGCTGCTCGGGCTCTATGTCGTCGGCGTGACTCTGACTTCCGAACTCGAGAGCCGTACCGGCCGGCGCTGGGAGCTGGTGCTGGGCGGCGTGCTGATGTCGGCGGCGATGCTGGGCGGCGCCGCGCGGTTGATCACGGCGCACTGGATTGGTTCGTTGCAGGCGACCGGCAACTACCTGGCCCTGGTCGGCGGACTGTTCCTCGGTTTCGCCATCATCGCCCTGTGGGGATGGCGCGTGCTGTGGCCGTGGATCGCCGCGCTGCGCACCGGCCGCAAAGGGATGGTCGGCCCGTTGGTCGGCGCCGCGCTTGGCGGGATGATCCTGTTCGACGCGCTGCTGGCGACCACGGCACATCCGGGTGCGGGATTGGTCATCCTCGTCCTCTACCCGTGCTTTCGCCTAGCCGGTCGCGCCATCCGCATGGATTGAACCCTGCTCACGGAGCGGGAATGGTCTCCACGGTGGCGCCCGCCACATGGGTGAACGCTTTGGTCATCGCCGCCAGGGTGCCCATCTGGTCCGCGCCCGAGGTGGTGCCGAGCTTGAGGTACATGCTGCGCTCGATGCCGGGGTAGGCGCTGTCGAGGTGGTGCCAGCGCCCGTCCCACCAGGCGCTGTTCCAGGCGTGGCCGACCCAGCTGCCGATGTCCGGCACGTAGACCACGCCGACTTCGCTGCGCGCGGGAATCTTGGCCAGGCGAAGGGCAGCGCACAGCAGGTTGGCGTGTTCGGTGCAATCGCCGCGGCGGTCGCGGAAGGCTTCCAACGCGCTGCCATCGCCCTTGCTGAGGTCCTTGCCGACGATGCGCGCGCGCACGCGCAGGCGCAGTTCCTCAGCCAGTTCGCCGGTGTCGGCGTGCGGGCGGGCGACGATCGACTCGACCCAGGCGCGCAGGACGGGATCGTCGAGTTCGAGCTGCGGCTCGGCGCCTAGGAAGTGCGCCGGATCGGCCAGCGCCTCGGGCGGCGCCGTGGCGGCCACCACCAGCAGCGCGCCATCGATGCGCTGGAACGGGTCGGCGGGTAGTGCGGCGAGTGCGGCAGGCGGCAGGCGGTAGCGGTTCTCGGCCTGCGGCTTGGGCGGCGCGCCGGCGCTCTTCACCAATTCCGCCGCCGCCAATTCGGCGCCGATCAATGCGACCGGACCATCAGCCCGGGTCAGGATGATCTTGAGCACCACCGCATCCATCTCCATCGACACCACATCGCCGGCGGCATCGATCCATGCGGTTGCCGGCGGCGCGATGTCGGTGGCGAGGCGGTAGTGGAAGCCATCCGCGCGCTGCTCGAGCAGGGTCGCGGTGGTGGTCAGCACCTGAACCTGGCCCATCAGCGCCAGCGCGCCCGATTTCACCGAGCCGCCCACGGCCGGCGGCTGGCGCACGAGCAGGTCCTGCCCCGCCTGCTGACCGAGCAGTTCGATGCCGGCGGGGATGGTGATGCGCTGGTCGGTGGCGCGGTCGAGGCGATGGACCGTCGCCAGCACCTCGCGGCCGACCACCTTGCCGGCGGCGGTGGTCAGGCTGCCATTCTGATCCTGTTCGAGACGGAACGCGGTCACCTTGCCGGCGGCGTCCTCCTGCAGGGTCTGCGATTCAAGCACGCTGAAGGTGGTGGTGCTGCCGAAGAGCACCCGCTTGAGGACGATGCGGGTGTCGACCCGCGAGGTGCGGCTGCCGTCGGCGTGGCGGTGCACGACCGCGTGCATCGACGCCGCCGGCTGGCCGGCGATGGTGCCGACGTACCACAAATCCTTCTCGAGCGTGCCGCCTTCGACGGCGATGACGCTGGCGGTGGCGAGGATCAGGCAAGCGAGGCGCAGGAGCATGGGCCCAGCGTGCGGGCCGCCGCGTCGCTGGCCAGCGTCAGCCAGCCCACACCGTGCGTGCTTCCCAGGCCGGGTCCTCGCCGCGCTGCAGGCGGTCCATGCCCTCATTGGTCAGCAGGTCGACGCGCTCGTTGCCGGGATTGCCACTGTGGCCGCGCACCCATTGCCAGCTGACCTGATGCAGGCGGTTGACCTCGTCGAGGCGCTTGAGCAGGTCGACGTTCTTCAATTCGCCATCCTTCTTGCGCCAGCCGCGCGCCTTCCAACCAGGGATCCACTCGGTGACGCTCTTGATCAGCAACTGGCTGTCGCTGTGCAGCCGCACGCGCATGCCCGGCTTCTTCAGCGACGCTAGCGCTTCGATCGCCGCCAGCATCTCCATGCGGTTGTTGGTGGTGAGCGCTTCGCCGCCGGTGCGTTCGAGCGCCTTGTGGGTGGCGGCGTTGATGAGCAGGAACGCCCACGAGCCCAGTCCGGGATTGCCACGGCAGCCGCCATCGGTGTAGGCGATGACGTCGGGGTCGCTCATTCGGGGATCTCGGCCGGCCGCTCGACGCGGTCGGGATCCGCGTCGCGTCCGGGTCGCTGGTCATGCGGCCGGTCGTCGCGGTAGGTGGCGCGGAAGGTGTCGGCGAAGGCGGCGAAGCGGCCGGCGCGGATCGCGGCGCGCATGCGCGCCATCAGCCGACGATAATAGGCCAGGTTGTGCAGGCTGAGCAGCACGCCGCCGAGGATCTCGCCGCTCTTGAGCAGGTGGTTGAGGTAGCCGCGCGAGACGCGTGCCGCCTGGCTTGGCGTGTCGTCGATCGGCGCGGCGTCGTCGGCGAACTCCTGGCGTTTGAGGCGGAGGGGGCCGTGATCCGTGTAGGCCATGCCATGCCGGCCCATGCGCGTGGGCAGCACGCAATCGAACTGGTCGATGCCGCGCGCCACGCCCTCGACCAGATCGAGCGGCGTGCCCACGCCCATCAGGTAGCGCGGTTTCTCGACCGGCATCAGCGGGCAGACCCAGTCGAGCACGCGGTTGCGGTCGTCGGCCGATTCGCCAACCGACAGCCCGCCGATGGCGTAGCCAGGCAGGTCGTGGGTCAGCGCATCGGCGAGGGACGCCTGGCGCAGATCGCGGTGCAGGCCGCCTTGGACGATGGCGTAGAGCGCCTGCTCGGCGGCCCCGCCGTAGTCGCCAGCCGCGCGCCAGGCCGTCACCGAGCGCGCCAGCCACAGCGCGGTGCGCCGGTTGCAGGCCTCGACATAGGCTCGGTCGGATTCGGCCGCCGGGCATTCGTCGAAGGCCATGATGATGTCGGCGCCCAGCAGGCGCTGGATGCGCACGCTCTCTTCCGGCGTCAGCATCAGCTTGCCGCCGTCGAGGTGGTTGCGGAAGGCGACGCCCTCGTCGCTGATGGTGCGGTTGGCGGCGAGGCTGAAGACCTGGTAGCCGCCCGAGTCGGTCAGCATCGGCCCGCGCCAGCCGCAGAAGCGGTGAAGTCCGCCGAGCCGACGCACGCGTTCGGCGCCCGGGCGCAGCGCGAGGTGGTAGGTGTTGCCGAGGATCACCCCCTGGCCGAGTTCCTCAGCCTGCTGCACGGAAGGCCCCTTGAGCCCACCGAGCGTCGCCACCGCCATGAATGCCGGCGTCGGCACCGCGCCGTGCGGCGTGGTCAGCACGCCGGCGCGCGCCGCGCCGGCGCTGGCGACGAGGGTGAAACTGACGGGAGGTGTCGTCACCGCTGCGCGTGCCTCACCACGACTGGATCTCGGCACCTGGATAGAACACCTGCAGGATGCGCTGATGGCGGTAGCCGTCCTTGGCCATCGCCCAGGCGCTGATCTGGCTCATGCCGACGCCGTGGCCCCAGCCGCGCTGGGTGATCGCCCAATCCTTGATCACGCGGTCGCCGGTGCGGCGCTTGCTTTCGAGCTTGAGCCACAAGGTCGAACGCACGAGGTGCGGGCCGATCATCATGCGGAATTCGTGGCCGGTCATCTCGAAGCGCTGCAACGGCGTGTAGGAGATGGCGACCTTCTGCACGCGCTTCGAGCGTTCGTCCTGGGCGGCGATGGCGAGGTCGGTGACGTAGCCGATCTTGCGCTGATCGCCGCGTGTCTTGCACCACTCCTGCAGGCGCGCCTGGATGTCCTCGGGGCGCACCTCGACGGTTTGCTCCCAGTGGGTGCCCAGGCAGCCGAGCGCCTCTGCCGCGCGCTGGCAGAAAGGATCGGGCTGCACCGGCATGATTGCGGCCACTGGCTCGCGGCCGGAGACGTCTTTGGCGCCGGGGGCGATGGCGTCGGCGGACTCGGTCGCGCCGCCGTTCGAGGCGCTGAAGAACGGCACGAATGGCTGGCGCAGCTTGGGCGTGACCAGGATCTGGCCGGCGGTCTCTTTCACCGCCTGGACCACGAAGTCGCCGCCGAGGCCGGCGCCCCGGTACTCTTGATCGTCCATCGAATCGGTGAGGTCATACGGTTTCTTGCCGGCCATCGCCCGCCAGGCGGTGGCATAGGCATAGCCACGGCTGGCGATCGCCTGGGCCTTGAGCGCCTCGAGCGGATAGCTCGCCTTCATCTCGATCGCGATCACGCCCTCGACGTAGGCATCGATCGGCAGCAGGTTGAGCGCGCTGACCTGCTTCGGCCCCTTGTAGGCGATCTCGAGGGTGCCGCGGTAGCGCCGACCATTGAGGGCGAACACCGCTTGGCCATGGCGCTCTTCGAAGCGGGTCGGATCCAGGCGGCCGGGCGGGGTCTTAACTGATTCGTCGGGCAGGCCGGTCTCGCGCGGCTGCAGGCGCAGGCGGGTGACCGGCCAGCGCTCCTCCTTGCCCCAGGTCTGGCTCGAGAAGACCAGGCCGTCGGCATCGGGACGGACCAGCACCTGTTCGCCCGGGCCGACGTCGAGGGTATAGGCCTTGTTGTCCGGCTGGTCGGGGGTGACCAGCCAGCACGGACGCAGCACGTCGAGGGTCAGCTTCTCGTGGGCGAGGTCGGTCTGGATCTGGCGGTCGACCTCGCGCCGGCTGATCAGCAGCACGCGCAGGCCCGGGTCGCGCCCGGCCGAGGCGACCTTGCTCAGGCCCAGGCGCTGGTCGCGCACCAGGCTGCTGCCCAGCGAGACGCTGAAGGCGACCAGCATGCCGAGCAGGATCACAGCGCGCAGAAGTACGATGAGCAGGCCGCCAGGCATCGCCGGCACCATAGGCGTCGCCGGCGGGCTGCCAGGGGTCAGACGGCGGAGGCCTTTCTCCGTGGCTGCGGGCAACGATAGTGCACCCGTGCGCCTCACCTTCCTCGGTACCTCGGCTGGCACCCCGACTCGGGCGCGCAATGTCACCGCGCAGGCGATCCAATTCGACGATGGCCGGCTCTGGCTGCTCGATTGCGGCGAAGGCACCCAGCACCAGTTCATCCGCACCGGCCTGCGCGCCAGCCGCGTGGATCGGGTGCTGATCACCCACCTGCACGGCGATCACTGCTATGGCCTGCCCGGCCTGCTTTCGCTGATCGCCATCTCGGGGCGCACCGAGCCGGTCGAACTGGTCGGGCCGCCCGGCGTCGCCGACCTGGTGCGCACGGTGCTGCGCCTGTCGCACAACCACCTGCCCTACCGGCTCGACCTGCTCGAACTGACCACCCCGGGCAGCGCCGAACGCCGCGGCACGTGGACCTGGTCGGCGTGGCCGCTGCGTCATCGGGTGCCCTGCTTCGGCTACGTGCTGCACGAGGATCCTCGCGCCGGGCGTTTCCACCTTGATCGTGCCCAGGCGCTGGGCATTCCGCCCGGACCGCTCTACCGTCGCCTGCAGGACGGCCATGCGGTTACTCTGGCCGATGGCACCGCCATCGCCCCCGACGCGGTGTGCGAGCCGCCCCGGCCCGGGCGCAAGCTGGTGCTGCTTGGCGATACCGCCGATTCGGCCGCGATCGCCGAGGCCGGCGCCGATTGCGACCTGCTCGTGCACGAGGCGACCTACGACGCGCGCCGCGCCGACAAGGCGATCCACTGGGGGCACAGCACTTCGGCCATGGCCGGGCGTTTCGCCGCCGCCCTGCGCGCCAAGACGCTTATCCTTACCCACTTTAGCGGTCGCTTCGAGGACGGCGACGCCGAGGGCGTCACCGTCCCCGATCTGGTGCGCGAGGCCGCCGCCGAATGCCCAGGCACCCGCGTCCTGGCCGCCGAAGACGCCTGGGTGCATGACATCGGTGCTGGGAGCGACGGCGGCGATGCCCGAACTGCCTGAGGTCGAGACCGTCCGCGTTGGTCTGGTCCATCTGCTGGGTGCCAACGCCGTCATCGCCCGTGTCCAACTCACGCGTGCCGATCTGCGCCTGCCCATCCCGCCGCGTCTGCCGGCCCGATTGCGCGGCCAGCCGATCCGTGCCGTGCGCCGCCGCGCCAAGTACCTGCTCTTCGAGACGCCTGCGGCGACCCTGCTCTGCCACCTCGGCATGACCGGTACCTGGCGCCTGGCACCACCCGGCGATGAACGCGCGCATGACCACTGCTACCTTCACCTCGGCGATGGCCGTCGCCTCGCCTTCCGCGATCCGCGGCGCTTCGGGCTGCTCGATCTGATCGAACCTGGCGCTGAGGCCCGCCACCCCGCCCTCGCTGGACTCGGCCCTGAGCCACTCGATCACGACGCCTTTAGCGCCGCCTACCTCGCCGCCCGCTGCGCGGGGCGACGGACCGCGATCAAACCGCTGATCATGGACCAGGGCGTGGTGGTCGGAGTCGGCAACATCTACGCAGCCGAAGCCCTGCACCGCGCCGGGATCCGTCCCTCTCGCCGCGTCGGGACGCTGTCGCGGCCGCGGCTGGCCGGGCTGGTCGAGGCCATCCGCGTGGTCCTCGCCGAGGCGATCCTCGCCGGCGGCTCGACCATCAGCGACTTCCGTCAAGCCGGTGGCGCGAGCGGCTATTTCCAGAGCGCCTTCCGCGTCTACGACCGCGCCGGCCAGCCCTGCCTGGCCTGCGGCACCACCCTGCGCGGGCGCGTCCTCGGCGGGCGCTCGACGGTGTGGTGCCCGCGCTGCCAGAGCTGAGATCGGTTCTGCCCCACCCGCGTACGTTCCACCATGAATCGGTTGGCGTGGGTCGGCACCCCGGTCATGGTGGCGTAGGAGCACCGATCCGATGTCCGCGCACCTGGAATGCCTCACTCCGCCCTTCTCGGGCAAGGTCCTTCCGATTACCGCCGGCAAGCCGGTGGTGATCAAGACCAACAAGGCGGATGAGGCCGCTGGCGAGGTGCGCGTGGAGGTCAGCGAGCACGGCTATGTGCTCAACAACCGCTCGCGCCTGCACTGCACCGTCAACGGCATGCCCCAGGTGCGGGCCGCGCTCGCGGCCGGTGATCGCATCGTCATCGGCAAGCAGACCTTCACCCTGGTCGTCGAGGATGACCAGGATGCGACCGGTACCCAGGCCATCGCTCCGCCGGAGGGGGGTCAGCTCTGCTCGGTCTGCGACCAGCCCTTCGACGCCGACGACCGGGTGCGCGGCTGGGCCTCGGGCGAACGCCGCATTTGCCGTCGCTGCCTGAGCAAGGGCGTCAAACCCGAGAACCTAGCCCACGGCGAACCGGTTGGGCCTGACCCGGCAGCGATCCCGACGCCCCCCACCTTCCTCGATGGTCCGATCGACCTCGGCAGCGAGCCCCTGCACAACCTCGATATGGTCGACCTCGACCCGGCGCGGCCGCCGGGCGTCGAATCGACCGTCTCGCCGGGTCCCTCCGACCAGCCACGCAGCGAAAGCGACCGTCAGCGACGCCAGCGCCGGCTCAGCGCCTCGCGCCTCGCCCAGATCGAGCCCGCGGTCAGCAAACCTGGCCTGCTGTCCAAGGTCGGTTCGGTGTTCGCCAATCGCGAGGAACGGCGCCGCCTGGATACCCTCGAAGCCGAGCGCCACGCCCTGATCGAACAGGCGGGGCGGGTGGCCCTGTCCGAGCACAACGGTTTCGGCGTCCCCGAGCACCTCATGGGCGCCCTGCTCAAGGGCGTCGCGGTCACGCTGCGCGTCCAGGACCTGACCATTCCCGCCGTCGAGCGCTGGCGCGCCCTGCGTCAGCGGGTCGCGCTGCTCGATGCCGAGATCGCCGCCCTGCGCGCCACGCTGGGCGTCGGGCCGGATCCGACCGTGCTCGCGCCACCCGAGCCGCTGCGCGCCGACCGCCTCGAACGCCAGAACCGAACCTTCGCCGCCCTCGACGCGGTCGGAACCGAGGATCTCGCCGGCGACGACATGAACGTCGATGAGGTGTCCATCGACCCCGCCGCAGGCAAGCAACGGCGCGGCGAAGAGCCCCGTCCCGAGGCCAAGCCCGCCGAGCATCCGGGTGCCAGCGATCGTCGCCGAGCGCTGCGTCGGCGACGGTGACGTCGCACCCGAAGCTGTGTCAGCGCTGATGAGGCAAGGGCTTGCGTCGAGTCATCAGCCGCACTACCGCGCGCAATGTCTTTGCAACAAGGGCTGGCATTGCCTGACCCTCAGCTAAGATTTGCGGCCTGCTCCCACCGGCCTCGGCGGGGCGAAGGAACGATCCATGTCGGGTGAATCCCAGACGCCTCCCAACAAGCCGCGCAACCTCTTCGTCATCATGATGGCGCTGTTCCTGGTGCTGATCCTGGTGGTGTTCATGTACCAGCGGATCGGCATTCCCGAGAAGACCTTGAGCTACTTCATGGAGGAAGTCGCCAAGGGCCGGGTGCTGAAGATCCAGCCGGGGCCGGACAAGCTCACCGTCACTCGCCTTGGCGAAGGGACCAGCAGCGAAGAGACCTACGACGTCAATTATCCGGGCGGCCGGTTGATGGAAAATACCGAAAAGATGCTGTTCAGTGTGGTCGCCGAGCACAACGCCAGCGTCAAGGAACGGCAGAAGCAGGGTCAGGGCGCAGGGCTCAAGGAGATCCAGATCGACGGCACGCGGGCACCCAATCCGCTCAACAGCCTGCTGCCCAACCTGCTCATCTTCGCGCTCTTCATCGCCGCCCTCTACTTCCTCGTCTTCCGCCGCATGGGTCAGGGCGGCGGCGTGCTGTCGTTCGGCAAGAGCCGCGCCGTGCTCGTCACCAAGGGCAAGACCTCGAAGACCTTCAAGGACGTCGCCGGCATCGACGAGGCCAAGGAGGATGTCGAGGAGTTGGTCGCCTTCCTGCGCAATCCCAAGAAATTCCAGAAGCTCGGCGGGCGCATCCCCAAGGGCGTGATGCTCGTCGGCCCTCCGGGCACCGGCAAGACGCTGCTCGCCAAGGCCATCGCCGGCGAGGCCGACGTGCCGTTCTACTCGATCTCGGGCTCGGACTTCGTCGAGATGTTCGTCGGCGTCGGCGCCAGCCGCGTCCGCGACCTCTTCAATCAGGCGAAGGAGAACTCGCCCTGCATCATCTTCATCGACGAGATCGATGCCGTCGGCCGCCGGCGCGGCAGCGGCATGAACTCGGGGGGCCATGACGAACGCGAGCAGACCCTCAATGCGATCCTGGTCGAAATGGATGGCTTCGCCTCGCACGACAAGGTCATCGTCATCGCCGCGACCAACCGCGTTGACGTCCTCGACCCCGCCCTGCTGCGCCCGGGCCGCTTCGACCGCCACATCTACGTCGATCTGCCCGACATCGCCGGTCGCGAGCAGATCCTGCAGGTCCACGTGCAGAAGGTGAAGGTCGACCCCAACGCCGACCTCAACATCATCGCCCGCGGCACCCCCGGCTTCAGCGGCGCCGACCTCGAAAGCCTGATCAACGAGGCGGCGCTCAACGCCGCCCGCAATGAGCTCGAACTGGTCGGGCAGAAGGACCTCGAGTACGCCCGCGACCGCGTCGCCTTCGGCCGCGAGAAGAAGACCGGCTCGCGCGCGATGCCCGAGGACGAACGCAAGGTCACCGCCTACCACGAGGCCGGGCACACCATCCTCCAAGTGCTGATGGAGGAGGCCGACGATCTGCACAAGGTGACGATCATCCCGCGCGGCCGCGCCCTCGGCGCGACCATGCACCTGCCCAACCGGGATCGGCACACGCACAGCCGAAAGAAGATCCTCTCGGACATCGCGGTGCTCTTCGGCGGCCGAATCGCCGAGGAAATGTTCTGCGGCGACATCACCACCGGCGCCTCCAACGACATCCAGCGCGCGACCAGCCTCGCCCGCGGCATGGTCTTCGAGTGGGGCATGTCGGACAAGATGGGCCCGGTCAAGTACACCGAGGAACGCGATGGCTTCATGGGCGAAGAATCGGTGGTCACCGTCAGCGCCCAGACCCGCAACGAGTTGGACCTGGAAGTGCGCTCGATCATCGACGTCCAGTACGAGCGCGCCAAGAAGACCATCGAAGCCAACCGCGATGCGGTCGAACGCATCGCCAAGGCCCTGCTCGAGCATGAGACGCTCGACGGCCCATCGGTGATGAAGCTGATCGACGGCGAAGAGCTGCCGCCGCGTCGGCCGACGGTGTCGATCGCCAAGCCCGAATCGATGCGCAAGACCGAGACCGGTCCGGAGAAGGACCCCGGTCTGGGTGAGCTCAAGCCGCATCTGGCCTGAAGCCGGGTGTGGGCATTGCCGACGCGGGGCAGGGGATATCCCCTGCCCCGCGTCGTTAGCCGTGCTTTCCAGGCTGGCGGCGTGGCTATCGTCGTGGTCCATGCCCTGCTCACCGATCCGACCTTGCGCGCGCGCTGGGGCGTCAGTTCGGCCTTCGGCGCGTTGAGCGCAACCCAGTGGTCGCGGCTGTGTGCGCGGCATCTCGACCATCACCTGCGGCAGTTCGCGCTCTGATCATCCCAGCCCGGATCCTGCGCAGCCAGGCGATCACCACCGCGGCGTGGCTGCCGTCGAGCATGTGTCCGGCGCGTGGCACGCGGGTGATGCCCGGCCCCGGTGGCGGCGGGGGGATGGCCACATCGGCTTCGCCGTGCAGACGCAGGCACGGCACTGGTCGAGCAGGCGAGGGTCGCCAGCTGCCGACCGCCGCCGCGCACCAGCGGAGGAATCCAGGCGCGCAGGTGCCGACCATCGCTGCGATCAGCGGTTGCCCGCCGCCATCGGTGAGTCCGGTTACCCGGGTGAGGGGGCCGACCCACGGCTGGATCAAGCGCACCGCGCCAAGCGGAAGGTAGCGCGCCATCCGCGCCTGCTGATGCAGCCACCAACGCAGCTCATGCGGAGTGGTGGCGCCGCCGATCAGCGCCAGCGCTTCTGGTCGGCAGTGCTGCGCCATCTCCCAAGCCAGCATTCCACCGAACGATGAGCCGCCGAGGATGAACCGCCCCCGTACCGGCAGCGCCGCCGCCATGCGCGCCGCATAGGACGTGAGCGATTCGCGCGGTGAGGTCGGTGGCAGCCAGGGCGGGACGACGACCGGCAGGCATCGCCGGTGCGGCGCATACAGGCGCGCGTCGCAGCCGAGTCCGGGCAGCAGGACGATGGGCAGGTCGGTGAAGGTCGCAGCGGCGGGCGGGTTCACCCCGCGCGCTCGGCCGCCAGACGCTTGATCCCGGCGAGATCGCGCTTGCCGGTGCCGAGCTTGGGGATGGCGTCGACCAGGTGGACGTCCTTGGCCTTCGGCCGCCACAATGCCGGGAAGCTCTCGAGGCAGGCGAACCAGACGTCTGGCGTGCCGAGGTAGCCGGTATGCAGCACCAGCACCCGTTCGCCCTTGACCGGATCGCTGACCGCCGCCACCGCGACCTCGATCTCGGTGCCGGCGATCGTAGCCAGCGCGGTTTCGATGTTGTCGAGCGGCACCATCTCGCCGGCGATCTTGGCGAAGCGCGCCAAGCGGCCGGTGATGAAGATGAAGCCGTCGGCGTCGATGCGCCCGATGTCGCCCGTGTTGTAGCCGCCGTGGATGAAGGCCTTCTCGGTCAGATCCTGCCGGTCGAGGTAGCCACGCATGCGCGCGGCGCTGAGCACGACCAGCAGGCCCTCGCTGCCCGTCGGTTGCGGGGCGAGGGTCTCGGGGTCGACGGCCAGCACGTGGATGCCGGGCAGCGGCCGCCCGACCGCGCCGTCGCGGCTGCGGACTTCGGTGACGCCATCGCGCTCGACGGTGGGCAGGTTGATCGACACCACCGGGGCGAGTTCAGTGCAGCCGTAGCCTTCGAGCAGATCCGAACCGTAGCGCTCCTTGAATTGCACCTTGAGCTCGTTGGGACAGCGCTCGGCGCCGACCACCGCCAAGCGCAGGGTGCGGAACTGCGCCGGCTCGACCCGGCGCAGGTAGCCGCGCACAAAGGTTGGGGTGCTAAGTAGGAAGGTCGCTGCCGCCTGTTCAGCGAGCAGGCCGAGCGCCGTGGCATCGGTGGGATCGGGCTGGTGCGCGACGCGCATGCCCAGCACCAGTCCGAGCCAGGTACCGGGGATGAGGCCGAAGGAGTGGAACAGGGGCAGAGGGTTGAGAACGACGTCCTTGCCTGGTTCAAGGTGCAGCGCGTGCGCCACGCCATCGCAGTTGGCGAGGATCTGGCGGTGGGTCAGCTCGACGCCCTTGGGGTCGCCGGTGGAACCGCTCGAGAAGATGATCGCGGCGACATCGGCAGGCCGGCTGCGTGCCAGCCAGCGCGCGGGCAGCAGCAGGGTCAGCGCCATGCGCCAGACGATCGCCACCTTGGAGATGGTGGGCAGCACCTCTTCGACGTGGACCAGGCGTTGGCTCAGCTCCAGATCGCCGCCGATGCGGCGCAGATAGATGCCGGCGGTGATGATCGTGCGCACGCCCGCCATCTCAATCATGCGCGCCACCTGCTTGGCGCCCGAGGTGTGGTTGAGGTTGACCGCGGTGCGCCCGGCGATGGCCAATGCGACGTTGACGATGGCGCCGCCGCGCCCGGGCGGCAGCAGCACGCCGACGCGCGTCTCATCGGCAGCGAGTCCGAGCTTGCCGACCAGCGCCTGGGCCATGGCCGCCAGCTGCAGGGTGGTGATGGTGCCGCCCGCGTCGTGCACGGCGACGTGCCGCGGGTGGAGCTTGGCCTGGCGCAGGACGGCGGTGCCGAGCGTGCGCCCGTCGCGATCGGCGCGCGCTTGGGCCTGTTCGTAGCTGAGGTGCATGACGTGGTCCCGGGCGGTGACGGCTGGCGTATCGGCTGGCTGATGCGGTCCAATGTGAAGATCGACCGGCCGGAACGGCCGCGGCCAGAGGTAGCGCTTCGAGCGGCTGGCGACGGTGCCCCACAGGCCGTGCAGGTGCACCGGCACGATCGGCACGCCGGCGCGGCGCGCGATGCGCTCCATGCCGCCGCGGAAGGTGTCGAGCTGGCCGCCACGGGTGAGTTTCCCTTCCGGGAAGATCACCACCGCCTCGCCTGCCTGGGCCGCCGCGACCGCGGCGTCGATCGAGGCGAGCAGGGCGTTGCGGCGGTCCTCGGAGGCGACTGGGATGACGCCAGCAGCGCGCAGCAGCCAGCCGACCACCGGCATGTCGACATAGCGGCGGTAGACCAGGAAGCGGCCGGGTCGCGGCAGGCAGGCGGCAAGGATCAGCCCATCGGCGTAGCTGAGGTGGTTGCAGATGACCAGGCAGCCGCCGCTTGCAGGGAAGTGTTCGGCGCCCACCACCCGCACGCGGTAGGCCAACTTCACCAGGCGCGAGATCGCCCACGCCGTGGCCTGATGACGATAATACCAGGCGAAGCCGAGCCCGCCGAGGAAGGTGATCGCGCCGAGGGCGGACAGCACGCGCGCGGCGCGCAGGTCGAGGAACTGGGTGAACACCGCACAGACGAGGGTGGCCGCGATCATCACCAGCGAACCGAGGATGCCCGCCGCCGCCTGCACCTGGTTGCGGCGTTCGACCGGCGCGCGTTCCAAGACCAGCACCTGGAGCGGCACCTCCCACAGCCCCGCACCGACACCGGTGATCGCTACCCAGATACCGAACCACCAACGGTCGCCACCGTGATGGGCGACCAGGCCGGCGATGAGCAGACCGCTGGCGGCGATCATGGCGCCCAGCAGGGGCAGCCCGGCGGGATAGGCCCGCGTCGACAACCGCGGTGCCAGCAGCGAGCCGATGACGATGCCGGCGACCAGGGCGAGTTGGAACAACGGGTTCTGCGCTTGGCCGGCATGGTAGGCCTGCTCGGCCGCGGGCAGGATCATCGCCTGCGCCGCGACGCCCAGACCCCAGAACAGCGCCAAGCTCAGGGCAGGCGGGAACAGGCCCGGCGCGCTGCGCAGCCCGCGCAAGGCGCCCATCAGGTTGAAGAAGCGCAACGGGGTCGTCGGTGCGGCGGCGGCCATGGCGGGCACGCGCCAGGCCGCGATCAGGCCGACCACGGCCATGGCCACGCGCAGCGCCATCACCGCCGCCCCGGGCGCGACGGGGAAGGGTAGATGCGAAAGCACCCCTGCATCGGCGACGAAGGCCAGTCCCGTGCCGCCGACGATGGCGACCAGGGTCACCGCCTGTAGCACGGCATTGGCGTTGGCCATGCGTCGTGGCGGCACCAGGTCGGGCAGCATCGCCAGCTTGATCGGCGCCACCACCGCGCTCTGCATCGCCAGGCCGGCGAGGGAGGCCAGCATGAGCGGCAGGCTCTGGAGCCAGAAACCGATCGCGCCGAGCACGCACATCGGCACCTCGATCGCGCGCATGGTGCGCAGCACGAGGTGACGCGGCAGGCGATCGCCGAGCGCGCCGGCGAGCGGGGCGAGCAACACGAAAGGCACCAGGAAGGCGATGCTGGCGCAGATCACGTAGAGTTCGCCGCGCCGTGCCGCTTCGGCTCCGGTACCGGACTGCTGCACCGCCAGAGCCACCAGCGAGACACCGATGACCTGGCGGAAGAGGTTGTCGAGTCCTGCACCGATGACGCAGGCGGTGACGTGTCCAGCGAGCCCACGTCGGGGAGCCAGTACCGGCATTGCCGGAGTGTTGGATGCGGTGGTTGTTGCGGCGTCAGTCATGGCTGGGGCATTCATCGGGTGGCACTCCTAGGGTCAGGATGCCAAAAGATAACAAACGATAACTTATGTGTCAAGCCATCACTCCCACGTATGTGCCTGGACCAGTGCCATCGGGCGAGGTAGACACCTTGCCATCACAAGGGGCGACCGGGGCATCACGGCGCGACCTTGCGGGGAACGGCATTCATGCAAGTCCATGAACAGAACCAGGTCACCGTCATCACCATCCTCAATGAGGAGTGTGGCGGCTTGCTCAAGACCGTTGAGCCAATGCTCGACCAGGGCCGGCTGAAGTACGTCTTCGACATGTCGCAGGCGACCTTCCTCAATTCGGTGAACATCGCCGCGATTATCGCGACGCGCAACCGGATCGCTGCGACCGGCGGCAAGGTGGCGGTCTCGAACCTCGCCGATAACATCAAAGCGGTTTTCCGTATCTTGAAGCTGGAACGGCTGTTCGACCTGAATTTCGACCTCGAACAGGCCCTCGCCGCACTGCGCTGACCATCCTGGCACAGCGGTTGCGTTGGTAGCTTCAGTGGATTCTCCAACCGGGGATCTCGCTGAGAGGCACCACACATGCGGCAGGCTTCACCACATCTATTGATTCTGGCGCTGTTGGCCTGCGCGCCTGGCCTGTGGGCGGAAAGCCTATTCAAGGCTGAGACCCTGGCCGATGGGACACTGTACTCGGACCAGGTGGCCCGCCGGGCTGGCGACCTGATCACCATCATGGTGAAGGAGACCACCTCCATCAGCGAACGGCAGAAGACCGAGAACAAGCGCGAAAACACCGTCGACGCAGGGATCTCGCTGGTGCCGGGCACCAACCAGTTGCCGGCCCAGGTCGGCACCGCTTCTTCCGGCAGGTTGCCGGCACTCAAGGCGGGTTCGGAAAAAGAATTCAAGGGTGAGGGCAAGATCGAGGCCGAAGGCGAAGTGAAAGCGGTTATCACTGCCCGGGTCATCGATGTGCTCGACAACGGCAACCTGCTGGTCGAAGGACGGCGTCTGGTGCGGGTAAACAAGGACACCAAGACCATCCTCATCACCGGCATCATTCGCACGGCGGACATCCAGGCCAACAACACGGTGTTGTCGGAGAAACTGCACAATTTCCAGGTCTCAATCGAAGGCGAAGGTCCCCTGACGCGGGCCAATCATGAAGGCTGGCTCGGCGAGATCCTCGACATCCTCTGGCCGTTCTAAGGCACACCCATGCGGCACATCTTTTTCGGTATGGACGTGATCTTTGTGGTGCTGGCGGGCTCCGCCCAGCGTCGCCAGCGCGAACAACCCGTTCCCAACTCCACCATTCCGGTGCAACGGCGTGCTCGCCGCAACTCAGTTAACGATGATGAAAGTACGGTGCGGGTGGTGATTCGTACCAGCGTCCTGCTCCTGGTCATTCTGTTGTCCGGAGGAGGCGCCTTCACCGCAGAGGCTGCCACGGCCAACGCCGCTCCGGCCATCGCTCCGGTGCTGACCGAAGGTGTGCGCCTGAAGGATCTGTGCGACATCTACGGCGTACGTGACAACCAACTGCATGGCATCGGCGTGGTGGTCGGTCTGTCCGGCACCGGCGACAAGACTCCGGCGACGGTGCGTATGCTGCGCCAAATGCTGGCGACTAAACACCTGAGTTTTTCCGAGAGCGATCTGTTGTCGAAGAACGTGGCGATGGTGGCGGTGACCGCCGATTTGCCGGCGTTCGCACGCAACGGTTCGCGCCTCTATACCCAGGTATCGTGCCTGGGTGATGCGACCTCACTCAAAGGCGGCGTCCTGCTCCAGACGCCCTTGGTGGCGGCCGACGAACGCATCTATGCGGTGGCCCAGGGCACGGTGACGGTTGGTGGTTTCGGCAACGCCGGTCCGGCGATGGCATCCACGGGTATCGACCACAAGAACATCGAAACCGTCGGCACGCTTGCTGCCGGGGCGATGGTCGAACGCGAGGTCCCCGTCAGCCTATTGTACGGCGATCGTCTGCGGCTGGTGCTCAAAAATGCGGACTTCACCACTGCCAGCCGGGTGGCGAAGGTGCTCAGCGATCTCTACGGTGCAGATCGGGTCACGGCCGAGGATGCCACTATGGTGACGCTCGGCTTTGGCAAGAAACCGAGCGAGACCGACTTGGTGGAGACCATCGCCCAGTTGCAGCAATTGCGGGTGTCACCGGACATGCGCGCGCGCGTGGTGATCAATGCCCGCACGGGAACCGTGGTCGCCGGCAGCCAGGTGCGCATCAGTGAGGTCGCCGTCAGCCATGGCGGTCTGTCGCTGCGCGTGATGCCGGTGCTGGAGCGCCGTCCGGATCCGAGCGATCGCAACCAGATCATCGACACCACCGCCTGGGTCGACCCGGTGACCCGTCAACGTTCGCCGCAACCGCCTCCTGGCATCAGCCCCACGCCACAACCGGGCACCTTCAACGTCCTGTCCGGAGCAACGGTGGAGGACATCGCCAACGGCTTGAATGCGCTCGGCGCCCGCCCACGCGATCTGGTGTCGATTTTTGAGGCTATCCAACGCGCGGGTGCCCTGCATGCCGAACTGGTGGTGATGTGATGAGCGATCTCGCCCTGACCTCCGCTGGCCGTTTGCCGCTCGCCTCGCGTGACGAGGTCAAGCGGTTGCGAGCCGCCGCCACGCAATTCGAAGCCGCCTTTCTTCAGGAGTTGTTCAAACCCATGGCAGAAAATACCATCGACGATCAGCCGATCTTCGGCGGCGATTCGGCCACGGCGAAGTTCAAGGACCTCTACTACCAGGGACTGAGCGAACAGGCCGCCGGTGGGCTCGGGATCGCGGACTTGGTGTTCCAGGAACTGTCGGTCCGTTCCGGTTTGCCATCTGGCTCTGCACGCAAGGGAACTACGCCATGACGCCGACCGATCTGATGCCGCCGCTGCGCGATCACCTGAACATGGAACTGATCTGCCACCGCGCGTTGTTGGCCAATCTTGAGCAACAGCAGCGTGAATTGGTCGCGAATCACATCCCGGCCTTCGCCGAGCTGGTGACGAAGTGCGAACCGCTGATCACCGAACAATCCCGTCTGCGCAAGGGACGTGAAAAAATCATCGCCGGTTTTGCCGTGCTGATGGAACGACCGGGCAAATCATTGTCGCTGGCGGACGTCATCGCCATCGCCACGGAACCGCTCAAAGGTGAGCTGTCGGCGCGCCACCTCGTGCTCAAGGACACCCTGCAGAAGTTGCGTGCGGTGCAGGAGCGCAATCAAGCCCTGGTCCGTCAGGGGCTCGGCTTTGTCCGTGACTTGGTTGGCACCCTGACCGGCGAGCCGACCCAGGGCGGCTATGATCGCCGCGGCCACGACGGCGGTCGCCCTGGTAATGGCCGGCTGGTCAATCTCGCCGGCTAAGTCGCGGTAAACCCCGTCCTGGTGAGGGGGAGGAACAACCGCGGTAAGTAAACAATAGGCACGCCGCGTGCGTTAGGTCTCCCGGACGTTTCCTGGAGCCGCCATGCCCGATGCCCTCCTTATTGGCCTGTCTGGTCTGCAATCGCACCAACGCGCGATTGAAGTCACCAGTCACAACATCGCCAACGCCACCACGCCTGGCTACACTCGTCAGCGTGCCGACCTGGCGGCCAATTCTCCGGAACTCAATCCGCTCGGCCAACTCGGTCGTGGAGTCACGGTCCAGGCGATCAAGCGGGTCGCCAACGATCTCATCATCGAACGTCTGCGGCAGTCCCAGAGCGAAGATGCACGTCTGGGAAAACTCGACGAAACCCTGCAGGCGGCGGAACTGATCTTCAACGAGCCTGGCGATACCGGCCTGTCGGCGGCGATCAGCAATCTCTTCGCCAGTTTCGAGGACCTCTCCAACAATCCCGAATCGACCGCGCTGCGCACCAGCGTCGTGACCCAGCTCGACACTTTCACCGCCACACTCAACGATCTGGGTGAGCGTCTGCAGAATCTGCGCGATGATCTGCGCGGCAGCCTCGAAGCCGACGTCGCCGAGGTGAACCGCCTGACGGTGCAGATCTCCGACCTCAACCAGGAAATCCGCGACCTCTCGGTCATCGGCAACAACCCCAACGATCTGATGGATCGGCGCGACCAGTTGATCAATCAGCTGTCCCAGCACCTTGATCTGCGCGTGCGCCACATCCCGGCCGATGGGTCGGTGATGATCGATGCCGGTGGCATCTTGCTGGTCGGCCGCGATTACGCCGAGCAACTTTCGGTCGGATCCCAACCTGATGGAGCGCTCACTTTGCTCGCGGCGAACAAGACCGGCATCAACGCCACCGGTGGTGGTATCGGCGCGTTGCTCGATCTGCATGAGCGCATCCTCCCAGGTCTGATTTCGGATATGGATACCGTCACCGCGTCCATGGCCCTGGAACTGAATGCGCGGCAATCGACCGGTACCAACCACGCTTTTTTTGCGGGCGCTTTCACTTCGCAGTACGCCATCGAAGGGGCGCTGACCGCGACCAACCTTGACAGCATGGAACAGGTCGCGGGACCAACCGGCTCTCCGGGAATGTCTGCGGCTTTCCTGCCGAGTTTCACCGACCGCAGCGGCAATGCGGTGGCACGCAACTTGACCATCAACGTCTATGATCCGGCGACCGGCACGGCGCAGAAGTTCACCCTGCGCTATGACCCTGCCACCGGCGGAGGCGTGCGTTCGCTCGACGACCTGGTTTCGGCGATCAATACCGGACGCTCGACCACCTCCGGCGGCTTCACGCTCTATCCGTCGGATGCGGGCGGCATTCCAGGGGTCACCGCCCGCAAGGTACCGATCGATGGCGGTTACCGGCTCGAACTCTCGGCCTCCGGCGGCAAGTCGCTCGACTTCAGTTCCGCGCTCGACCTGGTACCGACGAGCGGCGCGTGGACCAGTGGTGCGACCACCGTCACCGGTACCGACGCGTCCTTGGCCAATAAACGCGTGACCTTCACCGTGGTCGGCAACACCTTGCAAGCGAGCACACGTAGTGCAGCGAATGGCTCGACCCAAAGCTACGGCGCGCCGTTGGTCCTTGGTGGTGCCGCTGGTGCGATCGGCTCATTGGCGCTGACGCTCACGCAGGTGGCGACGAACTACCACGACGGCGATTCATTCTCGGTCGATTTCGACATCAATGGCACGGTGGTTGGTGGTAGCGCGACGCAGACGCAGGAATGGACGCAGGGTGATGCGACCATGAAGATCAATGGCCGCTACACTGGTGCGGTGACCTTTGCGCCCGATCAGCGGTGGTCGATGCGGGTCATCACCGGCGGCACCATCGGCGCGACCACCGGTGCACCGCTGGTGCAGTTCACCTATTTCAGCGGTCCGTCCGATGCGCCGGTGCAACAACAGATTCAGCGCGTGCTCGACGATGACCTGCCCGCAGGTTCGCTGGTGCAGATCGCCGACGGGGTCTACGCCGTTTTCGGTGCGGGCACGCTCAGCACTCCGGGCAATGAAGTGTCCTTCACTGTCGATGCCGAACCCGATCAGGCGCGTCTGCTGCCAGCCCTCGGCATCAACACCATGTTTAGTGGCGACAGTGCGTCGACCCTGACCGTCAGCGAAGCGCTCAAGAAGGATGCCAACCGCCTGGGATTGGCGTCGTCGCGTGCGGAAGGCGATAATTCCAACCTGCGCCACATGAGCGAGGTCCGCCAGGGCAAGGTCTTCGGTGGTGGCAGCCTGGCGATCGATGATTTCTACCACACCACCATCACCGGGCTGGGCGTGCGCCTGGCTGATACCAAACGTCTGTATGACAATCAGCAGGCGCTCGGCACCGCGTTGGAAAACCAACGCCAGCAGTCCAGCGGCGTCTCGATCGATGAGGAGGTCGCCAACCTCATCCTGATGCAGCAGGCCTATACCGCCTCGGCGCGCATCATCACCACGGCGCGCGAGAACATCACCACCTTGCTCGACCTGGTGCGCTGACTTTCGTTCGCAGGAAGCGCGCTGACCCCAGCGCAGGAGTAACCCATGGCTGACCGCATCACCATCAACGCCATCAACAACACCGTGCTGGCTGACAACCAGCGCACCATCGCGCGGTTGGCGACCTACCAAGAGCAGTTGTCCTCCGGTAAGCGCATCAACCGCGTGAGCGACGATCCCGGCTCGGCGCATTCGGCATTGCGTTACCGCGCGGAATCGATGCAGACCTCCAAGTACCTCGACAACATCACCAAGGGCGAGTCCTTCATCGACGCCAGCGACTCGGCCATGGAGCAGATGTCGCAAGTGCTCACCGACGCCAAGGCGTTGGCGGTGCAGGGGGCCAACGGCACGCAGGACGCCGCCAGTCGCAAAGTCATTGCCCAGAGCGTCGATTCGTTGCTGACGCGGATGGTCGACCTGGCCAATACCGTGCATGATGGTCGCTACATCTTCGCCGGCACCGCCACGTTCACCCAACCGTTCGCCCGCGGCGCGGACGATCAGTCGGTGGTCTATCAGGGCAATCTGGACGCGTTCGAGATCCAGGTCGGTCCCAGTTCACGAGTGACGGTCAACCAGGATGGCAACTCGCTGTTCAAGGAGACCTTCGACGTCTTCGGTTCCCTGGTCGATCTGCGCGATGCCCTGCGCGCCAATGACGCCAGCACGGTATCCGGGCTGATCCAGGACATCGACGACGCGCACACCCACGTGAACGATCTGCATGGAGCCCTGGGCGGCACCGAGCAGCGCCTGGAACTGGCACGCAACCAGTTGGAATCGGCGAAGGTCAATCTTGATGCCCTGGTAAGCGCGGCGGAAGACGTCGATTTTGCCGAGACTATTGCCCAGATGCAGCTGGCCCAGGTGGCCCTGGAAGCCGGCCTGCAGTCAGGTTCGCGCGTGCTGCGCCCGTCGTTGCTCGACTACCTGTAATCCTCGACCGCTGATGCCCACGGTCTGGCGCTCCTATCGATAGTTGTCGGAGACTCCAGCAGGGCTATCACCTTGGTTTGGTTCCTGATGGGCGCCGCTGAAAGGTGATGCAGAAACCCAGTGCTGGATTTGCTATGGTGCTTGGCGGACAGGCCTTGTATATCAGCCCTCAGCATGCGGCGAATCGCAATCATCAGCGACATCCATAGCAACATGCCAGCCCTCAATGCTGTGATGGCGGACATCGATCAGCAGCGCGTGGATGCCATCTACTGCCTGGGCGACGTCGTTGGCTATGGACCCGAACCGGTGGAGGCCATGCGCACCGTCCTCGACATCTGCGAGGAGGGCAAGGTCATCGCCGGCAACCACGACCATGCGGCAATCCATGAACCGATCGGCTTCAATGCCGAAGCCCGTGCGGCGGCCCTGTGGACCAACCAGAAGATCCGCGCTGGGATGCTTTCGTGGTTCGGGAAGCGGAAACGCTACAAATGGCTGCGTGATCTGCCCACCAGTTTCAGCGAAGGCGACGTGCTCTACGTGCATGCCAGCCCGCGAAACCACCTGGAAGAATACATTCTCGAAGAGCACACCCTCGGGCGCACCTTCCTGGGCGAAGACCCAAAGCAGCTGCTCGATGAGAACTTCGCCCTGGTCCAGCACACGTGTTTCATCGGCCACACCCATCGTCCAGGTGTGGTGACCGGCGATGACATGGTGTGGCATGGCATCAAGGGCCTGGACTACCGTTGGACGATGGATCCGCGCAAGACCATCATCAACGTCGGCAGTGTCGGCCAGCCGCGTGACGGTGACCCGCGTTCCTGCTACGTGATTTTCGATGGTGAATCGGTCGAATGGCGCCGGGTGGTCTACGACATCGAAAAGACCCGGAAGATGATCCTCGACGTGCCGCAGCTCGGCCAGCATCTGGGCGATCGTCTGCTCGTCGGCCGCTGAGCTGGCCGCTGAGCTAGCCGCTGAGCTGGCCGCTGAGCAAGCCGCTGAGCTGGCCGCTGAGCAAGCCGCTGAGCTGGTCGCCGAAATGACCTTCCGGCCATTCGGGTCGGCCAATCCGGTACTTGCAAGTATCTCAGGCGCATTATCTTCCGCGCTCCCCAATTGAGGCCGTACCGGTCAAGGATGTTGTCATGCCCAAGATGAAGAGCCACAAAGCCTCCAAGCGCCGTCTGCGTATCACCCCGACGGGCAAGGTTCTGCGTACCCAGTGCGGCGTGCGCCACTTGCTGACCAACCGCAGCCCGAAGCGTCGTCGCAACCTCGCCAAGAAGGCCACCACCACGACCGCCGGCTACGTCCGTCGTGCGCGTTACGCCCTGCTCATGGGCCAGCCGTAAACCAGTCGTAAAAAATCACCGCTGTCGCGATGATCGGTCTTTAGCCGCTCACGCGACGGTTTCTGAATCACCCCAAGTAGGCGAACAGCCTCTCCGGTAGCCAACAGTCGCTCGCTAAAACAGCAGCGCGGCACCGGGCAGTTATGAAAGATATGCCATGCGTGCCACCAATGGTGCAGCTCGTCATCGTTCCAAAGCCCGCGTCCTAAAGGCCGCCAAGGGTTTCTACAGCGGTCGTCGCAAGATGTACACCGTCGCCACCGAAGCGGTGATGCGTGCGGAGCAGATGGGCTTCCGCGGCCGTAAGGAAAAGAAGCGCGACTTCCGTCGTCTGTGGATCCGCCGTATCAGCATCGCGGCGCGCGGTCTCGGCGAAGCGGGCGTGCCTTACAGCCGCCTGATCGCGGGCCTCCAACTCGCCGATATCCGTCTTGATCGCAAGCAGCTCAGCGAGTTGGCCATCCACCAGCCCGCGGCATTTGCCGATGTCGTCAAGCAGGCCAAGGCGGCGCTTGCCGCTGCGCCGACCAGCCAGGGCCCCGGAGCCTTTGGCTTCCGTCCGAGCCGCGATGGCATGGACAACCTCCCCATCGTCGAAGGCATCGGCCCGAAGATCACCGAGCTGCTGCGTGCGGCCGGCATCGACACCTTCGCCAAGCTGGCCGCCAGCGACGCCGCCAAATTGGAGCCGATCCTCAAGGCCGGCGGTTCGCACTTCAACGCCGCTCAGCCCGGCACCTGGCCCAAGCAGGCCGACATGGTCGCCAAGGGCCAGTGGGCTGCTCTGCGCAAGTGGCAGGACGAGCTCGACGGCGGCGTCAAGCGTATCTGAACCGTCTGAGCCTGCGGTCATCTTTGACACCCTGCCCGTTCTTCGGGCAGGGTGTTGTTGTTTCTGCTTGGGGCTCGCTGCGCTCGCGTGCGTGCTGCGAAGTGCGAAGTGGTTGTCCACCGTCGGGGTACACATCCCGAATCGGATGCTGCCATGTCATCAGCTGTGATCTGCAACATTAGGAACCTCGCACCTCGCACCTCGCACCTCGCACTCCGCACACGAGCGCAGCGAGCCTGAAGTCAGCTGGCGAGCAGCGCCTTAAGCCGGCGCTGGCATTCACCACTGGCGAACGGCAGCGAGAACATCCGCGAACCGGTCTGCGAATCGATCCGGCCTTGTCGTTCGAGACGTAGCGAGCGGATCGCCTGCACCGCTGAGGTACTGTAGTCGCTCATGTCCCGTGCCAGTGTCACGACCTGCGTGTCGTCGGTGACGATGCGGTCAATCAGGTGTTCACGCAGGGATTGTTCGGCACCGAGTACTGCACCTTGGAGGAACAGCTCAGAGGAAAACCGTTCGCCCGCGCGGCAGGCCATACGACGCAGGCCACCCATGCACGGGACCAGCGCCCAGGCCAACCCAGGCAGACCGATGCGGACGTCAGGCATGGCAGTGATGACGTCGCAACCGAGGGCCAGCTCCAGGCCGGCGCCAAGGGCATAACCCGAGAGGTGGGCGATGGTGACGCCCGGCCAGGCTTCGAGCGCCTCGATCACCTGATGTCCAAGTTGGCTATAAATCACCGCCTGTTCGACGGTGAGGGAGGACAGCTCGTTGATGTCGGCACCAACTGAGAACAACTCCGCCTTGCCGCTGAGCACGAGCGGCACGGCATCGTGACGGGCGCGGTCGAGTTGGGCGGCCAGACCGCGCAGTGTGGCGCTGTCGATGGCATTGTACCGATCAGGCCGATTCAGGCTCAGGCTGAGGTAGCGCGAGTGGCGTTCGACCTTGATGCGACGGATGCTGACAGTGGCCATCGGGACCTCGCCCAAAACCCCAGCATCCATGCGATGGGTGGTGACGGGGATGAATACCCCAACCACGCAGGCCCAGGACCAGAGGACCCGCAAGCTTGTACAGCACGTGATCGGTGGCGCTTGCGGAGGCCTACTCTGCATCGCTGCCCATCGCTGCCATCGCTGCCATCGCTGCCCATCGCTGCCCATCGCTGCTGAGTGTGGTTGCGCCCTGGGTGTGTCGCTCTAAGGTCCTGCCCTACATGAGCTGGGTCGATCGTTTTATCGGAATGTTCAGCCTCGACCTGGGCATCGACCTGGGCACGGCGAACACGCTGGTGGCGGTCCAGGGCAAGGGCGTGGTGATCTCTGAGCCGAGCGTGGTGGCGGTCAAGAAGGGCACCAAGCAGGTCCTGATGGACGGCAACGCCGTCGGCGAGCAGGCCAAGATCATGCTCGGGAAGAATCCCGGCCACATCGAGGTGGTCCGCCCGATGAAGGACGGCGTCATCGCCGACTTCGAGATCACCGAGGCGATGCTGCGCTACTTCATCCGCCGCACCCATGGCCGGCGTGGTCCGTTTCGCCCGCGAGTAGTCATCGCGGTCCCATCGGGCATCAACGAAGTCGAGAAACGCGCGGTGACTAACAGCGCGATGAATGCTGGCGCGCGACAAGTGTTCCTCATACCCGAACCGATGGCCTCGGCGATCGGCGCTGGTCTGCCGTTCGCGGATCCGGTCGGCTCGATGATTGTCGACATCGGTGGCGGCACGACCGAGGTCGCGGTGATCTCACTCGCGGGTATCGTCGCTTCAGAATCGGTGCGTGTCGCTGGCGACGAACTGTCCATGAGTATCGTCAAATACCTCAAGACTGAATACAACGTCGTCATCGGCGAAAACACCGCCGAGATGGTGAAACATCAAATCGGTTGCGCCCTTGCCCCAGCGGAAGAAACCCGCATGTCGATTCGCGGTCGCGATATGCGCACCGGCATGCCGCGCGCGATTGAAGTCACCGCCAACGAAGTCCACGAAGCGCTCAAGCCGCAACTCATGGCGATCGTCAACTCGGTTAAAATGGTATTGGAACGCACCCAGCCGGAACTGGCCGCCGACTTGATGGAGCGCGGTATTTGCCTGGCTGGCGGCACGGCGCTGCTCAAGGGTTTGCCGGAACTGCTTTCGCGCGAAACCGGCCTGCCGGTGCGCATGGCGCAGGATCCGATGACCTGTGTCGCGCGCGGTTGTGCCGCGTTGCTCGACGATCTTGACGCCGTGAAGCAGATCCTGGAACTGGGCATGGACCAGTGAGGTCAACTCCCGCATGCCGCTGAATCCCATCACGATCGCGGCACTGCTGGAGGCAAAGATCCAGGATCCGTTCTCGCTTCTTGGTCTGCACCGTGAAGGCGACGCGCTGTGGGCGCGGGTGTGGTTGCGCCAAGCGGAACAAATTTCCTTGGTGCCTACTGAGGGCGGCAAGCCGATACCGCTGACCTGCATCGCCGCGGATGGCCTGTTCGAGGCACGCATTCCTGGGCGCAAGCAGACCTTTGCCTACGAGCTTGAGGTGAAGTTCCACGGCGAGACCACCACGCGTCGCGTACGTGACGTGTACTCGTTCTGGCCGCAGCTCTCCGACTTCGATCTCGGCTTGTTCCAGGCCGGTCATCACCTGCACCTTGGTGATCTCTTGGGTGCGCACGTCGTCACCATTGATGGAGTCGAAGGTGTACGTTTCGCGGTGTGGGCACCGAATGCCGAACGGGTGTCGGTAGTGGGCGACTGGAACGGCTTTGATGGTCGCTGGCATCCGATGCGCCCACGTACGCAGTTCGGGGTATGGGAACTGTTCATCCCAGGCGTGACACCGGGCATGCGCTACAAGTTCGAAGTGCGGGCGAAGACCGGCGAACTACGGGTGAAGTCAGACCCATTTGCCGCTACTGCCGAACTGCCTCCCGCCACCGCCAGCGTGGTTGCACCGCCGGATACCTTCGCCTGGACCGACACCAAATGGCTCGCTGATCGCCGGACCAAACCGCACCTCGAACGTCCGATGGCGGTCTATGAGTGCCATCTGGGCAGCTGGCAGCGTGGACCCGAGCCCGGCGATACGTGGCCGAATTACACGGTGTTGGCTGATCGCCTGATCGCGCACTGCAAACGCTACAACTTCACTCACCTCGAACTGCTTCCGGTGGCGCAGCATCCGTACGAAGGTTCGTGGGGCTACCAGGTCACGGGCCAGTTCGCGCCCAACAGCCGCCACGGATCGCCGGACGATTTCCGTGCTTTCATCGATCGCTGCCATCAAGCCGGCATCGGCGTGATCATCGACTTCGTTCCTGGGCACTTTCCCAAGGACGATTTCGCCCTCGCGCGCTTCGACGGTTCGGCGTGTTTCGAGTACGAGGATCCCCGCGAAGGCGAACACCGCACCTGGGGTACACACGTCTTCAACTTTCGTCGACCAGAAGTGCGCAACTTCCTGGTTGCCGCTGCGCTCCACTGGATCCCG
>ENA-ORBV01003293-ORBV01003293.1-microbial-mat-metagenome-genome-assembly--contig:-NODE-3293-length-32577-cov-10.337754_pt1 | contig 32577 bp, 26 predicted proteins | sample MGYA00237777_ERZ505514 | MGnify/ENA primary metagenome ERZ505514 (study PRJEB26160, sample SAMN06269048) | microbial mat metagenome | isolation source: Oligotrophic lake microbial mat | place... | reverse complement strand
ACCAGCGACGCGGCCGTCTCGCGGACGTGGTCGCCGTCTGGGTCGGTGCGGCGGAGGATGACGTCGACCACGTCCGCGAGACGGCCGCGTCGCTGGTAGGCAGCGCGCTGCAGGGCGGCCGAGCTGCCTCTCGCCAATGATGTCGCCACCAGACGGGCGACCAGGTCGGCGTCGCCGGCGGCTTCGAGGTGGGGGTAAAGGTCCTCGACGAGTTTCATGGCCGCAGTGGCGGCCGGGACGGGGCGGGGCGCATACGGCAGGTCGACGAGGTTGCCCTCCAAGCCGGAGCGGGCGGCGCGCCACAGTGCGCTGCGCAGCAGGGGGGCGGCGTGGTGCTGGGCGGGCTCGCCTCTGGTGATCGCGCCGTGCTGCTGGCGGACCAGGGCGCGGAACAGCCCGGTCAGCAGGATGACGTCGTCGATGTCGGTGCAGGCGTCGGGAATGCGCAGTTCGAGCGTCGGGACGTGAGAGGAGGGCCGGACGTCGAAGTAGATCATCTTGGCGTCGGTGATGGTTTCGGAGGCGATGAGGTCGGCGACCAGGGCGTCGTGCTCGGCGGCGGAGCCGATGACGCCGGACAGGCCGGCGGTCGGCCAGCGCTGCCACATCAGCGAGCGCGTGCTGGCGTAGCCGCTGTCCTCGCCCATCCAGTAGGGCGACGAGGTGGACAGCGCTAGCAGCACGGGCAGGAACGGGGTGACCCGCTGGGCGATAGCGACGGCGGTGTCGCGGTCGGAGACCTGGACGTGGACCTGGGTGCCACAGATCAGCTGCTCGCGGACGAGGAGCTGGTAGTCATCGAGCATCCGCTCGTAGCGGCTGCTCGGGGTGACGGCCAGGCGGAGTGGGTCGACGAGCGGGACGGTGCCGGCGGCAGCGATGCCCAGGCCGAGCTCGTGGGCGACGGTGACGAGGGTGCGCCGGGTTCTGACCAGTTCGTGGCGCAGACCGGCGAGGTCGTCGCAGACCGCGGTATTGCTCTCGACCACGCTGCTGTGCAGTTCGTGAGAGTAGTCGTCGGCGGGGAGGCGTTCCAGGACAGCGGGGCCGCGGGCGACGAGTTCGCGGGAGACCAGGTCGACGACGTGGAATTCCTCCTCGACGCCGATGCATGTCAGGTCGCCTGGTGCGGTGAGGGGTTGGGTGCCGGTTGCGGCATGGGCCCCCTTCTGTTTCGCGACACCAGGGGTGATGGGGTCTGCGCCGACGTCCATCGTTCACCTCGCTACGTCGTAGTGGGCGACCACTCGGCCCTCCGGGCGTGCCATTCTCGCGTGTCCTGGGGATCACGCTTGCCCGAGTGTGTGACGGCGCCGGGTCGAGCGCGTTTCGGCTGCGTCAACAACGTGGTGCCTGTGGTTCGGTGGGATCGTGTTTCGGTGACGGGCGGTGCGGCGCGAGCGGGGCTGGCTCCGCTTTCCGACGCCCACGACGTGGTGGTCGCCTACGTGTTCGGGGCTCGGGCTGAGGGGACTACGCGAGCGGGCAGCGACCACGATGTTGCTGTGCTGAGCTGGTGCGGACGAGGCGACGCTGGACGCGACGGTCATGTTGGCTTGCCGCGCTGGAGCCGGTGCTCGGGACACCAGTTGACGTGGTCGACCTTGACCGGGCGACGTTGGACCGGGTCGCCGTCGTTGGTCTGCGCTGAGGAGATCTCGAACAGCAGGTATCGGGTGCCGCGGGACTACGGCGACACATTCCGCGTGCTGGCCGAGGAGGGGGTCATCGACGACACGTTGGGCGAACGGCTCGTGTCCCCGGCAGGGGCGCGGAACCTCATCGTTCGCCTATACGCCGAGGTGGACGACGAGCGGCTGGCACGGGCGGGTGACGATGGCGGCCTGGACGACCTGTCCGCCTTCGCTGTCCGGGTTGCTGCGTCGGTGAGCTGAACGCAGGGCGTAACCGCGATGCGATCCGCCCAGTCAGTCGGGTACCGTTAATGGTTGCTGCGCTTCCCCGCGCAGCCTGGCGCCCGTAGCTCAACGGATAGAGCATCTGACTACGGATCAGAAGGTTGGGGGTTCGAGTCCCTCCGGGCGCGCAGGGCCTGACCAGCGGAAACAGTGCCTGACCAGCGGAAACAGTGCCTGACCAGCGGAAACAGTGCCTGACCAGCGGAAACAGTGCCTGACCAGCACCGATGCTCTTTCGCCCCGATCGTGGAGTGAGCGGCTGTAGGCAGCCCTCGAGGCCGTATGCGGCTGGGCGTGTCAAATGGGTGTCAACCTCGGCGGCCGTACTTGGTCATTCGCGGGGCTGACGGCTCGCTGCTGCTCGCTCGGCCAGGATTCGTTCCCCGGCCGCGTCCCCGAGAGTCTGCAGGACCATCGAGAGGTTGTTCAGGCGCGCGGCGACGATGGTGTGGTCGGGGCTGTAGGTTGCCTCGGAGATGGCCAACGCCCACTCGGCGAGGGGTCGGGCCCCGCCCGGATCCCCCAAATGCCGCAGAACCCCCGCCAGGACGCTCAGCTGGAAGGCGACGGTGGGGTGGTCGGGGCTGTAGGTTGCCTCGGCGATGGCCAACGCCCGCTCGGCGAGGGGTCGGGCTTCGCCCGGGTTTCCTAGATCCCGCAGGACCATGGCGAGGTTGCTCAGGCCGGCGGCGACCTCGGGGTTGGTCGGGGCCGTGGCTGGCCTCGACAATGGTCAACGCCCGCTCGGCCAGAGGTCGTGCGCCGCCCGGGTCTTCTTGATCCCGCAGGACCAATGCGAGGAGGCTCAGGCAAGTGGCGACCTGGGGATGGTCGGGACCGTAGGTGGCCTCATTGACGGTTAACGCTCGCTCGGCTAGGGGTCGGGCACCGCCCCGGTTTCCCATCTCCCGGGTCGACAGTCGAGCGTCTCGTTGTTACGGATCTTTTGGGGTTGCCCGCCCTGCCGTCACAGAACGGTTGGGCGAACCGGCCCGAGCCTCCTGAAGCTCAGCGCGCAGCGCCTGCACCTCGGCGGTGAGCGTCAGAACATCACGGCGGGTGGCCGCCTGTGACTCCTCTTCAACCAGGGTCACGCGTTCGATGAGCCACGAGGCCAGCCAGGCGGTCACGACGCCGAGCAGCGCGATCCCGGCGAGCATTAGCGCACCCGCCACAAACCGACCCGTGATGGTGACGGGGAAGCGATCACCGTAGCCGACGGTCGTGACGGTGGTCATCGCCCACCAAAGGGCGTCCGCGAAGTTGGTGATGTTGGCGTCGTCGGCATCCTGCTCCGCGTCGAGGACGGCTAATGCGGCGACAAGCAATACTAGACCGATTGAGCCTGCGACATAGACGGCCACGCGCCCGCGCAGGGTCCGGCCAGCGTAGCGGTTTACGACGCTAAGAAGGGTCACCAGCCGGAGCAAACGGAGCGGACGCAGCAGTGGCAGCGCGACCACGAGCAGGTCCACTACGTTGTCGCGGACGAACGCGCCCCGACGCTCCGACAGCAGCGAACGGGCCACATAGTCGACGGCGAAGAGGACCCACGTCCCTGTCGTGACGGCCCCGCACAGCCTGGTCCAGCCGACCGCCAGCTCGCGGTCAAGGATGGGCCAAGCGTACGCGGCCACGAACGCAACGGCGGCGGCGGTTAGGGGCCATTCGGCGAGGTGTTCCCAACGCTCGCGGCGGTGCTCGCTCATAGTGAGCGAGCATGGCAGCGTCACGGGCTGTCAACGCCGGGCGAAGACTGACCCCCTGGTGCTGGGCGGGTTCCAGGGCGCCACGGGGTCAGTCTTCACGCAGCATCGACACGAGCCCACTGACGTCGTCACGGTCGCCTGGCTCATTCTCGAACGATGCGGCGAGAGCGTCGTCCGGTCAGCCAGCCCCTGGGGCTACCTCCGGACAAGCGTCCAGAACCGGGTGGGTGTGGACAACGCTGAAGACCTGCTCGCTGGGCCCGTCCATGGCAGACCCGCCTGCGCCCGACTCGAACCGCTGTCCGCCTCGGCACCCTCACCGCCGAAGAACTCGGTTTCGCGTCAGCCGATGTCCACGTCACCCGTGACGCGGGGGATCTGCGACGCCAGTGCCGGGAGCGGAGGTGTCTGAGTTGTCGCTGAGCTGTTAGGCGGAGTCGACGTTCGGCTCGGGTGTGGTTGCTGAGCGTTGGGCTTCCTCGGCGGCTTCGGTTGCGGCAGGGGACATGCGGGGTGCGGGGGGTGTCCAGGGGCGTAGTGGTTGGACGACCTCGGCGTAGAAGGTTTCAGCGGCCGCGGTGATGCTGGGGACGAAGGCGCCTCGGACTCCGGAGCGTTTGGTGCCCATGGGGGTTGTCCGGGTGAGGCGAAACGCGGCGATCTCGGCGGAGCGGTCTGTAAGTAGGCGGGTGGCGTCGTCGCGGACGTCTTTGAGCCTCTCGCAGGTGGTGTCCGCGCGGCCGGCGAAGATGACTTCGACGAGGAGGTCGTCCGGCGCTTCCTTGAGCTGCTTCATCAGCCAGGCAAGGCGGCGGGCGCCGGTGCCCTCTTGAGGTGCGGGGACGTGGACGCTGACTCGGACCTGGCTGGTTCTGATGTCGGCGACTGCGGTGAGGGGCCCGGCTGCTCCCGGAACTCGGAGGGTGGCGTCCAAGGTGCCGGTGCTGACGAGACTCGTGACGACGGCTTGGACACGGGCCGCCGCGTCCGCCGCTAGGCGTCGGGGTAGGACGTGGGAGACGGTGACGCCGAGGTCGGCGGAGAAGCTCAGGGTGAGGTGGCGGACGAGACGGGTCCAGGCGTCGGCGACGGCGGGGACTTTGCGGTCGCTGACGCGCAGGGTGCCGGCCGCGATGGCTTCGCGGACGGTGACCCAGGCGGGGCCCATGTCGTCGAACCCGGAGGCGCCGGAGCGGGGATGGGTGAGGTAGCGCAGGAGTTCGGCGAGGAGCCAGGCCTGGACGGGGTCGGCGACTCCGCGGTAGGCCAGCGTCATCTTGGCTTCGTGGAGGATCTCCGCCCAGGAGACGTGGTGGAGGGCGACCTTGCGGAGTTTGCGTTTGTCCACGGCGACGGGGTGTTCGCCGGCGGCGGGGGCGATTTCGTTGGACAGGGTGATGACGGCGTCGAAGCCCTGGTCCTTGGCGACGTCGAGATAGTGCTCGACCTGGTCCCGGCGTAGTTGACCGCTGCCGGTCTTGGTCTCCAACAGCCCGGTCCATGTCCGTCCGGCGCGGGCGACGCGGATGACTCCGTCGGGGTAGACGGTCGACTCACCGAGGCGGAATGGGACTTCGAGGTAGGTCTCGATCGTTCCTGCGGGTGCACCGAACCGGCTGGCCAGGGCACGGCCGAACGGTCGCACGCCCATCATCATCGACAACAGAGCTGAACTGGCGCGCTTCTCCTGCTCCTCCGCGGCGCCGACGCCGTAGATGGAGAACACCCGGGCAGGTTGCCAAGCCTCATCGCCGGCCAACTGCAGAGCAGGTCCGGGCATCGCGGCGCGTTGCGGTGCCTTGCGTGTCCGGACCCCGGCGCGCCGCCGCGTAGCGGCGGTGGCCTCCGGGGTACCGGAGGGGGCGTCGGGTGCGGGTTGGGTGGCCCTCCTGTCGTCGAGGTCGATGACCTCGGCCAGTGGCGCTCCTTCATGCTCAACGATCTCGACGAGCTCCTCACCGGCGGCCTCCTCGTCGGAATCCAGCGACGTCGGGCCGGCGCTCTCCGTGGTCGGCGCGTTAGTTCCCTGGGCGTCGTCCCCTTCCGCAGGTTCGACCGTCCCGGCAGTATCAGCGTCGAAGTCGCTGTCCATGTCGTCGATATCGACGGAGACGCCGAACTCGGCGACCAGCCCCGCGAGGCCTGATTCCCAGCCTTGCCCGACGGCCCGAAGTTTCCACCCGCCGTCGTGGCGGTATACCTCGGCCACCAGCAGCGCACGTTCGGACGTGGCCGTGTCGATCTGGAACTGCGTCACGGGCTCGCCTTGGCCGTCCAGGACCAGCAGCGTCAGCCCCTGGACCTGCCCGAAAGTTCCCAAGTAGACGGTCGCCGTCAGGGCGATCGTGGTGACCTCCGGGCGCAGTGCGTCGAGGTCAATCGCCACACGTTCCTCACTGCCGGACTCGGTGGCCGTACGGCCCTGGTGCCGCACGGCGGCGTCCGGGGAGTCGGGCTGGTTGTAGAACACGAAGTCCTCATCCGAGAGCACCCGCCGGTCACTGCCCAGGAGAAGAGCCGCGGCGTCCATGTCGACGCGCACGTCGTCCTCCTGCCATGTCACCAACGCCTGCAGCCTGGTCGTGTCCGGCGCTAGAGGCATGTTCTCGCCGTGAGTCAACGTACGAAGCGTCACCTTCGCGACACTAGCCATCACCCGCTGTATCCGTCTCACGTTCGCTACGCGCGAAGAGTGTCCCCGGCCCGGTCCACTCCGGCCGCGACCGGACCGGCGTACTTGCTCGCGATAAAGCTCTTGTCGTCGCGTGCCGAGGTCGACGCCGAGGACATCGCCCTCCGGTATCGGCACCGGAGGCACGCCAAGGTTGAGCAGGGTCTTGACCTCATTGAGCAGCGGAACTCTGATCATTGGTGCCAAGTGCGGGGCTGCGCCGATCTCGGGGTGTCTCTCAGCCTGGTGGCGATGTCGACGGCCAGCCCGATGTGGTGATCGAGTGCCGGGGCACTGTCCCACCAGCCGGAGGAGCTCACGATGAGGCCTTCGGCAGTGAAATGGATGTCCCACAGTTCGGCGGGGCGCACGACGCGATCGCCACCCGTCGCCTTCGGCCAGTTCTCGAGGCGTTGGCGCAGTGGGGCGTCGATGACTCCATGCGGGTCGGTGTAGACGTACCGGCCTTCGGTACCGGGGCCGGCTTCGCCGCCTGACGGCTTGCCCAGGAGACGCCCGAACCGCGCCACCAGCTTGCCGAGGTCGGAGTGGGGCCCGGTGCGGTGCACGTCGAGTTCAGGGCCTTCCGTCGCGGTCGCCGTCCGCACCTTCCGCAGCGACGGACAAACCCAGCGGACGTGCGCCGCACCGGAGACCATGTTGTCGTCGTCGAACTCGGAGTACTCGTCGACGAGATCGCAATGCCAGGGGAAGGGCGACTCGCGCGGTTCCAACCGGAACGAGGGGCCGGACGCATGGGTCACGACCAGGTCGCGGGTGCGCACCACCTCGTCGATGAAGCCCCGCGGCGTCGGCCGATGCCTCATGAGCGCATCCTATGGGCGGCCGACGACAGACGTCGGATGCTCGAACCACCACAGCTGCGGGCCGCGCGCGGTCTGCTGCCAACGTGTACGCGGAGATGAACGGCTGCCACCGCACCACCCACGTCGTCCGGGTCGACCAGGGCACGAGCCTGCGGGCTGGGAGCACGCTGGAACGGGCGCGGGCGCCCGGTCGTCCAGGGCAGGTAGTGGCGAGTTGACAAGGTGGCAGGTTTCGATCGGGTCCGCCAGCACCTTGCTGTGTGCTTGACACCGTGGTGAGGAGGCGGATGTTCGCGGCGCGGACCCGCCCCGCGTACGCCGCTCACCGGGTCTAGCCGCCGCGCTCGTCGGCAGGCAGTTGCGTCTTGTGATTCGGGCTGGCGAAGTCCGAACTGGTCGAGTCACGACCCCGTCGGTCGTGAAAGTGAGCCCGGTATCCGTCCGGACGGTCGGCGACCGGGCTTCGCGCTGTCCGGACGTCCCTCACCTGTCGGCGGTTGGCAGCGATCGGGTGCGCTGCGGTGGCCAGTCCGCGCTGGCCGGTCAGGCGCCATGACGGGGCCAGGCCAGGTAGTTCCCTCACCTGACCTTGCAGACGGTCAACAGGACGACCGAGTCCTCCACGGCATCGAGGCCGTGCCGACTATCAGGAATGATCAGCAGGTCGCCGGAGGAGCCTTCCCAGGCGTCTTCGCCCGCGGTCATGCGAACCCGTCCCGACAACACCTGGAGCGTCGCCTCGCCAGGACTGCCGTGCTCGGCCAGGCCGTGGCCCGCCGCGAGGGCGATGACTGTCTGGCGCAGCGAGTGTTCGTGGCCACCAAAGACGGTAGCTGCGCTGCGACCGCTGGACGCGGCCACCGCCATTTCGAGCTGCTGACGAGCAAGGGCGGTGAGGGACGATTTCTGAGACATCGCGCTGACCTCTCGTCGTGTGTAGGTGGTCGCACTCAGCATCCGCCGATCTGACCGGGTAGTCGACCGGACGACTTTCCCGATAGCACCTGTATGTCTGGCGCGACCGGACCAGGTTCTCGCTCGTAGGCAGGCAACGGCACCCGAACCGTGGTGCCCGGTGGGGACCGGCAGGCACCGGCAGGGCGAGAGGCACGATGGCGATGACGCACACGTCGACGAGGCAGTGGCGCCCACGGTTGAGCAGGTCCGGCATCGCCTCGCTGACGATCGGCGGCCTCGCGGCGGCCGTCCTCGTCCTTGGGGTGCTGCCCACGCCCGAGGCCGAAGCGGTCCCGAGCGGCTTCCAGGACCAGGTGCTGTGGTCGGGGCTCACCGTGCCCACCGAGGTCGCCTTCGCTCCAGACGGCCAGGTCTTCGTCTCGGAGAAGTCCGGCCGGCTGCTGCGATTCGACTCCCTCACTGACACGACCCCCACCCTGATCGCCGACCTCACCACGCAGGTCTTCAACTACGCCGACCGCGGCCTGCTCGGCTTGGCAGTGGACCCCGACTTCGGTCCCGCCCGGCCCTTCGTCTACGTGCAGTACGCCTACGACCACATCCTGGGCTCCACCGCTCCGGCCCCGCGCTGGGGCACGCCCGGTCAGGAGTTCGACGGCTGTCCCAACCCACCCGGCGGTGATCGCGACGGCTGCTTGGTCAGCGCCCGGGTGTCCAAGCTCGTGCTGTCCTCGCCGGGCGGGGCAGTGACCTCCGAGCAGGTCCTCGTGGAGGACTGGTGCCAGCAGATGTCGAGCCACTCGATCGGCACCATCGCGTTCGGCGCTGACAAGAAGCTCTACGCGGGCGGCGGCGACGGCGCCAGCTTCAACGTCGTGGACTACGGCCAGCTCGGCGGATCCGCCGGCAGCCCGACCCCGGTCAACCCTTGCGGCGACCCGCCCACCGCCGCTGGCACCCGCCCGGTGCCGGCCACCGCCCAGGGCGGGGCGCTGCGTTCGCAGGCTGCCGGCATCGGCGCCCGGGGGAGCGTCACGGGCAAGATCACGTTGTCCGGCACTGTCATCCGGATCGACCCCGACACCGGTCTCGGCGTGCCCGGCAACCCGTGGTTCAACCGGGCGGGAGCGGACGACAACGAGAAGCGCGTCATCGCCTACGGCTTCCGCAACCCGTTCCGGTTCTCGCTGCGTGGCGGTACCAACGAGCTGTGGCTGGGCGACGTGGGGTGGACCAACACCGAGGAGATCAACGTCATCCCCGATGCGACGACCATGACGGCGCCGCTGAACTACGGCTGGCCGTGCTACGAAGGCAACTCACGCCAGGGCGGCTACGACGGTGCCAACCTCGGGGTGTGCGAGAACCTGTACAGCCAGGGCGCTGCCGCGGTGCAGCCTCCCTACGCGAGTTACACCCACAACGGCCGCCCGGCGGCCGGGGACGGCTGCCCCACCGGCTCCTCGTCCATTGCCGGCGTCGCCTACTACAACCGTCCCACTGGGACCGGAGCCACCCCCTACCCGGCGCGTTACAACGGCTCGGTGTTCTTCACCGACTACAACCGGCGCTGCATATGGGTGATGCTGCCCGGCAGCAACGGCCGCCCCGACCCGGCACAGGTCGAGTTCTTCCACGCCCCGACCGGCGGCATCGTCGACCTGGTCGTGGGCCCGAACGGCGACGTCTTCTACCCCAACATCGACCAGGGCCAGATCCACCGGATCCGCTACTTCCCGGCCAACACCCCCCCGGTCGCGTCCTTCACCGCGACGCCGGACAGCGGGCCGGCGCCGCTCGCGGTCACGTTCGACGCCTCAGGCAGCACCGACGCCGAGGGCGACGCGCTGAGCTACGCCTGGGACCTCGACGGCGACGGCCAGTTCGACGACGCCAGTGGCGTCTCGGCGTCGCGCACCTACCCGGCGGGGACCACCACCGTCCGGCTGCGGGTCACCGACGCCCGCGGCGCCGCCGCCGACGCCTCGCGGGTCGTCGCCGCGGGCAACAGCGCGCCCACGGCGACCATCACCACACCCACGGCGACCCAGACCTGGAAGGTCAACGACGCCATCAGCTTCTCCGGTGGCGCGAGCGACCCCGAGGACGGCGCGGTTCCCGCGTCCGGGTTGTCCTGGCTGGTCAGCCTGCTCACCTGCAACGCCGCCGGTGAGGAGTGCGTGACCCGGCGCAGCGACCCGTTCACCGGGGCCTCCGGCACCCTCAACGCTCCAGACTGGAGCGGCGAAGGCAACAACCTGCTGGAGTTCCGGCTCACCGCCACCGACTCCGGCGGCGTGAGCAGCGTCACGACGGTGCGGCTGCGGCCGCAGACGGTGACGATGCGGTACGAGACCAGCCCTCCGGGGCTGCAGCTGTCGGTGGCGTCCGAGACCCGAACGACGCCGTTCTCGCGGACAGTCGTCGTCGGTTCGCAGAACTCCCTAGGCGCGCCGTCGCCCCAAAGTTCCGGGGGGACGACCTACACCTTCACGTCGTGGTCCGACGGCGGCGCCGCCAGCCACGTGGTCGCCGCGCCGGCCACCGCCACCACGTACACGGCCACCTACAGCCCGGTCGCGGGACCGTCCGGCCTGGTGGCGGCGTACGGGTTCGAGGAGGCCTCCGGCACGTCCGCCACTGACTCCTCGGGTTCCGGGAATATCGGGACGCTGACGGCCACGACCACGCGTGACGCCGCCGGGAAGTTCGGTCGGGCGCTGGCCTTCAACGGCTCGTCGAGCCGGGTGTCGGTGCCCGATGCCGCCTCCCTGGACCTGTCCACCGCAATGACGCTGGAGGCATGGGTCAAGCCGACCGCGGCCACCGGCTGGCGCACCGTGGTGCTGAAGGAGAACGCCGGCGAGACCGAGCTGGTCTACGGGCTGTACAGCAACGAACCTGCGCGGGGCGCCGGCGGATGGGTGCGTACCGGCACCACCACTAGCGCCGCCGCCAACGCCGCGCGACTGCCGTCGAACACCTGGACGCACCTGGCGACAACCTACGACGGCAGCAACGTCCGGCTCTACCAGAACGGCTCCCTGGTCGCGGCGGCACCGCGGACCGGTGTCATGGCGAACACACCGGGGGCGCTGTCGATCGGCGGCAACACGATCTGGGGCGAGTGGTTCGCCGGCAGCATCGACGAGGTCCGGGTGTACAACCGGGCGCTGTCGGCAGCCGAGATCACCGCGGACTCCGCTCGCGCGGTCGTCGGTGGGAGCACCGGCGGCGACACCGTGGCACCGAGTGCGCCGGGCACGCTGGCCGCCACCGGCGGTCGCGGCGGCGTGGCGCTGTCCTGGGGTGCGGCCACCGACAACGTCGGCGTCACGCGATACGCGGTGCACCGCTCCACCACGGCCGGCTTCACTCCTGCGGCTGCCAACCGGATCGCCCAGCCGTCCGCCACGACCTACAGCGACACGGTGGCGCCGGGCATCTACTACTACCGGGTCGTCGCCGAGGACGCGGCGGGCAACCTCGGGCCCGCCTCCAACCAGGCATCCGCGACGTCGAGCGCCGACACCGTGGCCCCCACGGTGTCGGTCACCTCGCCGGGTAGCGGCGCCACCATCAGCGGCTCCGTCCCGCTGAGCGCGACGGCCACGGACGACGTGGCCGTGGCGGGGGTCCGGTTCCGAATCGACGGTGCGGACCTCGGCGCCGAGGACACCACGGCGCCGTACACGGCGACATGGGACAGCCGAACCGTGGCCAACGGCTCGCACACCGTCGCCGCGCTCGCCCGGGATGCGGCCGGTAACGCCACCACCGCCACGGTCACCGTCACGGTGTCCAACACGGCGCCGCCGGTGGGCGCCCCGGTGGCGGCCTACGGCTTCAACGAGGGGTCCGGCACCCTGGCGGGCGACGTAACCGGGACCGGCAACAACGGCACGACCAGCAACACGTCGTGGAACCCCGCCGGCAGGTTTGGCTCGGCGCTGTCGTTCAACGGCACGTCCAGCTCGGTCGTGATACCCGACTCGGCGTCGCTGGACCTGACCACGGCGATGACCCTGTCTGCGTGGGTCCGGCCGGCCACCGCCACCGGCTGGCAGACGGTGCTGCTCAAGGAGAACCCGGCTCGGGCGGACCTGGTGTACGGGATCTACGGCAACACCCCTAACCGGGGGCCGGGCGCCTGGGCCGTTCCCGGCAGCGGCACCACCTTTGCCGCCGAGAGCACCACCCGGCTACCGGTGAATACGTGGACCCACCTGGCTGCCACGTACGACGGGACCAACCTGCGGCTATACCGCAACGGTGTGCTGGTGGCGACCCGGGCGATGACCGGCAGCATGGCCAACTCCACCGGTGCGCTGCGGATCGGCGGCAACAGCATCTGGGGCGAGTGGTTCAACGGCAGTATCGACGAGGTCCGGGTCTACAACCGAGTCCTGACCGCCGCCGAGATCACCACCGATAGCACCACCGCGTTGTAACGGTGGCTAGGCAGACCTCCGGGTGGGCAGCGCCCGGAGGTCAGCCTCAGCTAGAGCCGTCATCAGGACTGTCGGTGACCACCTTCAGGGTCATGGACCCGTTGATCAGTCCGACCTCGAAGGTGTACCGGCCCGGTGGGAGAGGTTCCTCCCCGACGTCGTCGTATGGCTGCAGGATGTGGTCCCCCAAGGCCGAGACGGCGTCGATCCTGACGACTCTGCGGACGCCGGGGACGTCCTGGTAGGCGGTGGCTCCCCCCGGGGGCACCGGACCGAACCGGGCCGATGCCCCAGCGGGGCCGGGTCGCCGTGACGGTGACGGACTCCAGGTCGACCACGGTGGCGTTGCGGATGCGGATATCAGACATGCCGGGGCTCAGTCCAGGAAGTCGATTCCGGCGCTGATCAGATCTATCCGCCGCGCCGCCGCCGTGCCCGCTCCGGTCCTCACGCCGATCGAGATCCCCGCTCCCCAGAACACGTCCGGCTTGTGGGCGACCCCGAAAACCGCGAAGGGTTGGCTGCCCGTCAGGTTGACCGCCTGGTGGGCCGCGATGCGCGCCGATCCGTCATAGATGTGAACGTCTCGCACCACGGCTGATCCGCCCCCCGTGACCAACCGGAGCATGGCCCGCGCGAACGCGAGGCGGTTGTTGCTGACGATGACCGGCGTCGGGATGGCGAAGTGATACCAGTTAGTCGTGTTCGGGCGACCGACGAGGCGGGTGAAGAATCCGAACCTGGTAACGGACTCGACGTTCGCGTCGACCTCCACATGAACGTCGGTACCGTGCACCCAGGCTGCGTGGTTGATCGAGAACCCGCCGTAGAGCGACCTGATACCTGCGATGTCGTCGGCCTCCACCGCCCGGTGCGGGCCACCGTAGAACGGTGCCATAAGGGCCCCGGCGACGGCCGAGTGACCCAGGCCGAGGGAGTGTCCGAACTCGTGAGCAGCCACGGTGACCAGGTCGAAGGTCCCGGCGCCGGGAGGCACCACCATGGTCCATGTCTCGGCGTCGTCGAAGTGAGCGTCTCCCATGATCGCCGTCGGGGGCGCGGTCGGCACTGACGGGAAGAATGCGTGGGCGAGCACCGAGCCCGGCCCGTCGAAGGGGTTGCCGTCCCCGTGGTCCCCGCTAACGAACTGGATCACGATCTCGGGCCCGGAGGCAGGGCCCCGTCATAGTCGGGTGATCGCGGGCTGAGCTGGTCGTTTGCAGGGGGACACGCCGTGTCGGGTGTGTGACGGATGTGGCCTGCGCGGTTTTGATGGCGGTTGCGAAGCCAGCCGTCGAGCCGAGAGGCCACATCCGTCGATGCCATCTTCCCCGAAACGGCTGCCCCCATGTCCAGTCCCATGTCCAGTCCCAGATCTAGTCCCAGATCTAGTCCCAGATCTAGTCCCAGATCCAGTTCCCGGTGAGGCTGGGCTCGTACGGGCCGGTGGTCTGCTGGAGGTCTTGGCTGCAGTGCCCGATCCTCGGGCTCGGCGCGGGGTCCGGCACCCGGTGGTCTCGGTGTTGGCGATCTCGGTCGCGGCCGTGCTGGCCGGGGCCCGCGCGTACACGGTGATCGCGGAGTGGGCCGGTGAGCAGCCGGCGCAGGTCCTTGCCGCGTTCGGGGTGTTCGGGCCGGTGCCGTCCGAGGCCACGATCCGGCGGGTCCTGTCGGCCATCGATCCGAGCGTGCTGGCCGCGGCGGTCGGGGCGTTCGTGTGGACCCGCACCACGGTCGCCGCGGGCCGGCGGGTGATCGCGATCGACGGCAAGAGTCTTCGCGGCGCCGGCGGCGACGGGGTGATGCCGCACCTGGTCGGCGTGCTCGACCACGCGACTGGGACCGTCCTGGCCCAACTCGCCACCACCGCCAAGAGCAACGAGATCCCCACCGTGAGAACACTTCTCGCGACGTTGGATCTGACCGGTGCAGTGGCCACGATCGATGCCATGCACACCCAGGACGACACCGCCCGCACGATCCTGGAAGGCGGTGGTGACTACCTGATGACGGTCAAGGCCAACCGGCCCAAGCTGCTGGCGCTGCTCAAGGCGATGCCGTGGAGCAAGGTCCGGTCCTACTCGGCCACCGACACTGGCCGGGGCCGGCGGATCACCCGCACCATCAAGGTCCTGCAGGCACCCACCGATCTGGCCGGCTGGGCCGACTTCCCCGGCACTGCCCAGGTCGCCCAGATCCGCCGCACCCGGACCAGCAAGACCAAGACCGGCGGGCCGAAGAAGACCGTCGAGGTCGTCTACGTGATCACCTCCGCCGACCACCAGGCGGCGCCACCCCCGGTCCTGGCCGGCTGGGTGCAGCACCACTGGCGGATCGAGTCCCTGCACTGGATCCGCGATGTCGTCTTCGACGAGGACCGATCCCAGATCCGCACCGGCACCGGCGCCGAAACCATGGCCACCCTGCGGAACACCGCGATCAGCCTGCTCCGCCTCGCCGGCTGGACCACCATCGCCGCCGCCCTACGCCACCACCAACACCACCCCGACAAGATCATCACCCTCCTGACCAGGTGACACACGACAATGACGGGACCCTGCGCAGCTCCCCCAGCCGTTCCACGAGACGAAGCCACACGGTCTGCGCGACATCCTCCAGTTCGGCGCGACTCAACCGATACCCCAGCAACACCCGGACCAGCAGGGGCGTGTAGCGGGCGACGATCTCGTCCCATGCCCCTTGGTCACCGTCGACAGCGGCAGCCACGAGGAGGGTGACGTCAGCTTCGGCCCCATGCCCGTCGTCCATGCCGGACCCTCCTTTCTCGCGCTTCTCACGCATACAGAGGGCGTGGCCAGCCGCCTGATACCGGGTCACGGAAAGAACTTCCCGCAATCTCACCAGTCGGGATGGATGCGGCACAAGGGGGTCCTGGCGTGCCGCCCAGCGTTCGCCGGGCGGCACCAGCAGCCTGGTCGTCAGCGGCGGATGGAGAAGGTCACGCTGGTGCTGGTCGAGGTGTCCTGGTTCGCCCCGAACGTGAACGAGTAGGACCCCACCAGTTGCAGGACGTCACCGGGGTCGGCGTTCGCCCACCCGGCAGGGATGTTGACCCGGTGCTCGGCCTGGAACGGCTGCTGCGCCTGCGCCAACGGGAACGCCTGCTCGATGACCGTCACCCCGGTTCCCCGGGTGAGGTTGACGACGCCGACCCGCAGGATGGCGTTGTTGGCAAACTGGAAGATGTCGGGACCGATCTCCACGTTCGCGACCGCGTCGAAGGTCTCACCGACGCCGATTTCGTCGAGGGTGAAGAACGTAGCGACGTCGGTCGGGTAGAGCAGCTTGATGACGGCGTCGAAGTCTCCGGCCATGGTGTGTCTCGCTTTCGTATCCAGTGCGGCCGCCCGGTCACCCGCTGGTGAACCCATCACGTGCTCGCACAAGGAACGGAGCCGCGAGAACCGTTCGGGATACGCGGACGCGGCTGTCGGCGCACGACCCGCTAACGCCGCCCGAGCGTCAGCTTCGCCCCTGGCGGCTGTCCTGCCGGGCGTCGGGGATGACGAGACTGCCGACGAACGAGACGACCCCGACGATGATCGCGCCGGCGACGGCCGTGCCGAAGGAGGCCACGTCGAAGCCGAAGCCCAGCCGGGTACTGAGCCAGCCGGTGAGCATGAGCAGCAGCGCATTGACGACGAGCGCGAAGATGCCGAGGGTCAGTAGGTAGATCGGGAAGGTCAACACCCTGACGACCGGCTTGATGGTCGCATTGATGGCACCGAACATTAGGGCCACGACGAGGAGCGTGATGATCGCTCGCTGGCCCCACTGGTTCACGTCGGGCTGGTCGGCGACGACGATCCCGTTCAGTACGACAGCCGCCAATGCCAGCCCGGCCGCGGTGATCAACAGACGCAGAAGGAAACGCACGGCGTCACCATAGCGCTCTGGGCGATCTCTGCCTGGCGTCACCCGATGCACTGGCGTCACCCGATGCCGGGGTGCAGTGGCTTCTCCTGGCAGGCCTTTGGTCCCTTTCTTGCGTGCCCTACCTGTCGACATGATTCGTGACACGAAACGCGGCGGTTGTCGGCCACCACGAAGGAGACCTGAGATGTCACTCATTGAAAGTTCCCTGTCACGGCGCTCGTTCATCCGGGCCGCACAGGGCGCGGGCGTGGGATTCGCCCTCTGGGCGTACCAGCCAGGCAGGGCTGCCGCCACGGTGATCGCCACCGTAGCGACCAGCACGATCTCGCCCGGCGGCATACCGAAGTACGTGACTCCCCTGCTCATCCCGCCGGTGATGCCTCGCTCCAGTGTGCGAAGCCACCGCGGAAGGCCGCTCGACTGCTAAGAGATCTCCATGACCCAGTTCAGCCAGCAGATCCTTCCCGCCGGGCTGCCCGCCACGACCGTGTGGGGTTACGGCGCCGTCACCCCTGGCGAGCGCGGTGGCCTGCTGCTCCACAACGCCCCGTCGCTGACGATCGAGGCGAAGGCCGGCCGGCCCGTGCGGGTCACGTGGATCAACGACCTCCGTCGCGCCGACGGCACCTACCTGCCGCACCTGCTGCCCGTCGACCCCACCCTGCACTGGGCCAACCCGCCGGGCGGGATCGACGGACGCGACATGCGTCCCGAGTTCACCGAAACGCCGGGCCCCTACAACGGGCCGGTCCCGATCGTGACCCACGTGCACGGTGCCATCGACGTGGGCGACGAGAGCGACGGCTACCCGGAGGCATGGTTCCTGCCCGAGGCAGTCGACATTCCGCAGGACCACGCCGCGACGGGCACCTGGTTCGACTTCTTCGCAGCCAAAGCCGCCGCGACGCTGGGGACCGCATGGGGCCCTGGGCACGCGACCTTCCAGTACCCGAATTCGGGTCGGGCGGCCACGCTCTGGTATCACGACCACACCCTGGGAATGACCCGGGTGAACGTCTATGCCGGGCCGGCGGGCTTCTTCATCGTCCGCGGTGGCGCGAACGGGGACGACGAGGTCAAGGACCGCCGCACGGGTAGGCGGGCCGTGCTGCCGGGCCCCCCACCCGACCGCGGTGACACCTTCCCCGCCACCACGCACTACCACGAGATCCCGCTCGCCATTCAGGACCGGTCGTTCAACGAGGACGGCTCACTGTTCTACCCCGACACCCGGGAATTCTTCGACGGCTACCCCGGCCCGTACCTGCCGGAGACAGACGTGTCGCCCATCTGGAACCCCGAGTTCTTCGGCGACACCATCATCGTGAACGGCAACACCTGGCCGCGGCTGGACGTGGAACAGCGCCGCTACCGGTTCCGGTTGCTCAACGGGTGCCAGGCGCGCTTCCTCGTCCTCGACTTCAGCCGGATCCCGGGCGTCGACGTCTGGGCGATCGGCAACGAGGGTGGCTTCCTCGACCGCTCGGTCAGCATCACCGCGGACCACGTCAACCGGCTGCTCATGGGCCCCGCCGAGCGGATGGACCTCATCGTCGACTTCACGGGAGTCCCGATCGGCGACCACGTGCTGGGCAACCTCGGCCCCGACGAGCCGTTCGGGGGTGGCATCCCCGACGAGGACTTCGACGTGGCCGACCCCGCCACGACTGGACAGATCATGCAGTTCAAGGTCGGTCCGCGGATCTCGGCCGACCGCAGCACGCCGCCGCGGCACCTCAGGTTGCCGGACGCTCGCAGGCTTCCGAGAGCCACGATCCGGCGGCCGCTGGCGCTGCTCGAGATGATGTCGATGAGCGCGGACGGTCCGGCCCAGGCGATGCTCGGCACCATCGCGGGTGACCCGAACGTCGCGCCAGGCGTCTGGGCACAGCAGATGTGGATGGACGAGGTGACCGAGAACCCGGCCGTCGGAGCGGTCGAGGTGTGGGAGTTCTACAACGCCACCGCGGACGCCCACCCGATGCACGTCCACGAGGTCGCCTTCGAGGTGGTCGACCGCCAGGACATCACGGTGGACGAGGCCACCGGCCAGGTGCAGGTGATGCCCGGCTCGGCGCCGCTGCAGCCCGTTGCCTGGGAAACGGGGTACAAGGACACGGTCATCGCCTATCCGGGGCAGGTCACGCGGGTGAAGGCACGTTTCGACAACCCGGGCCAGTTCGTCTGGCACTGCCACATCGTCGAGCACGAGGACAATGAGATGATGCGGCCGCTGCGCATCGGTCCCGCGCAGCCGGGACAGCCAGGGGCATGACATGAGCGCAAGTGGCGATTCGGGCTCGTCCGACAAGCCCGCCGTGAGGAACGACATGCCGAACGGGCCTGCCCGCCGGCCGTGGCTTCCTCCCCGCTGGTTCGTCCTCCTGGCCTGGTACACGCATCGTGGGCTGTACCGCCTGTCCCGCGGACGCGTGGGCTTACGGCGCCCGAGGGAGCGCCGCAGCTGGGGCACGCTACGCCTGACGACGACGGGGCGGCGCACCGGGCGCGAGCGGAGCGTGATGCTCGGGTACTTCGAGGACGGACCGCGCATGGTCACGTTGGCGATGAACGGCTGGGCCGACGGGGAGCCGGCGTGGTGGCTGAACCTCCAGGCGCATCCGGAGGCCACAGCCGAAGCGTCGGACCGGACCTGCCCGGTCAGGGGCTACGCAGCTGCGGGGGAAGAGCGATCTCGCTTGTGGGCGCGCTGGCAGACCATCGACAGGAATCTGGATGAGTACGCGGCGCGCCGGTCGTCGCAGACGGCGGTGGTGATCCTCGAACCGGTGCCCCCGGGTGCCACCGCCTGACCGGACCTCTCCCACGGCCAGATGGGGATTACCGACCGTGAGGGATTGCCTCAGGGCGATAGGTCAGTCGACTCGCCGCAGGTACGTTGCGACGGCTGGGTCGGCGGTCAGGCGCAACGCGTTCGCCCGGGCCGCGTCGGCACGCGGGTCGGCGAGAGCGTCGAGGACTGCCGCTCGGGCGACCCAGTACGGCTGATAGCTACGGGTGCGCTCCTCGGGCAGAGTGTCCAGCAGCGCAAGGGCCTGGTCCGCCCGGTCGTCGGCGAGGGCCGCGGCGGCGCGGGCGACCAGGACGCCGACTGTCGGTGACAGGTGCGCCAGGCCCTCGTACAGCTGCGCGATGGCCCGGTGGTCCGTCGTCCTCGTTGCGGCCCGTCGGTTGTGGACAGACTGGATGGCGGCCATGAGCTGGTAGGGACCGAGTCGTCGGGCGAGTGCCGCACGGGCGAGGTGCTCCGCGGCCTCGGCCACGAGGGCCTTCGACCAGCGGGCCGTGTCCTGCTGGTCGAGGGCGACGAACGTGCCATCAGGGGTGCGGCGGGCGTCGCGGCGGGCATGGCTGTGCAGCAGCAGCGCGAGCAGACCGGCGGCCTCGGGGTCGTCGGGCAGGAGCTGGACCACGAGCCGGGCCAGTCGGACCGCTTCGGCGCTGAGGTCGCTGTGCGGCTGCGCGGCCGGGCCCACGGTGTCGGGCGACCCTGCTACCCGGGCGCCCGGTTCGTCCCAGCCGGCCGTGTACGCGGCGTACACCGCGTCCAGGACTGCGCCGACCCTTTCGGGCAGCTCGTCAGGGCCGGGAATGCTGAACGGCACTCCGGCAATACGGATCTTGGACTTGGCGCGAACTAGACGCTGGCCCATGGTTGCGGGTGGGACCAGGAACACCGCGGCGATGCGGTCGGCGGCCAGACCGAGCACGGTCTGCAGCATCAGGGGCCCGCGCGCGGCTTCGGCGACGGCAGGGTGCGTACAGGCGAACATGAGCTGCAGCCGGACGTCCGGGATGGTGCTGGCCGTCCTCGGCTCGCTGTGGTGGTCGAGCAGGCGGGCCACCTGGGGCATCGCCCGGCGGGCGGTGTCGCGGCGCCGTGCGGCGTCGACGAGGTTGCGTCTGGCGGCGGTGACCAACCAGCTCTCGGGGCGGTCGGGAACGCCTCGCTGCGGCCACGTCCGTAAGGCCGCGACGAAGGCATCGGCGAGCACGTCCTCGGCTGCGCCGATGTCACCGGTCCCCGCAGCGAGATACGCCACGAGGCGCCCGTAGGAGCCGCGCGCAACCTCCTCCACCGTCGTGTGCACGGCAGTCGTCGGCGTCGCGCTCGACAAGGGCGGCGTCAAGACCGGGGCGGGATCAGCGGACGCAGCTCGCACGATCCGCCATTCACCGAGGGGCAGCGTGACGCCCATGTCAGCGCAGCGTCCAGATCGGTGACGTCGATGACGAAGTAGCCGCCCAGCTGCTCTTTCGTCTCGGCGAAGAGGCCGTCCTGCACCACCCGGGAACCGTCGAGCACCCGGACCGTGGTCGCCGTGAAGGGTGGCTCCAGGCCCCCCGCTCCGGTGAGGATGCCCGCCTCGGTGAGAGCGGCGATGTGTAGGAGTTCCAGGACTGCCAGTAGGCGTCCCGACGCTCCGGATCCTCACGGGCCTCGAACGCCGTTTCGTCCTCCATCGCCATCAGCAGGTACTGCATCACTGCCTCCCGGGCTATGGGCAGGACCGGTGTCCTGCCGCTCGTCAGGTAGTAGACGTCATGGGTGGCCCGTTTTCGACAGCCGGGGACGGTGCACACAGAAGGTGCATACGGAAGTTCTGAGAGAGGGTCGGCCAGAGTGTCTAAATCTGACCCGGGTCCGCGTCTGCACGGTGCCGCCGCGACGAGGAGCGCCGCGGGGCACCGGAGAAGGAGACCGACATGACCACTGCCACAACCGCTGACCCGACCATCGACACGACCCTGAAGATCCAGCTCGCCATCAAGGCCACGCCGCAGTCGGTGTGGCGGGCCCTCACCGACGGATCCGTCACCCCCGCCTACTACTTCGGCTTCACCGCCGAGTACGGCGACCTGACCCCCGGCACCAACTACCGCTATACCGCCGGCGGCGGCGACGTCATCACCGGGCAGATCCTCGAGGTGGAGCCGGGCCGCAAACTCGTCACCACGTTCCATGGCTCGTGGGCTCCTGACGTGGCCGAGCTGCCGACCTCAACGGTCGCTTTCGAGGTGTTCGAACCGTTGATGCCGATGCCGGGCGTGACCTTCCTGTCGTGCGTGCACACCGGTCTGCCCGCCACGGAGTCGGCGGCGCACCTGGAGATCGAGTGGGTCTCGATCCTCTCGGGCCTGAAGACCCTCCTCGAGACGGACACCCTCTGGCAACCCCAGCCGGGAAGTGACGGACCTCAACCCGTCCTAGGGCTGCCTGTGGTGGCTCAACGGAGGGGCACCGCCCGGCTGTGCGACCTGGCCGGCGCAGCGCAGCCATGCCGTAGCCGGTTATCCAGACGGCAAAGATGGTGACACTTACGCCCACTGACAATAGTGACGATGAGGCGGGCCAAGGCTCAGCGACGCGCGCCATCGGCACATAAGGGGTACCCGCTATGACCGCAGCCATTGCCGACCGAGGACAGGCTCCGGACGCCCCCCTGGAGCAAGACCAGCATGCCTCCCCTCCCCGTTTTCCTGCTCCCCCGCGCACGCCTGTTGCATTCCCTCGACATGTGGCTCGCCAACGACGTCGACCGGCCCGTCATTCTCCTTTCGGGCCCGGCGGGCTCGGGAAAGACCACACTGCTGGCGTCGTGGGTCGGATCACTGTCGTCGGAGGGAAGCCCGAGAGTGGCGTGGGTGGGTGGGCCTGGACGCCGGCGACAACGACCCGCAGCTCCTGTGGAACGGGCTGCTGGCCGCGCTCGTCCGTTCCGGCTCCTGGCCGCTGCAGGCCCGGCTGCGGCGGTTGCGGCCGCCGGAAGATCCTGTCGACCCGATCTTTCTCGCCGCGGTCCTCACGAGCCTCGAGGCGGCCGAGCACCCGGTCGTCCTGGTGCTCGGCAACGCGCACGTGATCACCCGTCCGCAGACGCTGGAGATCTTGGCCCATCTCGTCGTCTGGGCACCTCCACAGGTACGCGTCGTGATCTCCACGCGGATGGATCCGAGGCTGGGCTCGGCGCGACTGCTCGTCGAGGGGCGACTCCGGGAGATCACGTCGCGTGATCTGCTGTTCACCGTCGATGATGCACACGCCCTGCTCGACGGTCACGTGCTGGACGCCACACAGGCCGAGCGCGGGGCTTTGATCCAGGCGGCGGAGGGATGGGCGGTCGGGCTGCGACTGGCGTCGATGTGGTGGCACCGGACCCGGCGGGAACGATCACCCGTGCAGGACTTCGCCGGTCATGACCCCCTCGTGTCTCACTATCTCGACACGGAGGTGCTCGCCACCTGGTCCCCCGACCTCCGGAACTCTCTCATCGCGACGTCGGTCTGCGACCACCTCGATCCGGACCTGGCCCACGCCCTGACCGGCAGGTCGGATGCGGCAGATCTGCTGGACCACTTCGACCGGACGCACGGCCTCGTGGTGCGTGTCGGCGTCAGTCCCTCCTCGTTCCGCTGTCACCGCCTCCTGCGGGAGCGCCTGCGAGCGGACCTGCGCAAAACCCCCGATCGGGAGCGGGCGTTGCATGTCGTCGCGGCCACCTGGCTGGCAAAGCGGCAACCGTCCACCGGGCTCAGGCATGCCGTCGAGGCGGGCGACGACGCCGTCATCGCCGACTTCATCGCGAATTCGGGTCCCGGTCTCCTCCTGCATGGCGGGCCGGACCTGTCCGTCACCCTGGCGACCTGGGATCCCCCTCGACCCATCGACCCGGTGATCGCGGCCGTGATCACCATCGCGACGCTGGAGGCCAACGACCTCGAGCGTGCGGACGCGATGCTCCCCGAGCTCGGTGCAGGAGGCCCGGGGAGGGGCCTTGCACATGGTGTGGTGCCCGTCGCGGTGGCACGCGTCCACTACAGCCTGGCCCGCGGTGGTGTCCGGCAGTCCGCCGCGGACCTGAACGAGGTCATGACCGGCCACGGCGCCGGCGACGACACGCAGGACCTGCTGGCGACGGACGCCCTGGCGGCTGCGTTCCTGTACCTCGGCGACGTCCCCATGGTCGAGCGGTACGCACATCAGTCGCTGATCGCGGCCCGCCGGTCGGGGAACTACCGCATGGCGCTCAAGAGCCTCGTCCGCCTCCGCCGTCGAGCGCGAGCAGGCACACCGATTCCCGGGCCTCCTTAGGCGCCCTCTCGGCCGCCACTCCGATGCCCCCGGGTCGAAGGTCTCGTCCCGCCGGCCTATCGCCGAGCCCGCCGTCGTCCCGGGCTGGCGGTGCGCCGTCAGGGTGGCGACGCTGCGGACGCCTCCTCGAACGTGAGTGCCGCGGCGACGCTGAGTTCGTCGTCCAACAGCTTGCGGCAAAGAGCGGGGTTCAGGGCGAAATCGGTCACCGCCGCGGCCGCCAGGGCAGCCGCGTCATCCAGCGACCGGATCGAGGCCGCGAGGACTCGGACGTCACTGCCGGCGAGGGCGCGCTGCATAAGGTCCACCTGCGCCACCCCGTCACGCCCCGCGTCGCTTATGCGACCGACGTACGGCGCCACCCATGTCGCTCCAACGGCGGCCGCCAGCAACGCTTGCGCCGGGTGGAAGACCGCGGTCAGCAGCACAGGGACCCCGAGGTCCACCAGTGACCGGGCCGCGGTCACCCCAGGGGAGGTGCACGGCACTTTCACGACGACCCGTCCGTCGATGGCGGCCGCCCGCCGCCCCGAGGCGGCGAGGGCGTGCGCGTCGAGGCCGATGGCCTGGACGAACACCCGGCCCGCGCCTGCGGCGAGCGCATCCTCTACGAAGGCCGCGATACCGCCGGGGCCGAGGCCGGCCCGGCTCAGCAGAATCGGGTTGGTCGTCACTCCGGCGAACGCGCCGCAAGCGAGCAGGTCCAGCACTTCGGCGCGGTCGGCCGAGTCGACGTAGAGGCTCATAGGTCCAGACCCTCGCATCCGGCGAGCGCCCGGTAACGCATACGGACCGTCGCCATGTCGCGGTGCCGAGCGGTGTCGACGGACAGGGGCCGGGGCGCCCACGCGTCCCGCACCTCGTCAATCGAGGCACCGGCGGCCACGGCGGCGGCCTGGGCCGCCGCACCTCGCGCGGTCGCGTCGCCCACCTCGCGACGTTCGACCTCCCGGCCGACGACGTCTGCGAGCACGAGCCGGTAGGCCGGGGAGGCGGCGGCACCTCCGGTGACGATGACCCGCCCGCCCATGGGGACGCCGAGGCGCATGATCGCGTCGATCCCCTCGGCCAGACCCAGCACCACCCCTTCGACTGCGGCCAGCGCCAACTCCGCCCGAGAGGTGTCGGGTGTCAGGCCAGCGATCGCCCCCCGCGCCCGGGGTCTGTCCGGGCTGCGCTCACCGTCCAGGTAAGCGGCCATGACCGGCCTTGAGTCAGAGTCGGGCGCGGCCAGGGCGAGTGCCGCCAGCCCGTCGTGGTCCACGCCCAGCCACCGGGCCGCCGCGTCGGTCACCTTGGCGGCGTTCAGGGTGCAAACAAGGGGAAGGTACCGTCCGGTCGCGTCGCAGACCCCGTCGACCCATCCGGACCCGTCGTGGACCGGGCGATCGCACGTCACCATGACCACACCCGAGGTGCCGAGGCTGACGACCAGGTCACCCGGCCCGGCCCCGAGGCCTACGACTCCCGCGTGCTGGTCCCCGGCTCCCGGGCCGACGGCGACGCCGGGGCCCAGTCCCAGATCTGCCGCGACCTCCGGGCGCACTGTCCCGACGACCTCGGCGGGGGCGGCCACCCTCGGGAGCAGCGACGCCCACTCGGCGCCCGAGCGGACGAACCGGTCGAGGAGGTCTGTGCGCCAACGCGCGGCCGCCACGGCGTAGTACCCGGTACCGGAGGCCTCGGAGCGGTCGGTGACCTGCTCACCGGTTAGCTGGAAGGTCATCCAGTCGTGCGGGAGCAGCACGTGCGCCGTACGGTCCAGCACCTCCGGCTCGTGCTCCGCCACCCAGGCGAGCTTCGTGATCGTCATGGCTGCCGTCGGGACCGAGCCCACGATCGAGGCCCACTGCGGTGCGCCCAGGTTGGCCACCATCCGGGAGGCCTGTTGCGACGACGTGGTGTCGTTCCACAGTTTGGCGGGCCGCAGGACCTGACCGCATCGGCCGACAAGGACGAGCCCGTGGCACTGACCGGCGACGCTCACCGCCACCGCGCGCGACGGCGGCACCGCCGCTGCGGCGAACGCGCCGGCGAATGCGGTGCGAAACGCCGCCCACCAGTCCCGTGGGTCCTGTTCGCTTACGGGGGGGTGCGTGGGCGGGTGGGGCGAGGACGCCGACCCGAGCAGCCGACCGGTCGCCGGGTCACGGACCTCGACCGTCGTTGACTGGGTCGAGGTGTCGACGCCGACGACGACACCACCACCGCCACCGACAGGTCGGGGGAAGCTCCCCCGTCTTGTCGCCGCGGAATCAGTCACGGCTCACACCCCCGACCACGCTAACTGGCGTAGGTCAGCCAACGACAGCTGCGCCGCCGGGCGAGTGAGGCCGTCGCTGCGGCCCGCAACGAAGATGGCGACGTCGTCGGCAAGCTCGAGGATCTCCTCCTCCTCGCTGGACGCCACGACGACCGCGAGTCCGTCGCGGTGCGCAAGTTCGCGCACCATCGCGTGGATCTGCGCCTTGACTCCGATGTCGACGCCACGCGTCGGCTCGTCGAGGAGCAGCACGGAGGGGTGCTGGGCGAGCACCCGGGACAGCAGCACCTTCTGCTGGTTGCCGCCCGACAGCCTCACGACCGGCCCGGTCCGGTCGCCTCGGACCTGCAGGTCGTCGAGGAAGGCGCGCACCTCTGATCGCAGCCTGCGCCCGTCGAGCAGCCCTGCCCGCCGGAATCTGGACAGCACCGGCAGGGCGGTGTTGAGCGAGGCGTCCATGAGGGGGACGAGGCCGTCCCGCTTGCGCTCCTCGGTGAGGTACACGATCCCTTGACGATGGGCGGCCGCCGGGGTCGACGGCTTGTACGCCTGCCCCCGGACGGTGATCTCACCGCCGCGCATCGGCTCGACCCCGAGGAGGGCGCGCATGAGCTCGGTCCTACCCGCCCCCACCAGCCCGTAGAGCCCCAGGACGCGGCCCTCACGGATGTCGAGCGAGACATCGTGCAGCGTCGGGGTTCGCAGGTGGCGGACCCCGACGGCGGGGACCCCCGAGCGGGAGGCCGCAGGGGCCTCGGCGACGCCCGGCCCGGCGACGTCGGTGCCCGCGATGGCACGGACGATCTCCGAACGGCTCACCTCGGCCATCGCAGAGTCGACCCGGACCTGCCCGTCGACGAGGGCGACGATGTGGTCGGCGATCGCCTCCAGCTCGTCCAGTTTGTGGTTGACCAACATGATCCCCAGACCCTGGGTCGCGAGGTCCCGCAACCGGTCCAGGAGAAAGTCGACCTGGCGGCCCTCGAGGCTGGTCGTCGGCTCGTCGAGGAGCAGAAACCTCGCTCCCCGCTGGGCCGCCACCGCGATCTCGAGCAACTGACGGGTCGCGATGGAGTAGTCCCCCAGCGGGCGCTCGACGTCGATGTCGAGGCTGAAACCAGTCGCCACCTCGTGCGCCGCCGCGCGCATCGCCGAGCGTTGCAGCAGCCCGGCGCGGCGCCACTCCCGACCGAGGAAGACGTTCTGGGTGACCGTGAGGTTGGGCAGCAGCGACAGCTCCTGATAGACCGTCGCAACCCCGGCCCGCAGCGCCTCCGCCGGCGAAGCGAACGAGACGGTCTCACAGTCAAGCGTGATCTTCCCCGCATCGGCCCGGATCTGACCTGCGAGGATCCTGAGCAGCGTCGACTTCCCGGCGCCGTTGTGGCCGACCAGCCCCAGGACCCGGCCGGCGGGGACGGCGACCGAGACGCCTCGCAGGGCCGGGACGCCTGCATACCGCTTGACGACCCCCTCGGCCCGCAGTTCGAGACGACCGGTCGCCGGCCCGCCGGTCATGTCAGCCGACCTGGCCCGGCGCTGGGGTCTCGCCGGTGACGAACAGCTTGAGTGGACGCAGGATCTCTGGCTCAGGAGTCTCGCCGGCGAGCCAGTTGCTGATCTGCTCGACGACGCGGCTGCCGTAGTCCTCGGGTTCCTGAGCGACGCAGCCCGGGTAAACCTCGGTCAGCGGCTCCTCGGAGGCGCAGAAGCCGTAGACCTTGACGTCGGTGCGCCCCAGGGTCTCGACGGCCTGCAGCGCTCCGAAGGTGGCCGGACCCGTCGAGGCAAACAGAACGGTCACGTCGGGGTTGCCCTGCAGCAGCTCCGTCGTGGCCTGGAGACTGACGTCGGGCTGGACGTTGCCGTCCACCTCGGCGACGACCTCGGCGTTCGGGTTGGCGGCGATGGCCTCCTTGAACCCCTCGTCGCGCAACACGACGGGGACCTCGTCCGGCTCGGTGATGAACCCGATCTGTATGGCGGCGTCCGCTCCGAGATCGGCAAGGACCTGCTCGGCGACCTGTGCGCCACCAGCTGTGTTGTCGGCGCCAAGGTACTGAACGATCGTCGCGTCCTGGGCCTGCAGGGCCTCGGGCGAGACGATGACGTTGACAGTGAAGACGGGGACGCCCGCGTCGTTGGCAGCCTTGACGAGCGCCGCCGCCGGCTCGGACTTGACACCGTTGAGGGCCAGGGCGCAGGGCTCCTTCTGGAGCATCGCCTGGACCTGAGCGAGCTGGTTCGCGTCGTCGTCGTCAGCGATCTGGACCTCGACCTCGAATCCGGCCGCGGCTCCCGCCTCCTCGAAGCCGCGCTGCATCGCCACGTAGTAGGGATTGGTGAGGTTCGGCAGAGCCACCGCTAGGTACGGCGTATCGCCGTCGCATGCCGCCGGCCTCGGGATGCTCCCGTCACCGGCGGCCTCCTGGGTTGCCGTGTCCGTGGGTTCCTCTGCCGCCGGCCCCGAGGTCTCCTCGGTGGCCGGGGACTCCTCCTCGGTCGTGTCCTCGTCGCCGCTACCGCAAGCCGCAAGGGCCAGCGCGGCCACGGTGACCAGCGACGCCATCGTCGTCACGCGCCTCATCCGTTTACTTCCTTCCTCATTGTGGGATCGCTCGGCGCACCGGCCGCGGCTGGGGCCGCGCCGTCGCCTGACGTCTGTGGTGGCGCCGGGGACTGCGCCCCGGCATGGTCGGGCGCGGCGCGCCCGAGGCGGGCGAACGCTTCGCTCAGCGAGAGCCGTCGGCGGTAGGTGTCGAGCGTGACCCCGCCGAGGATGATGAGGCCGATGACGAGGGGCTGCCAGTAGCTGTCGACCCCGATGACGTTCATGCCATTGGAGACCGTGGCGATGAGGATCGCGCCCAGCAGGGCGCCGGGAATCGATCCGATCCCGCCGAATAGGCTGACCCCTCCCACGACTGCGGCCGCGATCGAGAAGAAGAGCTCGTTGCCCGAGCCCGCGCTCGGATAACCGACCATGAGTCGGCTCGTGATGATGAGGCCGCCGATGCTGGCGCAGAACCCGCTGATCGCGTAGACGAGCACGGTGGTCCGCGCGATGTTGACGCCCGCAAGGCGGCTCGCCTCCTGGTTGCCGCCCACCGCGTAGATGTGGACGCCGGTGGCCGTGAGCCTCAGCACGACGGTCAGGAGGATCGCGGCGACGAACACGAGGACGACGGGCATCGGCAGCAGGAGCACCTCGCCCCGACCCACGACCTCGAAACCGCGGTCCGTGACGGTGATGGAGCTCGCGCCGGTGATGATCTGCGGGATGCTCGCAGCGACACCGAACGTCGAGAACGTCACGATGAATGCCGGCAACCGGACGTAGTGGACGAGAACGCCGTTGATCACGCCGAGCGTCGAGCCGGCCGCGATGGCGACCAGCGCGGCCAATGGCCACGCCAGGCCGGTCTGCATGACGACGGCGGCGATGACCCCCGTCATGGCGACGTTGGACCCGGTCGACAGGTCGATGCCGCCCGTCAGCAGGACGAAGGTCTGCCCGAGCGCGAGGAACGCGATCACCGCGCCGTTGAGCAGGAGGATCTGCAGGTTCGACAGCGTCGCGAAGTTGGGCGAGAAAAGGCTGAGGACGACGGCGACCAAGACGAGAACGGCGACGATGCCGACCTCCTCGGGCATGCGACGTACCCGGGTCACCGGTCACCTCCCGCATCGCGCGCAGCAGCGTTCTTGCCGACGGCGCCCCCGGGGTGGGTGAAGAGCACCGACTCCACGGAGTAGCCGCGGCGGCGCATCAGGGCGACGGCCACGGCGTCGCCGAACGCACTCGCCACGAGGGTCGAGCCCATGGCGATGACCCCGTCCGGGTCCTCGGGACCTGCCGGGGGCAGGACATGGGTGTGGTCGGCGAGGGCTGTCAGGTCCGTGCTGTCCCGCGTGGTCAGCACGAGGACGAGGGCGCCGAGGGTGCGCGCCCGGTCAGCGGTGAGGTTGACCTCGTCGGAGCCTCCGCTCTTGGAGAAGACGACGAGGAGGTCACCGGCGGCCAGGGCCCCCGAACTGCCATGGATCGCGTCGCCTGGGTGCAGGAACAGCGACGGCGTCCCGCACACGCTGAGCAGGTGCGCGAACCGTCTGGCCACCGACCCGGAGGTTCCGGCACCCGTCGTCACGACCTTTCCGGTCGTGGCCGCCACGAGGTCGATGACCGCCGGGAGGCCGTCCAGGTGATCGGCCAAGGCACCGACGGCGGCGGCCTCCGCCAGGACGAACGCGCGCGCGGCCGCCACCAGGTCCTCCGGCTCACCAGCGACGCCGCCGGGAAGGAAGGCGCCAGTCGTCTCCGCAGTCGCGCTCATCTGAGCATTTCGTCGCTCATGTGCTCATGCTAGATGCTGACCCGCGCCTGCAGACAAGAGGCTTCGTGTCACGATTGCGCAACAGCTGGGTTCTGGTGCGCCCAGGTGAGCTGTTTGGCATGCTGCGCAGGTGCACCTGCACGAGCTCCCCACCGGGACGCACGAACTTCTCGCCCTCGTGGCGCGTCGCTACTTCGTCGAGGACCGCACCAAGCTGGACATCGCCCGCGAGCTCGGCCTCTCCCGATTCAAGGTGGCCCGGCTGCTCGACCAGGCGCGCGACAGCGGGGTGGTCACCATCACCGTCACCGAGCCCGATCCGATCGACCATGAGCTCTCCACCCGGCTGCGGGACCACTTCGGGCTGCGCGAGGCGGTCGTCGTCCGGGCCGACGAGGCGGCGTCGCGGGAGATCGTGGGGGCGGCAGCGGCACACTGGCTGGAGCGGTCCCTGTCACAGGGAGAAATCCTCGGGCTGGGATGGGGACGGACGCTCGCGTCGATGGTCGACGCGATCAGGAGCATGCCGGCAGTCACGGTCGTCCAGCTATGCGGCTCGGTCGGGTCACATTTTACGGGGTCCCCGGTCGAGCTCGTGCGGCAGACGGCCCTCGCGTCGGGGGGCCGCGCCTATCCGGTTTACGCCCCGCTGCTCGTCGACAACGCCGAGACCGCCGCCGCCCTGCGTCGCCAGCCCGACATCGCCGCAGCCTTGGCGCAGTACGACTCGGTTACGACGGCCGTACTCTCTGTCGGCTCGTGGGACCCGCCCAGTTCCCAGCTGCGCGAGTGGATGGACCCCATCGAGCGCGAGGAGTTGCTGCGCCGTGGCGTGCGAGCGGAGATCTCCGCGTTGTTCCTCGGGGATGACGGCGAGCTCGTGGGGCTGGACTACGCCGAGCGCTGCCTGTCCATCACCGCCGAACAGCTGCGCCGGGTGCCCCAGGTCGCCGCGGTAGCCGGCGGCGCGAACAAGGCACGCGCCGTTCGGGCGGCGGCGGCTGCTCGCCTGTTGACGGTCATCGTCACCGACGTGGCGCTCGCCGAGGCGGTGATGGCTCTGCCCCCGGTCGTGGCCGCGGTGAACCGATGACCCCGCCCGGTCCACCCTCGCCGCCCACGCCGACGGACCTTCGGCACCCCCCTGGACCACCGCAGTACGAGGCATCAAGGCAGCGGACGAGCGGCGGTCGGAGCCTCCAGAAGGCGACGCCGCAAGTGCGACCACTTCGTCGCGCTGCCGATGAGGCCGATGTGGCCGAGGTCGTGGCGCTCGGCCTCACGACGCAGCGAAACGTCAATGACGGCCAGGTCCTCGGCGTGGTCGTGGGTAAGGACGACCAGGTGCGGCCCCCGCCGGCAGGTCGTCGACGACTGCCTCCGGCGCAGCCGAGTGACGCAGGCGGACCCGCGCGCGCCAGCAGCGCCTCGGCGCACAGTTCGGCCAGATCGCGGACGTCGACCCTTCGGATCTGCGGCGGCGGATGTGCGGCGTTGGTCTCGGACCGGGGTTGATTAACTGCGGCGGGCGCGGCGGCTGGCCAGCAGCATCCGCACCAGGTAAAAGGGTGTTGATGGGTTCCAACCGAGTTGTTGGCCCATGGCGAGGTGGTCGCGGTTGGCCCAGTGCTCAGCGACTCGGCCGTCGTTCATGTGGAACCGTGGGTCTGGGTGACCGAGAAGGTCCGGTCACGGGGCAGGAACACTGCCGCGACCGTGGCGTCGGGCCGGTAGGCGACCTACCGGTTTCCGGCCCGACTTCTGCCACGCCCGGGACCCGCAGAGGGAGGGGATCGTGGAGAACCTGGTCGGCTACGCCAAGCGTGACCTCATGATCGGCCTGTCGCCCGGGCCGGACGGCTGGGACCTGGACGCGGTGAACGCCGTGGCGCTCATCTGGTGTGAGGAGGTCAACAACGTCAGGCACTCTGAGATCGCCGCCATCCCCACGCGGCGCCTGGGCGAGGTCGAACGGGCCCTGCTCGCCGGGTTGCCCTCGCTGCTGCCAGCGGGCCTGTTCGGCGGTAGGCGGGAGCTCCGCAAGGTCGACAAGCTGTCCTGCGTCCGGTTCGGCAGCGCCCGCTACTCGATCCCCCAGCGGCTGCTCGGCTCCACTATCGAGGGGTCATCCACCTGACGAATCCGTGACTGACGGCGTCTTACCGATCCAGGCCGCGCGTGACACGCGCACGTGCCAGAGCCACCCGGTGTCCCGGGTGGCTCCGGCGGCGGGCGTCAGGCCAGGTCGAACCCGAGGTCCTGCCAGGTCAGAGCGTGGTCGGTCGTCGCGAACGAGACGATTCCCGTGACGTCGGCGACCGTTGCACCGGCGGCGGCCAGGGCGGCCCGGTCGAACATCCAGGTCGTGAGGCCGCTCCCGTAGTTGAAATCGCTCTGGTACCTGACGCCTCGAACCGTCTGCGTCGTTCCGTTGCCCAGGGTCACCGTGACCCGCACCTTGATCCCGGGGGGGG
>ENA-ORBV01003292-ORBV01003292.1-microbial-mat-metagenome-genome-assembly--contig:-NODE-3292-length-32585-cov-4.751015_pt1 | contig 32585 bp, 23 predicted proteins | sample MGYA00237777_ERZ505514 | MGnify/ENA primary metagenome ERZ505514 (study PRJEB26160, sample SAMN06269048) | microbial mat metagenome | isolation source: Oligotrophic lake microbial mat | place... | reverse complement strand
ATTGTTGCCGGATTTGATGCCAGCCATTTCTAGAAAGTGCGGATTTACCGAAGGAAACTCGATTAGTTCGAGTCCAATCAGGCCCACTTGCTGGATCCGTCTGCTTTGCGGTAGCGTCGTCTACGGCTAGACTGTTCCAGCGAAAGCTCGCCCCTGCGGCGGGCTTTTTTTATTGGAACGCTTCTCGATGGAGCGTACCTTACCTTTTGCAGGCTGTGGCCGCTGCGCGGGGCCGACTGAATGACCTTCGCATCCTCACCCAAGCTCTCAGCTTTGACGCTCATGGCACCTGCCAAACTTAATTTGGCACTGAGCGTCTCCGCGCCGATCTCTGTGCCGGGGCCGAGGGCTGGGTTTCACACGATTGCTTCTTGGATGGTTCCGATATCGCTTTGTGATGAAGTTCACTTCGCGCCTGGTGGCGCGTCGATGAAACCAGCGGAGCGGTTTGGCGTTTGGTGGTGTGAAGATGCGCCAAAGCCAACGCTTATTGACTGGCCCATCGAGAAAGACCTGGGCTTTCGAGCACTTACGTTGATCGAGAAGCTTTGCGGGGGGGCGCTTCCGGTCATAATCTCGCTGCGCAAACGCATACCAACAGGCGGTGGGCTTGGGGGAGGATCTAGCGACGCTGCGGCGGTGCTGATGGGGCTTAACCGACTTTTCAAACTCAATCTAACTCACGAACAACTTTTATCGGTGGCGGTTACTTTGGGGTCTGACGTTGCGTTCTTTATCGATGAGTTTAATTATGTGTCGGGGATTGAAACGACGCCGCGTGGGGCGTTGGTTACTGGGTTTGGGGAGCGAATCAAGCGAGTGCCGCTAGCCGACAATTTATTACATTCTCGGGTGTGTGTGATTATCCCGCCGTGCGCGTGCCCAACGGGGGCGGTGTATCGTGCGTTTGATGGTTTTGTTTCGTTGACACCGCGAAAGGAGGCGGATGATGGCAGGGTGCGCCAGCTCATGACCCACTCTTCGGGTGTGTTTCCCGCAGAAGAGTTGTTCAACGACCTCGCGCACGCGGCGTGCGCTGTCGCGCCGCAGTTGGGAGCGATACACGCGAATCTCCAAGGATACTTTGGGCGCCCTATCCATATTACTGGCAGCGGTAGTTGCATGTTCATGATGGGGTTGGGAAACGCGGTCGGCGTAGAGACTGAAGGCAGCATCGTCGCCGCGTGCGCGGCGCAGGGGTGTGCGGCCGTATGGACGAACTTCATCGCGCCCGGTGTTTGCTAGCGGATTCGCAGCACTCGGGCAACGGCGGCCTCCCGGTCGATAATGCACAACGTCGGGCATTAACGCGGCACTAACCTTGGCGTAGCGTAAAGTTATCGCGCGCACACGAAACCTAAGCCGCGGCGTGGGCGTATTAAAGTCAGACGCTTCGTTCTTTTCCGGCTACGCGATCTGCACCGGCGATGTCCGCATAGTTGTACCGACCAGTGTTGTTTGAAGGCTTCAACGGCGCGGGTCTTCGTGACCAAAGGGACTTTTCGGGCTCGCGTGGCCGATGAGTCTATATTAGCTACCCGTTGCCCGCTGCTTTGGTTATCACCGAATCACCTCAATGTTCCTTTGAACCTCCGCAGGAGTCTGCCTCGTGCCGCGACTTACCACCTATTGCCCACCGCTCGCAACTCTGATGGTCGCATTGGCAGGCTTGGCGGCTTCGTACGTTGCGGCGGCGGACGGTGTGGTGGCGCGGTCTATCAATGTTGCCCGGGACGGAATCATAAGTTTTCGGACCGGGGATGTTGCGGTTGGTGATCTCGTCAATGAACTTGACGCCGCGCTGTTCTCATCGCGCTGGATGCTTTTGCATATTCCCCTTAGCAAAGGTGGGATGAACCTGACCAACCGCGACGCGTTAGCCGCTTCGGGCTTGAATGTTGTGGGTTACTTTCCTACTGACTTTTACATTGCAGAATGCACGAACCTGGCGACCGGGCCGGCCAACGCACGTTCTCTCAACTTTGTCGACGCGGCGTACGCTTACAAAGACGAATGGAAGCTTGATAACACGCTATATAGTCTGCCGCCCGCGGAGCAAGTGTCGGCGAACGTGTGGCTGTTTAACACCGCCAACGATCGCGCCGTCAGGGCGGCAATTGGTTTGTTGCCGGGTACTACGCTGCTAGAAACCGAGCTGGTAGGTACTACGGTGCGGCTGGCCATCGTCGCCGCGCGCGTTGACCTGGATTTTATAACATCTCTGACCGACGTGCAGTACATCGAGCCGCAGCCGCAGTATACTTTGAGAAGTAATGTTACGACACGGTGGACGATTCAGAGCGGGGTGCTCAATATAACTCCCCTGTATGCCAGGGGTATTAACGGCGCGGGCCAGATCATCGGGGTGATCGACGGCGGGCTTGGGGTAAATCATTGCAGTTTCTCGGACACGCTGAACCCCATCGGGGCCAATCACCGCAAGATTGCGGCTTACAACACGACCATTAGTTATGATTCTCACGGGACGCACGTGTCGGGCACCGCGGCGGGCGAGGCCATCGGCGGCGATTTTTCTTCGAACCAGCGTGGGGTAGCGTACAACGCTCGGATCGTGTTTAATACTTATCCCAGCGCGACTCAGACGAGCGTTTTCACGAGGCACTTCACCCACTTTTCGCAGGGCGCGTTTACCCAGACCAATAGTTGGGGAACCGACTCTACCCGCGCGTATGACGGCGGGACTCGCGCCATTGATACATTATTATTCCAAAACGATGGCATACTGATCTCTCACGCGGCGAGCAACGGCTCGCTGGTTACCAACCCTGAGAACGCCAAGAACTCGCTGTGCGTCACCGCGAGCCAGAATGGGGCGGGGGTGAACAACATCTGCGTGGGCGGAAGCGGCCCCACCGAGGACGGGCGGCGCAAGCCGGAGGTGGCCGCCCCCGGGTGCGCTATTACATCCGCCACGGGCTCTTCGGGTTGTAACACAACAACCATCACCGGTACATCAATGGCAACCCCGGCGGTGGGGGGGCTGGGCGTGCTGGTGCGGCAGTATTATCTCAACGGTTTTTATCCCAGCGGGGTTGCTTCTGCCGCGGCGGGCTTTGCGCCATCTGGCGCGCTGGTGAAGGCGACAATAATTAATAGCGCCCGCGACATGACCGGGGTGCCTGGTTACCCCAGTGACCGCGAGGGGTTCGGCCACGTCGTCGCGGATAATACGCTGTTCTTCGCTGGCGACCCGCACGACCTTCTGGTGCGCGATATTCGCAACAACTTGCGGGGCGCACTCGATACCGCTGGCGTATATGTCATGCGCTTTGACGTCACAGCGGCCTCAAATCCTTTGCGGGTTACATTATGTTATCATGATGCTCCCGCCGAGGTGAATGCATCGGTCGCGGCGGTGAACAATCTTAATCTGGTGGTGAAAGATCCGTTAGGCAACGAGTACAAGGGCAACGTTTTTGTTGACGGTGTGTCGGGCCTGGGGGGTCTGGCCGACGCTATAAATAATACCGAGCAGGTGCTGATCCTTGGTGCCATTGCGGGCGAGTGGGAAGTTACAGTTAGTGCCGCGTCTGTGCCCGCCGGACCCCAGGGATTCGCATTGGTGATTTCGGGGCGTGTTCAGACTACCGCGCCATGCCCGGGCGATTTTAATAGCAGTGGGGGGGTTGATGGCGATGACGTTGAAGACTTCTTCACGGCGTGGGCGATGAGCGACTCTGCGGCCGACAGTAATCAAGACGGCGGGGTAGATGGCGCGGATGTGGAGAGCTTCTTTGGTTTCTGGCAAGGTGGATGCTAGCGCATCTGCGTTTATTAATTAGTATGAGGAGCAAGGAGCTTGAGCGCAACGCGAGTTATGGCAAACTAACCCTCGTGTATCGATGCTCGCCTTAGCGGATGAGCGGTGGATTGTGTCATCTGTTAGGCACTTACGTTGAAACTGGTTCTGAAGCGACCAGGTGCTAATCCGTTCCGGGCTGGTACCGGTGCGGCTTTCGTGCGGCTTGGTTCCGCTACCCCCCAAATCTGTCAACGGCAAGCTTCCCGACGCGGGCAAAGGTCGCCCAGGCCCGGCAGGACTGGGGTCTCGCGCCTCATTCTGTTTGGAGAACCTCGCGGCGGCACCGCAGGCCCAGCCATCGGGGTATTCTTGTCTGTTGGATTCTCGTCGTACTTTACTAATCTCTTCCAGCTCCAGCTCGCGGTGGCCGCCGGGTGGCTGTGGCGATGCCGCGTAAGTCTTTATGCTGTTTGCTGTCGCCATCCTGATTTCACTTTTGTTGCTCAACGGCCTCTTCGCGATGTCTGAGCTGGCGATGATGACGAGTCGGCAAGCGCGCCTTCAGCAGTCAGCGAACGCGGGGAGCAAGGGTGCCGCCGCGGCGATCAGCCTCTCACGAGAGCCTACTCGCTTTCTATCCACCGTTCAGTTAGGCATCACACTCATAGGGGTTTTGCTGGGTGCGTTTGGAGAAAAGCAGATTTCCGGCCACCTTGAAACTCAGATCGCGAGGATTCCATCGTTAGCACCGCTGGCGGATGAAGTTTCGCTTGTGGTGGTTGTGCTGGCAATCACGTATGCTTCGCTTGTTCTTGGTGAGTTGGTGCCCAAACGAATTGCTTTAGTGGCGCCCGAGGCGGTGGCGATTGCTATCTCGCGACCGCTCGCGCTGCTTTCGAAGATCGCCGCGTGGCCCGTGCGGCTTTTGACGGCGTCGACGGACGGAGTTTTGCGACTCTTGCAGATTAAATCGCGGACGGGCGATGATGTGTCGGAGGACGACGTTCGGGCGTTGGTGGCGCGTGCCGCGGCGATGGGCGTGTTTACAACGCAGGAACATAAGTTATTTCAGCGAATCTTTCGCGTGGGCGATCTTACCGCGGGTGATGTTATGGTGCCTCGTGGGGATATTATTTTCATCGAGCACGATACGTCGCTGGATGATGTGCGCGTGCTGGTGGGCACCAGCCCTCACTCACATTTTCCTATTTGCGACGGTGGGCTGGATAAGGTGGTGGGCGTTGTGCATATTAAAGACCTGATCTCGTACGGCCTTCTATCTCCGGGCGCCTTCAAAGTGACCGATGTAGCGCATCCGCCCATGTTTATCCCCGAGGCAACCCCGTGCCTGCGGCTGCTGGAAAAGTTACAGCAATCAAAGACGCATATCGCTGTCATTGTGGATGAGTACGGAGGCACTCAGGGCTTACTTACGCTTAACGACCTCCTGCGGCCTCTTGTAGGTGACATCAGTCGGCGCGGCGAGGAGGCGCCGCCAGGTGCGGTGAAGCGCGATGATAACTCTTGGTTAGTGGATGGAAGGCTTCCGCTCCACGACCTTATCTTATTACTGGGGCTACCCGCCGATGCTGAGGCGCATTTGCCGGATGTCAGTACTGCCGCGGGGCTGGCGCTGCACGTCATCGGTCACTTGCCCAAGGTAGCGGAATACGCCTCCTGGCAGGGGTTTCGGTTTGAGGTCGTCGACATGGACGGAACGAGAGTTGATAAGCTTTTGATACGCAAGATGATCTAGACCCATGGGGGAGAAAAAGCAGGTGGCGCAAAAAATAGCGCTAAGCGGCGGACCCGCTTAGCGCTAGTGTTAACCGTTGGATTGTGCCGCTATGTAACATAACGTTAGCTAACGTGAGGTAGCATGACGGTGGTGTGAGGGCGGTGTGAGGGTGGTGGGCTGGGGCTTGCCGCACCGGTGCAATGTTTCGCCTATACCGCAGTTCGCCGCCTTCTCGCGTAACCAAGTGAGCATCCGAGCAGGACGAGGGGTACACCGGGGGCGGGGATGCAGCCAGCCGTCACGTCATTAGTGTCCATCGTCACCGCCCCGTTGATCGCCAGGGCCCTTCCATCAACAATACGGGCTCCGGTGGTCAAGGTAATGCTCGCTGTCGCGAGTAAGCTACCGAGGAAGTCGGTGCCGGTTCCTAAGGTGGCCGAGCTACCGATCTGCCAGTAGACGTTGCACCCATCCGCTGCGTTGATTGCGGCGACTGAGGAAGCAGTGGCGGTAGTGAGCGTGCTGCCTATTTGAAATACAAACATCGCGTCGGGGTCACCGAGTGCGTCTAATGTAAGCATTGAGGTGAGCATCGCTGAAGATGTGAAGCGATAGACCCCGGGCGTGAGGGTGAGTCCGCCAAGATCCGTGCCCGTAAGCTCTTGAGTCGGTGCCATCGATGCGAGGGAATCATAAGCTCGACGCGCGTCGCGTTGTGCTTGCTGGGTCAGCGCATTGGCCCAATGTAATTCTCCCTCCAGAACCAGAGCGGGCGGAAAGCCGGTGATCGAAGTGCCCGGCCACACCCCCGCGTCGCCAGTAATAACTGACGAGCCGGTGTTGGTAAGCGTGGATCCGGCCAGAACACCGAACCGCTGTGCGGTGCCGAGCATAGTGTCGCTGGCACCCGCCATCGGCGCAAACGTAGCTACCGCGCCCAAAAACATAATAATTGTCTTCGTCATCTCTCTACCTTTCTAAGAAGGGACTTTGTGAGCAAATTTTGCGGCTTCACGGCCGTAGCCACACGAGGGAAGTCGCTGGCAACTGCGTAGGGGCGTCAGGCACTCGGCTGGAGTAAGCCGGATACTGACCCGGTTTGCCTTTTGGGAAATGTAATGCACCAGGATCTTGTACATTGCGATCACGACAAGTGAGCTTGCAATTGTTAAATCGCTTTTAACTTATGGTTAATATTCGCGTTTCCAAGTGGTAATTAGAGGATGGGCTCGCGACGCTAGGCGATAAGTAAATAATATATTGCGCTTGGAGACGGGCTTACTTCCCGCTTGATGAAAGGATTGGGCGATCGAGACCACCGTTTCAGGCGGGCTAGAGCGGAACCTTTTGACGGCGAAGAGCACGGGCTAAACCTCTCAGAGCGCTGGTTGCAGGTGATACTCAAGTTTCTGATTTCTCGGTGCTTATACCCTTGTCATACACATCTCGCGCCTTGGCCAATATCTGGTCTTCAGTCATGTGATGTTCGTCCACGGAAACCACGCCTATCACGTTTGGCACAAGCTCCTTATTGTGTGAAGCCAACTGCAGAATCAGTTGTTCACCCGCGTTACTGGTTCCCTTGCCGCCGCTGAATACAAGCACCGACTCGACACCACGAAGCGATTTCGCAATCGCATCATAATAACTCTTAAGATCGGGACGACGCTGCCCGTTGGATTCGTTGTCAACATTGTGCAAATAGCGAGCGCCGCGGTCGGGGTCGTTAGATTGCACGACTTCGGGCGTGGTTCCTCTGGCCAGCGATCGGTAGATACGCGCTTCGCGGTGATCCATGACAACAAGAACTCGATTCTGGACGTCGGCGCCCGGCTCACCGCTGTGGTGGGCTCCGGCGGCTTTGCCTGTTGCGTTTCCGGCTGATTTCTCTTCTTGGTTTCCCATGGGTTTTCTTTCTGTTTCCTCGCCCGAGGCTGTCTTAGTCTGCAATGTTTCGTCCGAACCCTCCAGAAACTTTCGGAGCTCTTTCAGCTCATCCCAGGTCTCGACATTCTTATTACCATCGGGGTGTAACACGAGCGTACGGCCGTTTCGGGTTACTTTCACATTGCCCCCAGCCTCTTCCACAACCTCTGCTAGCTCCCCGAGCAACGAACGCACATCGCGCCAATGCAGGTTGTGCGCAGCAGGGTGGCGAAGAATTGCGTCGTAAGTAGCCTGTTGCGAGTTTGAGAGTTTGTTTTCCATGATTATCAGTTAGACAGATTTAGACCCAGTGGATGCTTGCGAACCCCCGACGGATCTCAATAGCGTGGGTAAGAGGCGTCAACATCTGACTTCCACAGGGGTGTCACCCCGCATGACGCCAGCGTGAAGCCTTTTCCTTGAGATCTCGAATGCCGTTATGACTCGCTGAGCGGATAAGCCCGTGTTTATCCATGCAGAGACATCGCCTCAGACTTTACCAGCCTGGACCCGTCGCCGCGAGAGGTGAGCTGACTTGGGTCGAATGCAATTTAATGCCGGAGCCACCGATCACTCGACCGGTAGTTTTGTTTTGGCACGGAACCATCAGCGGCCTTAGGTATTTTTACTTACAGGCGGCTGTCATCTGCGTGTGGCGGTGTATTCAGAGAAGACACCGCCTAACACATGACGCTTTACTTCGGTAAAGCCTGTGGCGGCGAGCGCCTCCATGACCCGGCTGGGGGGGAGACATTTGTCGATCGTCTCCCAGTAGTAGGCCCAAAGCTCGGGGGTGCGGGGAGCTAATGGCACGAAGGTGCTAATGATTCGCGAGAGCGTGCCGAGATAAGCTCGCAGAAATGCGCGGCCCGCGCGCGAGGTTGGACGGGTAATTTCCAGAATGCAAACCCGACCGCAAGCGGGTTCGCTGCCTACTTGCACGGCCGCCCGGGCTGCAGCTTGGTCCTCCGTTTGACCGTCGGGCTTGAGCACGCGATAGAACTCTCGGAACGCGGCGTTAAGATCCTCCACATGACGCAGCGCATAGCCCATCGAGACAAAATCAAAGGAGCGATCGGCAAAGGGTAGTTGCTCCGCTCTGCCTGCGGCGGTTTCTATCCCTAATCTCTCTTTCGCGCGGCGCATCATTTGCGGGCTGGGATCAACGCCCACGACATGGCCGGTTGGACCGATAATCTGAAGGACTTCGCCAGCGACCAGACCCGTTCCGACCGCGACATCGCAAACTCGCATTCCGGATTTAAGTCCGGCCCGCTGGAGTGCTTGGCGACGATACCAGCGGCCGCTGCCCAGCGAGAGCCATCGTTCAACCCGGTCATAGTCTTGAGCGGTCTCGTCGAAGATCGTATTAACGTATTGTCTCTTCTGTTCAGGTGCGGCGTAAGCGCCGGAGATGGGCGGGTGGGGTGCCAAGGCGTTGGCTAGGTTGCCTTGTTGGGTAGCCAGCGGCGTTGAGGTAGATTCGGCCATAATGTTCACTCCGGCGACCTTCACCAAGCTTCGCGCATCATACGGTCAACGGCTCGGATACTTTTTCGAGGCCTGGTGAGCCAGACGTACCTCAGTATTCGCTGGCTGAAACCCGTGCTGGAGGCGACGGTGTCGTTCTACATCGTTACAGTGGACAATGGCGAGCGTTGGGCAAGGAGCGTCGCGGATGATTCATAGACGAGTCATCGAGTCATCAAAGCGTTTGAGCAGCCGCGATTCAGGGAACGCAAGGCGTGCGTCTGAACAATCGTGTTGAAGTTTGCAAGGAAGTAAATGCCAACCACAGAGACGCTAGACCGCGTGAAGAAAGTACTGCGCGTGTGCCTGAAAGTTGATGAACAGACACAGTTTGAGGACACTATGCAACTAGTGGGGGGTGAGTACGATCTTGATTCGTTGGACATCTTACTCATTGTAACCGAGCTTGAGAAAGAGTTTGGTGTAAAGATAAATGAGGGGTTGATGAGCAAGGGTGCGTTTAGCAACGTTCAGACGCTGGGCGACTTCATGGAGGGAGTTCCCCGGCAGGCATGAGTACGAGGAGGGTAGAACACGATGTTAATTAAAACACTGGACAACCTTCCGCATCGCCACCCGTTTCGGTTTGTATCGAGCATCGAAGAGTTGGAGAGGGGCCGCCGCGGGGTGGGCATTTGGAACATAAGTGGTGAAGAGGATTTTTTCGCCGGGCACTTCCCGGGCGATCCGGTGGTGCCGGGAGTGCTGCTGGCTGAAGCGTTGGCGCAGCTGTCGGGCGCGGTCGCGTTCGCTCCGTCGCCCTTTAACGACGAGCGCGAAAGCGGGGGGCAAGCGCAGGTCCGGCCAGCGAGGCTTGCGCAAGTTAACCTTAAGTTTCTTTCTGGCGTGGTACCCCCCGCGCTCGTTCGGCTCACATCCGAGCTCACGCGTGAGATGTCTGGCCTTTATCTCTTTGATGTAAGCGCCCGGCTCGGCAATGTGGCTGTAGCGTCGGGGTCGCTCGTGCTTTCTAACGTAGCTTGTCAAGCGGCGGTTCTCGGAGCAGAGTCTTGAATAGTGCGTGGCCAATCGTCGCTGCGGTGGTGTGCGCTGGCGTACAACCGTCGGTGCCTCCGCCGATCAGGCTGGCCCCAGAATCGGGAGAGACCGGCGCAGCGACGCGATTGAGCGAACGGTTAGAAGCCGTGGACGCTGCGATGGCGAAAGTTATAGATCTGCGCGCGAACTTCGAGCAGCGGCGCCACACACCTCTGCTCAAGAAGCCGCTTATCTCGAAGGGGACGGTGCTTACCAAGGGTAATCAAGTGCGGTGGGACACCGAGGTACCCCGGCCCTCGTCACTATTGATCGACGATGAGTCGATCCGAATGTATTATCCTGCCGACAAACTGCTTGAGATATATCCGGTAGGCGAGGGCTTTAAGGATCTGGGTGGTGCACCATTGCCGCGACTCGCGGATCTGCGAACACGTTACGACATCTCTCGGATTAGCCCCACCGAACTTGGTGCCAGCGCCGATGACCCGAATCTGATCGCCCTACTGCTGACCCCGACAAACGAAAGCCTGAAACAGCATGTAGCATCGGTGAAGGTTCTGCTCGATGAATCTCAGACTGCGGCAACCAGGGTAATAATGACCGACTCCGAGGGCGACCAGACAGAACTTATATTCAGCAACATCAGGTTGAACGCCGGCGTGAGAGATGATGAGGTACACTTTAAGGTACCGCCGGGCGTGCGAGAATCTCGGCCGCTAGGCGGGGGTGTCGTGGATGGCAACAAAGGTGACACTAAGGAGAGTGATCCTCGGAGCGTTGAAACCGTGAAGGATGATGCCCCAACCCAGGACCGCGCGAGAGACAATCGTTGATGCCCCACGAACTTGGACATGCAACTGCGACGGATTGCGCCACGACTCCGGAGGTGGGCGAGTCGCTGGCGATAAGTAAATTCGCCGATGCGATTGCGCCGCTGGGTGACCCACTCGTGCCCTCATGGGCGTGGGCCCTCGCACCAACCCGGGAAGAGGCACGAACAGAACTCCTCACCGAGGGGGTCAAAGCGGTCATGCAGTTATCTCGCGGCGAGGACGCGGGGCTTGTTAACGCTGTCATTTTGAATGCCGCGGCACTTTCAGCTTCGGAACTGCGCGAGAGCGTCGCGGTTCTCATCGAACTGGTGCTGAGCAGCCTACGTGAGGAAGGCTTTCTGCATCCCGCACGGATGTGGACTTTCGTTCCGGGAATTCACGATCAGATGGCCGACGACGTGAATCGCTACCACGTGTTTAACATGGGGCGCTACGACGCTTTTACCCGCTGGTTCGGACCGTCCACCGGATTTGAAAGCGTTCTCCCAGCGGCATCAGCGGTTGGTCACTTTTCTGATAACCTTGTGATCTCCGCGTTAGGATTAAGATTACCGGGGTTGCCCATCGATAATCCGCGGCAGACGAGGGCCTTCGCTTACTCGCTTGCTCACGGACCGCGGCCGCCGTGCTTCGCGCGGGCGATGCTTGTGCGACTCCCTGTAGGACCGCGTCTTCTTCTGTCGGGAACAGCGAGCATTCGCGGCGAAGCCTCAGTTCATATGGGCTCGCTGGAAAATCAATTAAGCGAGACGTTTGAAAATATTGAGCAACTTTTGCAGAGTATGCGCGAGCACGAAACATTCAAGATGAGTGGCATCCAGACGGCGCGTGTTTACTTCTCAAGAGCGGGCGATTGGCCTGCGATCAGGGCGGGAGTGTCGGCACGTTTGCCCGTTTGCGCTGCGGTTGAGTATTTTCCAGCTTTGATTTGTCGCGCCGAGTTACTTGTGGAGCTCGAGGCTACGCTGGCCCCCTCATCGTCGTAATTTAGTTCGATCATGCGTGAAACGTTAGATCCGCTAACTCGTCACTTGGTCCTTCCACAACCAGACGGAGAGCGCGCCGGGTCTGCGTTAATTGCGGCGATTTTGAGGCATGCTCGGGTAAAGCCACACGCGGAGGCGATCGGCGAAGTCGAGACGAGTGGCCGAACATGCACGTACGGTGAACTCGCGAGGTTAATCGGGGCACGAGCGACTTATCTGCGCGAGCGAGTAGCTCCCGGCGACGGTTTGCTCGTGATCTATCCCGCTGGCGTCGATTATGTTGCTTGGTTCTGTGCGGCCATCGCTGCGGGGCTGCACGTTCTGCCGATGCACCCGCAAGTGGCCGGGCCGGAGGCGATCGCCGTTGTCGGTCGAGCGAACATAAGAGCCGCGCTGATCAGCCCCGGAGTCGCTTCGGCTGAATCGCTGCATCACTTAACACTTAAGGGCAGCGCGGAGATCGGGAACGGGGAGTGCGGGGTGAACCTGAGCCGGACTGATGTGCTTCATGGAGCGGGTTCGGTGGTATTGGGATCGTCGGGCACTACCGGCCTGCCCAAACTCGCGCTTCGCGAAAGCCGATCGCTCGATGCCACCGCGGCGGCGATAGTCAAGGGAATGGGTCTTACGGCAGAGGATCGCGTGGTTTTCTCCACTCCGCTCAGTCATTCTTACGGTGTTGATGTGCTATTGGGCGTGTTAGCTGCGGGGGCGGCGCTGCGGGTGATGCCGCGATTTGATGCGGAGCTACTCGCGGGGGAGATCGAAGGCGGCGCGACGGTATTGCCGGGCGTGCCATTCGTGTTTGAAGCACTGGCCCGACGCGCCCCACGCCGGGAGGTCGCGCTGCGGGTGGCGGTCTCTGCGGGGTCGGCGCTGTCGCAACGTGTGCGTCGGGAGTTTATTAAAGTTTGGGGCGTGCAAGTGGGGCAGCTCTTTGGGGCGACCGAACTTGGAACCGTGGCCGTAAGCCTGCCGGGAAGCGAGGGCTTTGAACCTACTTCGGTAGGACGGCCGCTTGCAGGCGTTAGTATGAGGGTAGTAAACATCAAGGAACCCAGCCAAAGTGTGGAAGTGGGGAGCGAGGGTCACCTGGCGGTGCGCGCGCCATCGATGTTAACACAATATTTGGATGGAGACTTGCCTTTGGTGGATGGCCACTTGCTCACGGGCGACCTGGCGAGGATGGACCAGAGCGGCAACATTTGGATCACAGGCAGACTTAAGTTACTTATCGATGTCGGGGCGTGCAAGGTGAACCCGCTTGAGGTGGAGGGTGTGATAAACATTCACCCCGGAGTGGCGGAGAGCGTCGTCGTGCCGCTGGCCGCATCGGAGACGGTACACCGGCTTCGGGCGGTGGTTGTATTACATCCAGCGGAGAGGCCGCCCACGGCAGAGGAACTCCGGCGGTTCGTGCGAGAGCGGCTTTCGCCGATCAAGGTTCCCCGGGTTGTTGAGATCGTAACATCGCTACCCAAGTCGCCTACCGGAAAGGTTATTCGTGACCGAGTGTGAGAGATTGTGACAATCGCATGACGATCTATCCTTTAATTGCCGGGCTCTTGATCGCGTGCGCGATTTGCGGATGCTCGACTCGCCTACCCACTTACCCCGCGATGAGCGATGAGGCGTCGCTCGCCCTCATCGCTGATCGCCAGGCTACGGTGCAGCGAATCGTGGCTGAGTGCGATATTAACCTAACCGACGCTGACGGCCAGAGCGTAACGCTTGAGGGTGTGCTCGTCGCGCGGCCGCCGGGCAACGTGCGGCTGCGGGCGTGGAAGTTCGGCCACGCGGTTTTCGATCTCACGCTGGTCGACGGTAAAGGGTGGATCATGATTCCCGAGCAGGGCCCCGGAGCCCAGCAACTCAACGTAACTAATATGCCCGCCAGCCGGGTGGGCGAGGCTCTGGACCTGCTGGGGCCGCTCTACTTCCGGTCGGCGAAGCCGGTGGGTGGCGATAACATGATGTTGTTGGCGGCGGGCCCCGCGCTAGGGCGCGACAACGTTCTCTGCGAAGTTCAGCGTCGCACATTGACGCCAAGACGCTTTGTCGTCCATGCAGGAAGCGATTTACCCCCGAGCGAACTTCTTCTGGATCAGTACGCGGTAGTCGATGACAACGTATGGCCGATGCGGATCCGACTCCGGGGTAAGTCTGGTGGCGTTTTGTTGCGTCTCCGGAATGTGGAGATCAACGGGGAGATCGCGCCGACCGCTTTTGTTCCTCCTAAGCGTGCCAAGGCGTTGCCGTGAGCCCGGTGAGCAACAGCACGGATTCGAGCCCACTGCACAAACAGAGCGGGAACCTGAGAGTGGCAGCACTCGCCGCTCGGGTTGCGCTGTGGTCCGCGACGCGCCCCTCGCTCGTCCTCACCGTCGCTGCGGTGCTGCTGTTGCTATCGCTGTTCTCCCTGAGTCGGTTACACATTACATCATCGCTTGCGGGTATGCTGGGTACCAACTCACCCACCGCCGCGGCTATGCAGCGAGTTACCACCGAGTATCGCACGGGGGATGCCCTACTTCTGCTGGTTGAGTTGCCAACGGGCCGAGCCAATGACGAGGCGGGCAAGGCTCAGCTTGTCGAATTTGCCACGCGATTGGCCGAATCCTTAAAGCGTGATGAGGCTCTCTCGCCGCTGATCGCGTGGGTGCGGTTTCGAGATGATCCCGAGTTTCTTCGCTTCGCCCGCGAGGTGATGCTGCCAAACGGAGCATATTACCTCAGCGACGACGCGATCGCCGAGCTAGCACTTCGGCTTAGCCCGCAGCGAATTCGGGAACAGATTGAACGTAACGAAGCCATGATCGGCGCGCCCGGGCCGTCGGGTGCGGCGCTCAGCGGGGCCGTGTTGAAAGATCCGCTGCGGCTACTTGAGTTAATTCCCCCCGAGCTCAAGGGTGGTGAGGCTGGCGGCAACGTACTTGCGGCCGGGGGCCAGCCAGATGAGGGTCGGCCCGAATTTTCCGAAGATGAACGGGCGTTGCTGATTCATATCGGTGCCACTCGCCTGGGCAGCGATTACGAAGCGGCCAGCCGCCTTGTCGACGCGGTCGTGAAGCGTGCTGCCGAGCTGAATACTAGCGAGTTGCGCATCGAGCCAGCGGGGTTTGCTGCGATCGCGCGCGATTCCTCCCGCGTGATTCGCCGCGATGCCATCGTGAGCTGCGTTGCCTCGGTCGGTCTTCTGTACCTGCTCTTCCTGGCGTTCTATCGACGGTGGTCGGCCGGGCTGGTGATCGGGGGGGTCGCGTCGACGGGAATGTTAATTGGCATCGGCGTGCTTTCGCTCACGATTAAAGAGATTTCGCCGCTCGCGGCCATGATCGCGGCACTGCTCGCCGGGCTGGGGACCGACTACGGCATTCACTTTGTCTCGCATTACGATGGCTTTCGCCAAAAGGGGCTTAGCAGTGTCGACGCTTGTGCCCAAACGGCTCAGCATATGGCCGTGCCGATTGTAACGAACTGCTTCACCAGTATCTTTGGTTTTATTTCGTTATGGCCATCGCAGATCCAGATGCTCCGCGACTTCGCGGTGCTGGGCGCGGCGGGGCTCATCGGCGCGCTTGTCGCGGTCTTCGTGCTCATGCCCGCAGTGCTTGCGTTGATTGACCGACACGCGACGGCAACACCGTCGGACCGTGCGCTCTTTGGCAAACTCTCCGATGTCGTTGCCTCCCGCCCTCGGCTCTTCATGGTTACATCTCTGGCAGCGCTGGGCCTTATGGTGACCGCGGCGGCATTCCAAGGCTTTTCGGTTCGATTTGAGTCTGATTTGACGGTGATGCACCCCCGACCGACGTTCGCGCTCAACACAACCGGAGAAGTAATTCGACGCTTTTCGAGCCAGGGCGAGCTTGTTCCCATCGATATCCGCAGCGCGACGCCGGAAGGGCTGGCTGCGGTGGCGCACGATGTGGCCGCCGCACTGGCCTCACCTCAGTGCCGGGCCGTTGGCGTGACCGGGGTCATCGGCCTGCACACACTTGTGCCCGACCCCCGTAACTCTCAGCGCAGAAGCGAACTGCTCGAGAAGATCGATCCCAACCTTGCGGTGGCATCCTTCGACGCTGCGATCAACGCGAGCCTGTTTGACCCCGCTGCTTACGTCGGTTATCGAGAGTTTTTGCGAACGCTTCTCTCCTCGCGTCATGCGCCAACGGTTGATGACATAATTCAATATCCCGGGGTAGCAGAGCGTGTTTTTCCTATTACGAATGTGGAGCAGGGAATCGCTTCTACAAGCACGGTGCTGGTAGCCCGACTCTCGGCGCCACTTCACGACCGGGCGCAGAGGAAGGCGGCGATTGGCGCCCTTAAGGCGGCCGCGGCGACGGTGCAGAGCGGCGAGGTGACGGTCGCCGGAATCGCCGCGGTTTCCGAGGAGCTGGAAGAAGCGGCTCGGAACGGGCTGCCTCAGTCGGTGGCGATCTCATTCGTGCTGGTGCTCGGATGGCTTATTTTTGTGTTTCGCAGACCACTTGACGTGTTGCTTGCGTTGGTCCCTCTTCTCTTCGCTACGGGAACCACCGTCCTTGTCATTATCGCTTTGGGCCAGGAGTTTAACCCAATCAACAGCATCGCTATTCCACTGCTGGATGGGATTGCGGTGGACGCGGGAGTGTTCCTCGTCTCGGCTTATAGGTCGCACCACGGACAACCGGCGCAACTGCGAATATACTTACGTTCAACGACCCACGCGGTGCTTCTGTCAGTGGGCACCACCGTAACGGCCTTCGCGGCACTCTGCTTTACCAACACTCCGGCTATCAGGTCATTAGGCTTAGTGTCGGCCATCGGCATCGCTGCCTCGGGCGTGGGGGCCCTCTTTCTGCTCATGCCCATTCTCACTCAGCGGGCGCGCCGGAACGCTGCGAAATAGGCCTTGCCTCATGTCAGCCCGCGGCGGCCATCGCTGCTGTCAAACGCGCATGCAGTTGAACAAATGCATCGACGAGTTTGATTTCGATTAGCTCCGGGTTGATGCCCGGATCAATCGGCTCGCCAAAAATGAGTCCATACCGCGAGTGGCGCAGCGGGAGCCAGCTCGCCGGGCGGCTGTAGATCTGAGAGTTAATAACGACGCAGGGAATTATGGGCGCTTGAGTCAAGTGGGCGATCCGACCGGTGCCTGGGCGGAGCCGGCGGGTACACACCACCGAGTCGGCTCCTTTGCGAATTCTCCCCTCGGGGAATATCGCGACCGCCCGGGCCTGCCGGAGCCTGCGAATTATAATTCGTACTGTCTTTGTATCCGGCCGCGAGCGATCCAACGGGAAGGCGTTGAGCGAGCCGTAAAACCAAGCAACTAAGGGGTTGCGGAATACTTCCACGATACTTATGAAGTCCAGCAAACGCGGGGTATGGCGAATTAGGAGGGGTACGTCGTACGGGCTTTGATGCGTGGCGGCGATCAGGCATTGCCGCGATAGAGGAACGTTTTCCACGCCAATTATGGTGGGCCTGCTGCTGACCCAGAAAGCGGGTGTTCCCAAAAGCCGCACGAATCTGTAGAACGCGTCGCTCATTGTTAGCGTGCTTGAACTCGAGGAGTGATGTTAGGGAACTTGCGAATCATTCAGGCCCGATTCCGCGAGCAGATTTTGATAGACGCTTACAAACTCGTTTCGCAAGCGCCCCGCCATTTCCAGCCTATCGGCGCGGCGCGAGGGCGAACGGGGCGGCGGTAAGATATCGTTGCCGAACGCGCAGTAGAGTCGCCCGCGCCGAAACGGAAGCCAGGGTCCAATTCGGTTCAGGCGGTCGGTGCCTAGCACCACCACCGGCACCACCGGAACGCGGGCTTCGATCGCGATCGTACAAACACCGTGCTTAAACGGTGCGCCGCGCATGACCGACTTGCTCCCCTGTGCAACACCGCCTTCAGGAAAAATCCCCACGCACTCGCCCGCTTTGCAGAGTTTTACCGCCGTGCGTACCGCGGGGAGCGAGTAGCCAAATCGATCAACCGCAAAGGCCCCGCCCAAGCTAAGCGTGGCGGCGGCCCAGCGGTGTCGATAGAACTCGCTGCGCGCCATCCACCGAATCTGACGCTCAACCACGCCCGAGATAACAATCGGTTCGAGATGGCTGAGATGCGTGCAGGCCAGCAGGAACCCGCCTTTTCGGTCGGCTCGGTGTGCGTTAAGCACAACTTCGCGCATGGTCTGCCACCGGATGAACCGTGCGCCTGCTTTGCAAGCCCGGTAGAAAGTGGCTCCCATAGTGACGGACATAGTAACACGCTGCACGCGCCCGGCTACGCCCTGCGACGCAACTTCGCGTACCCTCTCTCGCTCATGGCGGTCCCGTTTGATACTTCGCCCCAAGTTAACACCCTCGGGAAGACTCCTCAGAGGGTTAAGACGCCAGAGCAGAAGCTGCCCCAGCCCACCTCGCGGGTGTTGAGCCTTTTCTTCTGGCTGGCGGCCCGCGTTCCGACGCTGATGCGCGGGCTCCGACCGATTGTTATTCGGGTAGTGCCCTTCTGCTCTGCCAGCACCCGGGCGAACACCGCAAGCAACGCGCTGCGAATCTTCGGCAAGGAGCTACACCCGACTCAGCAGCGGACTTTCACCCGCAACGTCGTCAACAGTTTCTACGAGTTCGTAATAGATGTCGGCCGGTCAAGCGACGAGAATGTAGAGAGGCTGCTCCAGCGGATAGAGCGGGTGGACGGCGAAGCGGCCTACCGGGATGTAAGAAAACCCGGAAGGGGGGCCGTGCTGGTGACGGCGCACATGGGGTCATTCGAGGTTGGCCTCGCGGCTCTGAAGCGCGTCGAACGCCGCGTTCACGTGGTCTATAAGCGCGATGCCTCTCCGACTTTCGAAGCGATGAGAATGAGGATGCGACAAATGCTCGGCGTGCTTGAAGCACCCATCGACGAGGGCCTTTCTACATGGATGGACTTACGTGACGCACTTCTTGAGGGTGATGTAGTGGTTATGCAGGCCGACCGCGCGATGGCTGGCCAGCGTTCCGCCGTGGTACCTTTTCTGCACGGATCTCTTCGCATCCCCACCGGGGCGGTTCGTTTGGCGCGGCTAACCGGAAGCCCCATCGTCCCGGTCTTTACGGTGCGCCTAGACTCGGGGCGATTTGCCGTTTACCTCTTCCCCGCGATTGAGCCGGGAACCGCCACGGTGAACCCTGAATCATCCGATCCGTCGGTCGTCGCAATCGCGCGTTCAATCGAGTCGATGGTCGCAAGGTATCCAACGCAGTGGTTGATGCTCGGGAACGCCTTCGAGGAGAAGGCACCCAATGTTTAACCTTAGCGAAGACAATAACTTACAGTCCGATGTCGTGATCACGGGCCTCGCCGCCACTGCATCACTGGGCGCCGATGCGGAGTCGATCTGGGCTAACGTTTCGGCAGGACGCTGCGGCATGGGACCGATGCCCGCTGTAGAGTCCTTACTCCCTGAGGGCAGCCTGGGTGGCCAAGCCGTAGAGTTGCCTTATGATTATGCTCCGCAGCTCCCGCGTGAGGCGCGGTATCTTCGGTGGACTGTGGAGCACGCGTTGAAAGACGCTGGTGTGCGGCAGGGTGCATCGCAGACTGAGTTGCGCAAATGCGCGGTGCTCGGCACTACGCTGCACGGCATCCGAGCCGGGGGACGATTTCTTCGCTCTGGCAACACAACAGAGTTAAGCTCCTTTCTCGCGAGCACAACATCACAGTTGGCGTTGTCAGGCCTAGGCATTGATGGTGGTGCAATCACCACTTGCTCGGCGTGTTCCTCAAGCCTGGGGGCTATCGCTCTAGGTGTGACATTACTTCAGAGCGGCCAGGCTGATCTGGTCGTCGCTGGCGGTTACGATGCCATCAGCGAGTACTCCTGGGCGGGATTCAACTCGCTCCGGCTGATCTCACCCGGGCCTCTGCGGCCTTTTTGCCGCGGCCGCCAAGGAATGAAAGTCGCCGAAGGATATGGCATTGTAATTATTGAGCGAGCCGAGTCGGCGGCCCGCCGCGGCGTCTTGCCGCGCGCTCGCGTGGCGGGCTGGGGTGAGTCTGCGGATTCTCACCATCTCACCCAGCCCCACCCCTTGGGCGATGGGGCCCTCGCGGCGATGCAGCAGGCACTCGCCCGCGCGGGCGTGAGCGCTAATGAACTGGGAATGGTCGCCGCTCACGCTACGGGCACACCCGACAACGACAATGCTGAGTTTCAGGCACTGCTGCGCCTGCTGGGCGATGACCTCGCGCGCGTTCCGGTAGTGGGCTTCAAGAGTTTTTTAGGACACACCCTCGGTGGGGCGGGCGCCGTCGAACTTGTTCTGTCGTGCATGGCAATCCGTGATAGGCGCGTGCCAGCTTGTGCTAACGTAACTGCCCGTGATATCGAATACCCCGGGTTGAACGTCGTGACAGAAGAGGCGACGGCCTTGCGTGCGGGCTGCACGCTAAATACCTCGCTTGGCTTTGGCGGCGCGAACACATGTATTGTGTTAACAGATCCACGCCAGCCTAGCTCTGACACCGCGCCTGTTGGTCTGCCGCAGGAAGCGGCCGCCCCGTGGATCACGGGCGTGGGAATCATTCTGGCCGGGGCAATCGGCCACGCTGCGTTCGTGCAGATGGCCGATGAAAGTAGACAATCGCCCCGGTCCCAGCAAGTAGACTCAATCGACGATGCAGCGATGGCCGAGTATCTTAATGTTCGGCGCGCCCGGAGATTAAGTCAGTACGTTAAGTTTACACTCGCGGCGGCCTGCATGGCCGTCCGCGACGCCGCGATTGGCGATGTGGGCCACACCTTAGCAAATGCCAACGCGATTTTGGGATCGATGCACGGCTCCGCGACTTACTGTGTCGATTACTACACCCAGCTTATCAACGAAGGCGCGGGTGCTGCCAACCCGGTCCTCTTTGCCGAGGGTGTGCCCAACGCTGCGGCGGCCCACCTGAGCACGACCTTGGGAGTTAAGGGAGCTTGTCAGACGATCATCGGATCGCGCACCGCTGGCCTGGATGCACTTGCGCTCGCGGCGTTACGGGTGAGCAGTGGCTGCGCGGACACTATAATTGTCGTCGCGGCGGAGGCTCCATGCGATGTCGTTGATCGAGCTTACATCGACAGCGGGCTGCAAGCCAGCGATTCACGAGATGCAACGCGATCAAAGCGTCGCGGCTTTCGGCGCGGGCTTGGGGGCATCGCTTTCGTCGTCGAATCGGCACGCTCCGCCGCGGCACGAGGCGCGGTTCCGTATGCCAGTCTGCTCGGAAGTGCGCGGGCCTCCGCGCCTACGCCGGGACCCGGCGGAACGGCCGGTGCGGTGGCGTCAGTTATTTCGCAACTTCCTTGCCCAGCCCGCGTAATTGGCTCAGCGTGCGGAACATGGCTTGACGCTGCCGAACGCGTCGGTATGCACCGATGCGGAGCTATTGGCGACAGTTTCTCAGCAAGAGCCCGTTTCGGTGAGTTGTTCTCCGCTACGCCGCTGGCCGCCCTCGCCACCCAGTTAGTTGGCGGCCCTAGCGGCGCGCAAAGCTCGATACTATGTACTGATTGGTCTGGAGCCGCGTCGGCCATTACTATCGAGCGTTTAGACCGTAGACTCGGCGTTTCGTAAAGTTGCTAACGAGATGAGCCAATGAAAACCAATTATGATGTAGTGATCGTGGGGGGCGGACCGGCGGGCTCGACCGCGGCGATCTTGCTGGCACGAGCGGGCTTCAGCGTCTGCGTACTAGAGAAGGATAAGCACCCTCGCTTTCATATCGGCGAATCGATCCTTCCTCGCACCACCCCGCTTCTGCGGGAGCTAGGGCTTGAGAAGGATATCTTAAAGCTTGCCCACGTTCAAAAGTTTGGAGCCGAGTTCGGGTTCGGTAACGATCATGTCACACGTAAGTTCTCATTCACTCAAGGGCTTCTCCCCGGATTCCCGGTTTTTAATATTGAGCGCTCCAAGCTTGACGCGCTGCTGCTGGAAAAAGCTCGCGAAGCGGGTGCGGAGGTCTACGAGCAACGCCCGGTCAAGAGCATTGTTAAGCTAACCGACGGCGACGTGGAGGTGGAGACCCACGAGGGGCCGGTGAGAGCGCGGCTGCTGCTTGATGCTTCTGGCCACGGAACCATCGTCGGCCGCGCTCTGGGCCTGCGAAGAAACTTTCAGGAACCCGAGTTGCAGAAAGTTGCTTACTTTCAGCACTTTGATAACGTGGAACGACTCTCCGGCAAAGAATCCGGCCACCCCGGAATATTCATGTGCACCGAGGGGTGGTTCTGGGTCATCGGCCTGAGCGAGAGCAAGACAAGCGTAGGTTTTGTTACGAGGCCCTCGTTCGTCCGAACGCTTAATATCCCACCTAACCAGTTATTACAATGGGCCATCGCGAGATGCCCGGTGGTGCGTCACCGCATGCGCAACGCAACCGGTAGTGCAGAGAACATCGTCCTCTCGGATTTTAGCTACCGGTGCAGGCCCTACGCCGGTTCGGGTTACCTTATGATCGGCGACGCGGCGTGCTTTCTTGACCCCATCTTCTCAACCGGCGTCACCCTCGCCATGATGGGCGCGTCTCATGCTGCCGGGCTCGCCGCCCCAATGCTCCGCGGCGAACTTAGCTACAAATCCGGGCAGCGTCAGCATCGCCGATTCATCGAGCGCAGCACGGCACCCTTCTGGCGGCTCATCCGCAGTTTCTATAAACATTCGTTCCGCGAACTCTTTGTTCACGGCTCGGGCCCTCTCCAAGTCCCCGGCGCGATTATCTCGCTGCTGGCCGGCCAGGTCTTCCCCAAGCAGCGATGGAGCTTACGTTGGCGGCATCACGCCTTTGACTTCTTCATCTGGTTACAGCAGTATCGCGAGCTCTCGCCGCGCCGCGCACCCTTCCACCTGATCAACGAAAGCCCTGTCGGTCTTCCTCTCATCACCGGGCTTCAATCGACAGTGGGCTTTAAGCCCGTTCCCCGCTCCCCTGCCCATCGACAGGCAGAGGTCGCTGCGGCGCACGCATGAGCAGTGCTCGCGTAAGGCTGTAACCGAGCAAACCCAGCGAGACGCCCGCGACCACGCTCCCCACCAGCCATTCAGCAAGCAGCGCGTTGACCGAGGACCACTGCGGCGGTTGTTGTAAGTTAATTACTGAGAAATCAGGCAGTTTTCCACGAAGCAGCAGCCCACCCACGCAGATTGACAGTGCGGCGAACAGCAAGCCAACCGGCGGGGTGGAAAGGCTCGAGATACTGACTAGCGCCAACGGGTGAAGCCGGAATCGTCCCGCCAGCCAGAGGCAAGTAACTGTTTTGACACCGTAAATAGGTAAAGTCGCCATCAGCAAACCCACGCCCACCGATGCCGCAAGTCGCTCTCGCGCTACCGCATCGCCAGTGGCCATCCGCCACAGTCGCCAAGGGCTAAACCATCGGGCGATACGCCGCGGCAGCGTGCCCGTGACATGGTCCCCGTCCGCACACACCCTTGTCGGCCCCGGGAGCAGAGCACGGGTAAGCAACCGAGCATGCATCGCGATGGAATCGAGCGTATCGCGGATGAGTCGAAAGTGTGTCGTCCGTCCGCCAGGAACTTTATAAATGCACTGGATTGATTGCTCGATGATGGCAACCCCGTACCAACCCGCGCGAACCAGGACTTCGGTTTCAAAGCCGTATCGTTAAGCGGATCCGCTTAACGCTTGCATGTAAGTAAGTGGATAGATCCGCATCCCAGACTGGCTATCCATTACCGATGCACCGCTTTCGATCCAGACCAACTCATTCGAAAGTAATCGACCAACGCGGCTAGCCAGCGGGGCACCTGAGCCTTGAGTGGAGCGGGCACCGAGGATAATTGAATCCGCGTTCAACGCCGAGCACTGAATTAGTTTCAGAAGATCAACCACCTCGTGCTGGCCGTCGGTGTCGATCGACGCGGCGTGCGTGTAACCTAAACTCGCAGCCTCGATAAAGCCTGATCGCAGCGCCGCAGCTTTCCCGCGGTTCACCGGGTGGGTAATCACCAATCGCAACGGGCCTGAACTTGCTGCGGCAAACCACTGCTGCAAGACCGCGCCGGTGCAGTCGGTAGAACCGTCGTTCACGGCAATCGTGGGTAGTTGGCACCCCGTAAGCTCATTTAGCACCCGGCCCACCGCCAACCCGTGATTGTAAGTTGGCGCAATTACAACAAATCTCTGCCCAACGGGTAGAGCGATATCATGAACATTCTCCGAGTGCGCTTCCACGGCCATGTGGGTATCTTACGACGGTATCAATCCGCTTTAGCCGGGTGCCCGCGGCACCCACGGCGTATACTCGGCTTATCGGTGCACACTTAAGGAGTTACCAAATGAGATGCTCAGCTATCGCCATCGTCGCCACGGCCGCTTTACTTATGCTCAGTGCCTGCAACCAAGGTTTTAGGTCGGGGGGCCAATCAGTTGACCCAAACTCCAACCCCTGGTTTGCCGCCGCCGCTTCCAACGACCCCGCCGCGTTAACAGCCGCTGCGGCTAGCAACGCCGATGTCAATGCCCATCAACGGCGCGATTACAACACTCCACTGCATATCGCCGCCGCAGCGGGAAACACTCAAGCCGTCAGAGAGCTTCTGGCCAAGGGGGCCAAAGCCGATGTGCTTGATGAAGACGGACGCACGCCTCTGATGATCGCTTCGCATCGGTCGCGCACTCCTGCGGCACTCGAGTTGGTCGGCGGGTCAGTCAACCTCGACACACGCGACCGCCAGCAGCAGACCGCACTTATGTTTGCGGCCAAGAATGGCAACGTCGATGTGGTACGCGCCATGATCGCCAAACGCGCTGCTCTGGATACACAGCGAGCTGATGGGTCAACGGCACTGCACCTAGCCGTCCGCGACGGCCGCACCGACGTGGTTCGCGAGCTGAAGAATGCAGGCGCGAGCACCGTGCTCCGCGACCGACGCGGTCGCTCAGCGATGGATATCGCGTTGTCGGGTGGCAGAACCACCGAGGCAACTTTGCTCGGGGGGTCTTGAACGATTCGGCCGCCCGCCTCCTCGGCAGGGTGGCCAGCGTCTCTCAACAAAGCGTACGAATGTAATATTACGAAGAGGGAGTCGAGCTAAAGATTTGGAGCAGTTGTTCCACTAACTCTGGTTTCTTAATTTTACTCAGCGTGCCACGACGGGACTTGTCCATCAGTACCGCCTCGGACGCGCTCAGCGTCTTAATCCAGTCCACCGCCGCGCAAAGGTAACTCAAGCTCGGGTTCACCGCACTCTCCATCGGCATCTCAGCAGATAACGGGAGTTCCCCCAACGGCTTGCTCTGTCCCGCCGGCACGAAATCCTTGAACGCAACCGCCTCAGCCGTCACGGTTCCGAGCCCTACGTACCCATGTTTATTAAGGTATGCGAACACTTTATCCCCGATCTGAAGTTTCTTGGCGTCTTTGATTCCGCGCTCATCCCCGCCCGCAAGCATGAAACCATACTTCCGGCAATCCTCCCACGAAAGGCCCTCGTCCGTACCTTCACCCGTGTTCATATGCAGATAGCCGGTCTCCTCGCTGCTGCTGGCGGATGAAACCTTCGGTTTTTTAGCTCGCGGCTTAGACTTTTTGGGAGCGATGCCCGATCCAGCTCCGCTCAGCTTTGCATCCTTGTGGTGTATTCGCGCGTCTAGATCCGAATCTGTTTGCGATTGGGCCAGCGGTAGCGGCATAACCTTAATATTAATTCGCTTCACCGATGCGCTGCCAGGCCCCCGGGGCAGATCGCGGAAATCAATGACCAGCACATCAGCCTGAACATCCAGCACTTTGCCGGGGCCCCACTCCGGCTTATTTGGATGCGTTACCAGCGAACCGACGGCGTAGCGAATAGATGTCATGTGGGGATTGTCTGCGCTCTCCCGCCGACAAGCCAGACCCACCCTGACTTCCTTTTTAGCCCCTGACTCTGTTCGCCGTGGTGTGTGGCGAGTTCTGGCCAGCTCGGGTCTGCTCAACCACTCTCTACTTCGGTTGACATGCCTGCTTCCCCGTCCTCGCCCTTTAATGCACTTCTCTTGCCCACGCCTAATGTTTGATGATGTAATCCGCCATTGACTACCATCACCTAAAGAGAGTCTCCGGAAACGAGCCGCGTCGTCCGCTTGTATCTTGGCTGCTACGCTCGCCAGCAGTCTTCAAATTTCTCGTTTCCCAACTTCGACTATTTCCTCGCATCCTCCCTCTCCACCGCAGCCGCCTTCACCGACAAATCTGATGAATAACAACTCCGTAGCCTTCGGCGCCCCGGGACTAGAGCCGCGCTGGACTTCCGCGGCGAAGGACGGCGTCGGCACGGCGTACCACAGCTCATCGTGCGTCTGGTTTACGCTCAGCCACGGAATTATCAATGAGATTTATTTCCCGCACGTTGACTCGCCCAACACGCGCGACTTGCAGTTTCTCATTACCGATGGTGAAACCTTCTGCCACGAAGAGCGGCGAGACCTGCTGCACAAGACCGAGTATCCCGAACCTAACTCTTTACTCTACCGACTAACCAACTCCGATCCGCGGGGCCGTTACCGTCTGATTAAAGAGATCGTTGTTGATCCGCACTCCTCGGTCCTCCTGATGCACACGCGGCTCGAAATACTTGAGCCTTCACTGCGCGGCAAGCTCCGCCTTTTCGCCCTCCTCGCACCCCACATCAAAGGCACAGGAAAGAACAACTCGGGCTCGTGGTGTAATCTTGATGGTCGCAAACTCTTCAGCGCGCACCGCGAAGATATCGATATGTCCTTCGGCTGCTCCCCCGATTTCACAAGGCGCTCGGTCGGTTACGTTGGGGCGAGCGACGGCTGGCAAGACCTGATGAGCAACTTTAGAATGGACTGGGAGTTTGCTCACGCGAATGATGGCAACATTGCGCTGATCGGAGAAGTAAATCTCGAAGCGTCCACGGAGTTTACCATCGGCGTCGGTTTCGGACGCACCCGCCATAGCGCTTCAACCCATCTTCTTCAAGCGTTCGCCACTCCATTTGCCGATCAGCGTTCCAGGTACGTATTACAATGGCAGCGGGCGCTGGCTAAGGTTGACCTGAGCGAACATACGACTGATAATGGCTGGCTTGTGCGTTTGAGCCAATGTCTCTTGCTGGCCCACGAGGATAAAACATTCCAAGGAGCTTTCGTCGCATCGCTTAGCATTCCTTGGGGCGACACTAAAGACGACAGCGACCTGGCGGGATATCACATGGTTTGGACGCGCGATCTCGTCCAAACCGCCACCGCCTTGCTCGCCAGCGGACAAACCGAGTCGCCACTCCGCTCGCTCATCTGGCTTGCCTGCGTTCAAGCCGAGGACGGCGGCTTGCCACAAAACAGCTCGATTGCAGGGGAACCCTATTGGAAGGGCGTTCAGTTAGACCAGGTCGCCGCGCCGATTCTGCTCGCCTGGCGGCTGCGCCGGGCCGATGCACTGCGACGCTTTGACCCGTGGGCGATGGTCTCGCGTGCCGCGAGTTATCTTATTTTACGCGGGCCTGTTACCGCGCAGGAACGCTGGGAGGAGAACGCGGGCTACTCACCCTCCACGCTCGCGACGATTATCGCTGGCTTGGTCTGCGCTGCCGACTTTGCACATGATAACAAAAGCAATCAGGCCGCCGAGTTTCTCCTCGCCTACGGTGACTGGCTCTCGTCAAACCTTGAAACCTGGACGGTTACAAACCGCGTCGAACTACTCCCCGGAGTGGCCAGGCATTACGTTCGAATTACACCCGCAGATCCTAATAACCCTACTGCGACCGCCGATCCCGACGGCTCAGAGATAGTGGTCGCCAACGGGGGCGGCCGCCAACCAACCCGAAACGTCGTCAGCGGCGACTTCCTCCACCTCGTCCGCCTCGGGGTACGCTCGGCGAACGATCCGACCGTCGTGGCATCCATCGCAGTGATTGACCAGGTTATCAAGCGTGATCTGCCCCAGGGTGCCGGTTGGCGAAGATATAACCACGATGGCTATGGCCAAAAGTCCGACGGCAGCGCCTTCAACGGCACGGGCGAAGGTCGATGCTGGCCCATCCTCACAGGCGAACGCGGGCACTACGAGCTTGCGGCGGGCCGCGATGCGCTCGCTTACATAAGTGCCATGGAAAATTTTGCTAATGAAGGTGGCATGCTCCCCGAGCAAGTCTGGGATGATGACGATCAGCCAAACCTAAGAATGAAACGCGGCGGACCTACCGGTGCCGCCATGCCGCTCTGCTGGGCCCACGCCGAATACCAGACCTTGGTGCGCAGCCACCGAGATGGCGTCTGCTTTGACCGCATCGAGCCCGCCTTCCAACGCTATGCCCAGGCACCGCCGGTGAGCGAGATGCAAATGTGGACCCTTACCCACCAGCCACCGCAAATGACCCGCGGCACAACCCTCCGCATCATTACCGATCAGGCGTGCAACGTTCGTTGGAGTTTCGATAACTGGGCGACCACCAACGATGTCGATGCGACCGATGCTGGAATCGGCTGCTGGTATGCCGATTTGCCATCAGACCAACTCAAGCCCGACGCCTCCATCATCTTTACATTCTGTTGGAACGGACGGTGGGAAGGAAGAAACTTTCAAGTTATGATCGCGGAGACAGCCAACAGCACGGGGACTCTAAGAGGCGGGTCCGACAAACCAAGCGCGTCTACTCTTACCTAATAAGCTGCCCAGTAAGCAGCGGTCATCACGAGATGACTGAAGGCGAGCCTGGTTGAGGGGCGGTTGCGGGGAGCTGGCCAAAACCTCACGGAAATCTCGCCAAAAAAGCCGAGAAATCATCACTTAAGATATCCGACTCCGACATAGACTGCACAAGTTTATAAAGTTCGTCCAGGCACGAGCGATCCGCCAGGCTGTGCTCGCGTGCAAAGTGCATGATCCCGTCGATACCCCACATCACCGAAGGCTCGCTCCATACTTCAATCGCTCCATCGCTGTAGACCAGCAACATCGAGTTAGGCGGAACTTGCGTGCTAACTGTGGGAAACTCTTCGTCGGGCGCAACGCCGATGGGGGGGCCAGGGCTTAAAAGCTGCTCGATGCGCCTATCCGCTCTCGCCCCGCCCACGGGCGGCTCAGTGATAAGCAGTGGGGGCGGGTGACCGCCTCCAGAGTATGAAAGCGTGCGGGTGCTGCGCTTGTACACACCATACCAGATCGTAAAGAACATGTTATGATGCTGATCCATCGGGAACGCGGCGTTCAAGTGGCGCAACACACCGCTGGGGTCACGTAAGTCACCACCATAAACCGCGCGGCTCCGGATAGTGTTCATCGCCGAAACACTGAGCAGTGCCGGACCCACGCCGTGGCCACACACATCCAGAAGATACAGGGCCAAGTGATCGTCATCGATCCAAAAGTAATCAAAACAATCCCCACCAAGCGTTGCCGAAGGCACGAAGTGCCAATCAATCGCGATAGGTTCAACAACGGGCGCAGGCAGCATCGACCGCACATACGCGGCGGCCTTTGCCAGTTCTGCGGCCAACGCGGCTTGTGTACGATGCAGCGCGTCGAACGCCTCGTTACGTTGCAGCAACGAAAGGTATCCGCGCGAGTGGTAGCGAATCCTCGCAACGAGTTCAACCGGATCAGGAAGCTTCACAATATAATCGTTCGCTCCGCGAGCAAAGGCCTCCGCCTTCGTAATTCCATCTTCCTTGGAACTCAGCACAATCAGCGGTGTGAGCGACGTCTCCTCCTGCTGACGATAGCCGCGCACCAAGTCCAGCCCGTCTGCGCCGGGCATTACAAGATCCTGAAGAATGACAGTTGGAGTCACTCTCGCGGCGGTCGCCAGCGCATCCTCGGCCTTCTGGCAGAAGTGAAACACAATATCCTGCTGCGCTGCAAGCATCCGACGAACCGCCTCGCCGATAATCATCTGATCGTCAACTAACAGCACAACCGGGCTTTCCGGTGCGAGCACCGTAATAGCCGCCGCCGCGCGGGCGGTGGGGGGGATGGGGATGGGGGTGGGGGTGGTCATGCCATTCCTCGATTGGCATTCACTTGCATGATGCGTGCAGCAATCGCAACCGCGACGTTCTGGATCGGCAAAATCTCCGTGGCCGCGCCGATCTCCACCGCCGCGCCCGGCATTCCCCAGACCACGCTGGTAGACTTATTTTGAGCGATAGTGTGCCAGCCCGAGGCGCGAAGCCGCCCCAGCCCGACCGCTCCGTCGCGGCCCATCCCCGTAAGAAGCACAGCGATGCCGCTCGCGGCCCTCGCCCGAAAGATTGAATCAAAGAAGACATCTATCGACGGTCGGTAGACTTGCTCCCGCGGCTCGGTAATGTAATTAAGACGACCATCGGTATCAAATACCAGATGGTCGGCGGTGCACGCCAGAAGGATGCGATTTGAGCGAACAGTCTCTCCAACCTGTGCCACTTCAACGCGCTGCCCCGTCTCGCGCGTTAGCCAATCGGCAAGGCCCGGAGCAAAGGTCGGGTCGATGTGTTGCACGATGACGATGGGCCACGGCACGGGCCGAGCTAACGCCGCCAGCACCACTGCCAGCGCCTGCGGGCCGCCGGTTGAAACTCCAATCGCGATAAACGGCGCGATGGCCTGCGAAGTCGTCGGAGGAATACTCAGAAGCGGCGCACGCAGAAGGCTCCCGCGGCCTATTCCCGCGATGACCCCGATCGCCTTTACCTTCCGCACCAAAGGCTCAGCGTTCAAAGCGCTTCCGTCGGCCGCGAGTCCGGGCGTCGCCACAGCATCCAGTGCACCAGCACCCAAAGCCTCAAACACTCTCCCGGCATTTCCTTCAACTGTGGCAGTAACCACAAGAATCGGGCAGGGGGTGGCTTTCATGATTCGGCGTGTGGCCTCCACGCCATCCATCACCGGCATGACCATGTCCATAAGAATGACGTCAGGAAGGTCCTGCGCGCACATTGACACAGCCTCGACCCCGTTCATCGCAACCCAGGCGATCTTGGATCCGGGCAGTGTCGCGATGGCCCGCTTGAGCGATTCAACCGCGAGCCGCATGTCGTTTACGATTGCGATGCGCATCAGCCCGGCGCTCCGATGAGGTCCTCGACCATCCGAATCAAGGAGTCATCCTGAAAACTGCTCTTGGTAAGATAAGCACTGGCCCCCGCCTCCAAGCCAAGCAGGCGGTCCTCCTCTCTGTCCTTATATGACACGATGATAATTGGCAAATCGGCGAACTTCGGCTCGCGACGAACAGCAATGATAAGCTCGATTCCTGTCATGCGCGGCATGTCCACGTCCGTAACTATCAGGTCGTAACGCCCCGCCCGCAACGCGTTGTATCCCTCCCGTCCATCTACAGCGACATCAACATTATATCCTCGGCGGGTCAGCAGTTGCCGTTCGACCTCACGCACCGTAATTGAATCATCGACGACAAGAATCCTGCGCTTGCCCTTGCGCGCTGCCACCGCCTGAGACGAAGCAACTCCGAGCAATCGCCCCCCCTGCAACGAGTGTTTCAAGGATCGCAAGAGATCGTCGGTATCTAGCATGAAGACAGGTGTCCCATCGGATCTGATCGCCGCGGCGGCAATGTGCGGCACAGCTCCCAGTCGCGGATCAAGCGGGCGCACCACCAGATCCTCCTCACCACAAATTTCGTCAATAATGAGGCCACAGCGTTCGTCCCCGCTGCCGATGACAAGCGCGAGCGATGTTCCTTGGTTTTGTTGCGCCTGACCGCCCCCCAGGATCTCCGCCGCGTGGACGAGGCCAATGGATGCACCATCGAGCGTGAACTGCAACCGCCCCTGCACCGGATGGATGAAAGTTTCAGGGATCAACGCGATGCGGTCGAGCCGCGCAAGCGGCACCGCATATAACTCAGATGCGATACGGACAAGGGCGGCCCTGATCACCGAACGGGTCACCGGCAGGCGGATTGTTAATCTTACACCGCGGCCAAACTGAGATTCGAGCTTAACCGCTCCCGACACTTCTCGCACCGCCGATTGAACGACGTCGAGTCCGACGCCGCGTCCAGAGAGTTCCGTAACCCCTTGTTTTGTTGAAAAGCCAGGAAGGAATAAGAACTCGAGCAGCTCAGCGTGCGTGAGATTCTCGGCCGTCGATGCAGCAACCATGCCGCGATCAACTACCTTCCGCCGTACGGCCTCGGGGTCGATTCCACGACCGTCGTCGCGCACCTCGATAATAAGCGAACCGCCTTGGTGGCGCGCGGAGAGAACGATGGTCGCTTCCGGGCGTTTTCCAGCCGCCTTCCGCTCCTCCGCCGTCTCAACGCCATGGTCAAGGCAGTTGCGGATCATGTGGGTCAGCGGCGACTCAAGATTTTGTAACGTCTCCCGGTCCACCTCGACTGATTCGCCTTGTATCCGAAGCTCAACGCTTTTGCCCAACTGCCGAGCAATGTCTCGCACCATCCGCGGAAAAGTTGTGACCCCTTCCGAGAACGGGCGCATACGACTGCGCAGCACCTCAGTGTAAAGCGCTCCCGAGAGTTGCTCGAGCCGCCTGAACGCATCATCGAAACGCGCGGATTGTTCCGCAAGTGCTACCTGCAGCCCGCTCGCGGCGTGAGCAACCGCCGCGACAGGGTCCTCCGTCGCCCCGCCATCGCTGTGAGGTCCGTCCCTTGAGTCCGGTGAGGAACTCTTACTTTCAACAGCCCGATGCTCGCGGAGTGCTTGCAAGGCTTTATCCAGCGTTCGTTCACTGGCTTGAAGGCCGGCCATTCTCGCGCGGAGTGATTGTAATCTGGTCGCCTCAACCGTTGATTCGCCCGCGAGAAATAGCATCCGGTTCAACACACTCGCCCCCACGCGCACGCTCTCCCCT
>ENA-ORBV01003291-ORBV01003291.1-microbial-mat-metagenome-genome-assembly--contig:-NODE-3291-length-32585-cov-6.745909_pt1 | contig 32585 bp, 29 predicted proteins | sample MGYA00237777_ERZ505514 | MGnify/ENA primary metagenome ERZ505514 (study PRJEB26160, sample SAMN06269048) | microbial mat metagenome | isolation source: Oligotrophic lake microbial mat | place... | reverse complement strand
ATATATAGAGATCAAAATTCCGCAGATTCCGTATAGAAATGCAGGCCTTCCACGTCTGCCCGACGAGGCGTTAGTGCGCGGCGAAGACCCTGCTCGTCCAGAACTGGCTATCAACAAATTGGTAATCGCTTTAAGTAATATCGATCCGGTGCTTTTACAGAAAAACTTCAATGAAGACCGCAAGCGCTTGGTGCGAGCGGCTGATCAGCTATCTATTTTAGCCACCAAATCTTATCCTGTGATCGATAACGCCCTGCCTCTCGAGCAAGACCTGCGAGCAGTAACTAAAGAAATCAAACATACAACTCAGAAAATCAATCGCATTCTCGACGATCCTAATTTCAGCTCTGACCTGAAAGAAACCGTGACCAAATTGAAAGAGACCGCTGATTCGATTAAAGATACGGTTCGAGATATCAATTCTACTCTTTCAGATAAACCGCTGAGACGCGACTTGCTGGCGGCTTTAGACAAGCTCAGCCAGGCCACAGAAAATGTGCAACTGTCAGTGGCTTCAGTTGAGAAAATGTCGAACGATACCAAACTGCGCGACGACGTTAAGGAAATTCTTGCTCAAGCGCGCAAAACTCTTGATAAAGTCGATTCGATGTTCAGCCGTCCCGGTTATGGCAACGATTTGAAGATGACTCTGGCCACCACGCGCGAAGCCATCGGCCACCTCGATCTGGTCGCGCAACAGCTCAATCAGATCTTAGATAAACGCGCTCCGCTGATTCACTTGATGTTCGGCCGCCCTGGTCAACTGAAAGCAATGCCGGCTGCCAACAACAAAAAAGACAAAAACACAAAAGCTGATGACGCCAAAGTCGACCAGCAGCAAACCGAAAAGAAAAAATCAGAAGCGCAACCTCAGCAGTCTCCCGATCTTGTGGTGCCGCTCGAGGCCGACAAGAAACCTCTCAAACCGGCCGTTGATCCTGCGATAAATCCGGTCATAGAGCCTGCTATAGACCCGGCTCTCGATACTCAGCCTCTGCTGGTACCCAGTCCGCAACCCTCGCCTTAACCGCTTCGGCAAACTGCTCTGGCGATTGAAGCACGGCAATGCTTGTGCTGGCTTTAAGCTGAGTTTTGACGATATCTATTAGCAGCGGGATGGCACCTGTCGGCGCAAGCATTACAACGCGCTCGAGATTGGCTTGCTGACTGGCAATCCAAGTAAGCGCAAGTTCAGGCACCGCCGACGCGATGCGTTCGGTAGCTGAAGCGTCGACAAACCAGGTTAGCGGTTTAGGACAAAGACTGAGGCTCCGTCCGGCAGGCACTCTTTTACTTCGGGAAGCGCTTCTAAGTTTGACCACTTGCCTTGAAAAACCGGTGCGTCAAATTTTTGCCCGGGGCAATGGGCAATGATTGCCTTTTCAAAACCGTTGCGCTCGCAGTCAATCACCATCAGCCGGTCTGTGCTGGAGAGGTGGCGGGCAATGGAAAAATTGAGGCTCATGGCCTTATCGCTGGTAAAGACGTGGATAGTCTTGAAAATATGTTGATGTTTGAGCAATCATTCTGTCCATTGCTCGAAGACTTGCGACACCACGCTTGGTGACTGCTCGGCATCAATAAACCAGGCAGCGGCTGACGAAAACGTGCGAACTCTTCTGTGATTTCATCAAGTGCGATTGTACCCAGCTCACCTTTATCGGTGCCCGCTATGGCAGTAAAAATTACACCTGGCATTAATCGCTTAAATAGAAAGGCACACCCACCTGCTTTCATTCTGATCTCGCCGCTGGTGAGATTTTCTACCAGAGGCAACTGCAAGGCTTCGGAGGGCGCAACCATTTTCTACTCCTCTCAAAAGCCAGGAGCATGGTGCCCCTGGCTTACTGATTTTATGGTCTGATTGTGGAATTAAACGGGGCTATTCTTAGAATACTCTGTAGGAATAGTTACCGGCCAATTGCTTGTTATGTTGGTGTGAGCTGGTTTGAATGTCTTGAGCCAGTTCATCATAGTCAGCATAAGTGTCTTTGACGTGCTTGTAGTAAGCTCTGCTTTCAGTGTCGCTAGGTGTTTTAGCTTTCTGAGCATCGATACTGGCCAAACGATTGATGAAATCGCTGGAAGCGCTGGAAGACAATTGACCGTCAGCTTGCTCAATCAGAATACGAGCAAAGAGGTCGTCACGACGCATAGCTAGATCTTCGCGAGCAGCTGCGTAGAAAATGGTGATGCCGTTAGTGGCAGTAAATTTCGCCAATACGATTGGAAAACGTGAAGGGGTTGTTACTGACTTCCCGGAATAACCGGTGACAACCATTGTAGGAGCGGTCATTGCCGAACCTTGCAGAATAACTGGTCTAGAAGTAGTAGTGATTACTGTTGTGCTGGTATCAGCCATTGCTGGCAAAAATGAAGTTACAGCGGCGATGGCAGCCAATACTGGCCCCAAATTTCTTTTACGGATCATTTTAATCTGTCCTCCTGAGGTGACATTGGCCCCGACGGGCGAGTATGAAACTTGGTTCCATTTCTTTGGGTGTCTCGTGCAAAAATCAGAACTTTAAAGCCCTTTTTTTGATTCTTCCAAGTGACGAAGTTTTCTAATCACTAATTTCACGTCGAGCTACCTATTAATAGCATGCTTAGCTCTACTTATTGAACGCAAACATGCTCTCGACAATTTGTCTTGTTCCCGGCACCCTGTCAAGGTTATGCTCCAAAGGCGGGGGAGATTTTGCTCAATCGTTGAAAACCATGAGCCTGTTTGCCCTAAGAGAAAGCTTTCAAGCTTTTCAAGCGCTGGATACCAGTTTCGAGCTTTGGCAAGACGATTTGACCTGCGCAAAAGTTATCAGACCACTCCATTTGTAACGAGCAAGTCACAACAAATGACCGTCGGGTCTGATAATCAATTGGCCGGTATCGAGCTTTTCCCTCTTGGCATAATCGAAATCGATTAAGGCCACCAGGTAGTCTAAAGCCCCGGCTTAATATCCCAGTTATATGCTACGACGTCAAAACACCTTTTGACGCCACCACCCTCGGTACCATAAACTTTTTAGAAATCACTGCTTGAAAGAGAAGCACTTTTATTTTCAGGTCTTGGAGCACCAAGAAAGATTTTTCGCAAAGTTCCGCTTCCCAGCGCTCTGTCCACGCTTCGCACGGTGAATAACAAAATAAAAATCATCATGGAGGCCAGCTGGTGAGTTGCTATTAATACCAGCGTATCGCCCGATTCGGCCAGCAATTTTGCTGAACGCGGAAACAGGTGATCTTCCAGTCGGCCACCAAGATCAACGATCAGTGTCATACTCCCTGCTCAAGCATACGCTCTTTTCGCGTTGGCTTCACAGGCGGTTCTGCAGGCTGATTATTCATCACTTCAACTAAATTGTGAGGGAATTTTGCCTGTTAAAACAGCCTGAATAAAGGCTTGAACTACGTTTGGATCCCAGGCCTTGCCCGCGTTCTCAACGAAGTCGCTCTGAACCGATGTCGGATCTTTGCCTGGCCCTGTGCGCTTGGTCGATGCCAGCTCATGATAGCGATTAGCGAGGCCGACAATGCGAGCAGCCAGCGGAATCTCGTCGCCCTTCAAACCGTGAGGGAAACCATTGCCGTCGAATTCTTCATGGTGGGCTCGCACAATTGGCGCCAGGTGTTTTAAATCAGGGAATGATTCGAGCAACTCAGCTCCATCCATCGGGTGATTCATTACCAAAAGCAGCTCAGAATCAGCCAGGTCATCCTCGGCCTTTTGCAAGATCTGCGCCGCTGCGCCCATCTTACCAAGATCGTGCACCAGAGCCGCTTGTCTGATATGGTTAATGGCGTCTTGATCAAGGCCCATCTCTTTGGCAATGGCACAAGATATTTCGGCCACTGGCTTAGCATGGCCATTTGCATATTTGTCTTTGGCTTCAATTTGCGATACCCAGCCGTCAATGCGGCCAAGCATGCGAGCATCAAGGCCACCGGTGGCAAAAATATAGTCTGATGTCTCATTAGAGTTAGACATCAATTGATCTAGTTTCTTCTGCGCTGCGACTTCGTCGATTTCGGCGGCAGGTGGTTGTGGTGGCAGCTGTGGTGGCGCTTGCGACGCTGGTGGCACTGTGGAGCCCAGTCTGTTTTTAAGCGGCCCAGCACCTGATCCGGCGCGAGCTTTGCCCATCATCATGCCGCCGAGACCGCCAAGGCCGCCTCGAGGTGGTGGTGCACCGCCAGAGTTTGTACCAGCGCCGCCTGGTGTCGGAATGCTATCGAGTTTGCCCCAATCGGTTGCTTCAGCAGAAGCCGCTCCGGTAATAGCTGATTCTGCTTTAGGCGTAGGAATTGAATCGAGATTGCCCCAGTCAGACGCGCTCTCAATTGGCGGTGCGGCAACTTCGGCAGCAACTGGAGCGGGAGCTGGTGCTGGTTGAGGAGCAGGCACTGGCGCTGGAGCTGGAGCTGGTGCCATCACCGCTGGTGGTGCTCCCCAGATTGGATCAACAGCAGGAGTAGCCGCAGCAGGCGGTGTCACATCAATAGTGGGTGAAGCACTCGCTGCTGGTTCCGGCGCAGCTGTCACAACCAGCGAAGGCGGCTTAACATCAGGAGGAGCGCCCCAGGGGCTCGGAGCAGCAGTCCCAGTTGCGGCCACTGGCTCGTCTGCTATATCGATATCACCGAAATCTAAATCAGCATAAGGGTCGTCTTCAACAGCAGCACCAGGTGAGAACGAAAGCGGTATTGCTTCTAGAGCGGCAGGCGGTATAACTGTGCCCAGGGGAGGAGTGGCTCGCACTGCGCTAATTGTAGGTTTGACTTGCGCGACTTGTGGCCCCTGGAATTCGCCAGTGATTTCCTGAGCTTGCACCTGAGCGGTGCGATCGAAATTGCCGGCAGTGCCTGAAGTACTGGTTGACGATGCGGCAAGATTGGCGGCAATTGGTGCTGCCACAGGTGTTGACGCTGGAGCAGGAACCGGTGCCTGTGCCTGTGCCCGTGCCTGTGATGGTGTTGGAGCCTGTGCTGGAATTGGAGCTGGAGCTGGAGCTGGAGCTGGAGCTGGAGCTGGAGCTGGAGCTGGAGCTGGAGCTGGAATTGGCTTCGGCGGCACCGGTGGTGGTGGCGCTACTTTTGCGGCAGGCGGCACCGGCATTTGCCCGGTTTTGTTTGCTTGTGGAATAGCCTGCTGACCAAGTGCTCCTTTTAAGGCGCGGCGAACATCAACAGCTGACTTGCTGCCTTCGCTCGTAGGCATATTAACAATACGCTGGTGCAGCTGCATAATTGGTTCGCGTGCTTTTTTCTCAGCAGGCAATTTATAAAGAGCTTCCGCTACTTTATCAGCGACGTTCTGCACCATGTCGATTTCATTGCGCGTCCAGGCGCGGCGATAATCGCATTGCTGCAAAATCACACAGCCGTGTGTGCCGAACTGGCTGCGCAGAGATACGCCTAGAAGCGATTTAACAGCGATTAGTTGCAATTCTTCCTGCGCCGGTGAGACATAAGAATTTTGCTGACCTTCAAAAAGTTTCAGTGGTTCGCGCGCAAGCAGTGTCTGCGCCACGAGGGCAGAGTCACCGGAAGGCCAATAACACTGCTGCAAACTCTGCACTTTGTCTTGCTGCCAGAATTCATAACACTTCCAACCAGCCTGCTGGTCGTCTGTACAAATAAATAAACAGCGACTGACATTTAGCGCCTTACCAAGAATATTTACGACCATGAAAAGGGCGTCGCCTATTCCCAGTGAATAGGTCATAAGGTTGCCGATTTCGACTAAAAAAGTATCGCGGAAAGTGTCGCGCTGAACTATGTCGTTAATCTGCGCCAGGCGAATAATGTCGCCCAGTTCGCCTAAAACCACCCGCATCATATTCAACTCGTCAGGAGTGACGTCGTTTGAACGGCTCATAGTCATTGAACCGAAGGTGCGACCTTGCAAAACCAGTGGCAAAGTTGTGGATCGGCCGACTATGGGCGAACCGGTGGAGCGATACTCACAAATGGAAGTGACATTGGGATCGAGCGGATTGCTCAATAAAATTTGACAAGCATCAGCAGAAAAGTGATCTCCGAGCTCCTTAACGGTGGTCTCAAGAATCCTCTTTAAATCCCGAACTCCTGTCAGTTTTTGCACTAGCGGACTGTTCATACAGGCTTAAATTTACCTTCGCCGAAATGCGAAATCGCTGACATCAAATTTTCGACTCAATCATAGAGTATTTAAACTTTAGTCTACTCTACTTGTATATCACTGCTATGCCCGGCGCGGCACACCTTAAAAACCTGCGCCTGATAAATCATAGCTGCCGATATCAAGCGGCCAGAAAAGCAGAGATGGGCCCGAAGACCCGTCAGGGTAGTAGAATAGCTCAGGCGCAACGTTGACCGCATTCTAAAGAGGCCCTCGATGCCTAATTTACTCAACATCAATACTCCTCTTTCCATCGGCGATATTATCGGTCGGGCATTTCGCATTTTTCGCGTCAATATCGCCTTGATCGCTCAGGTATTGATTTTGCCCACAATATTGCTCTGTGTGGCCCGCATCGGCTTCATTCTGGGGCTGACATATTTTACAAAAGGGAAGGCTCAAGCGGCGGATCAAATGTTGTTCTGGGGTTTGGCTGGCCTGGCCGGCCTTGTCATTTTAATTATCGGCGGTTTTATCCTTTATTTGCGGCAGATTTCCCTGGTGCGCCTGTTCACCGGATTTGCGCCCACCTTTGCCGAGGCTCAGAAATTCGTTAAAGGTCGTGGCTGGTCTATGGTGGGCCTGGGCCTGGCTTACTTCGCAGCGATCATGGGTCTGGTCTTGGTCTGGTCAGTAGCACTAACGGTGTGTTTGCCCCTATTTGCCATGAAGGGGGCCGGCATCATCGCCGGATGTATCGGCATGACCTTTGGTCTGGCAGGTGGGCTAGTTTCGCTGCTTTACGTAGGCATCGTTGCGCACATGACGGTGTCGAGCATGGCGATCGAGTCAGATGGTCTAGGCACTTTGATCTCGCATTCATCGGCGCTGACAGCCAGAGCCTTTTTCCGTTCAATCGTCTTTCTTTTTGTCACGGCGATATCGGTTTCACTGCTGGCATACCCGCTCTCTGTGCCGCTGGTAATCGTTATTATGATTAATAGCGTTACACAGGGAATTATTGCCGGCGGCCCGCACGGTGCCGCGGAAGTGCCTATTTATATTCAGGTGATTTCGCAGGTCTGGGAACAGCTTATTAACATGATAGTTGGACCGATTCTATTTATCTGTTACGGTCTTTACTATTGCGATTTGCGCATGAGACAAGAAGGGCTCGATTTGATTGAACGGGTCGACAGCCTGGAGCTGCAATCACAGGCGTCCTAAAAATGGAATTCAAAAACATAGCTGGGCAAATTGGAGAAGTAGCGAAAAACTACGATTATCATGAGCCGCCCGGCGTTCTGGTCAAACTGCAAGAGTTAATGACCGCCATCGCCAGAGCGATTCGCGATTTTCTTGATCTGCTGCAACTACCTCAAACCGGCAGCAGTGACACCAAACTGGTGGGTAACCTGCTGCAGATTTTGTTAGCTCTGGCAGCAGTCGTGGCAATTGCAATCGTGATCTTTTTAGTGGTGCGCAGAGTGAAACATTTGCAAGCACAAAAGCAAATGACACTGGGCGAAATGATTGACGGCGAACGCGCCCTTGATAGTAAAGGCTGGCGCAATCTGGCTGAACAACTAACGCAGAACGGGTCGCTGAGAGAGGCCTGCCGAGCCATTTATATGAGCTGTCTGCATCGCCTCGACGAGTCTTCCATCGCCGTCTTCGCACCTACCAAAACTAATTACGAATATTTTTATGCTCTGAAACAATATCCTCCCATTGCCCAGAATTTCCGCACGCTGGTTGACCTGGTAGAGCTTATCTGGTTTGGCGGGAAAGCTGCTACGGCATCAGACTATCGCGAATGCGTCAGTCTTTTAAATCGCATCGAAGACGACGCCACCGCGGTAGCTCAGAACAAAAGCCAGGCAGCCGTTAAATGAATAACCTGAACAAATTGACAAAAGAATTTTTCTGGCAGCTGACTGCACTGCTTGTGGTATCAACAGGCCTTGTTTACGCCAGCCTCTCCACCGATAAACAACTAGACAAAATCATGCCAGAAGCTCAGAGCTGGGCCTCTTCTAGTAATTTAAAACCAAGCGGTATGTCGGCGGCACTGGAACTCTTTGAAAAAATATACTCAGGGGAGCGCCTGGTAAAAAAATGGCAGTTGCCTTATAGAAAACTGGGTGGGCATAAACCTACTTATAAAATTACAGACGATGCATTGAGCGACTTTCCGCAGGTGGCCAGTCAAAATCACGGTGTACTTTTCATTGTTAGCCCTGACCAATCTCTGGCCCAATTTGAAGTCGATGAATTACTGTCATGGGTGGCCAAAGGCAATTATATTGTTTATCTCGATAGCTTCATGCTGCGCACCTCCAGGCGTCTGCTCGATAAACTTGACGTTGACGTGCGGCAACTTGAGCCTGCGGCTGTGAACAAAAAAAGCGACGGGCAAAATCCACTTAAACCGCTACCTTTTTATCAGCACTTGCGTCAACTGCAACTGAGCGCCGAACACAGCCTCAAGGGCGGCGACGGGCTTGCCACCGTAGACAGCGCTTGCATTATTACCGAGAAAAAATATGGCAAAGGTAAAATTCTCATTAGCAGCTGCCCCAATTTGATCATCAACCGCCAGATCAGCCGTACCGAATACTGGCCTAATTTTCAATTCATCGCCAACTGGGTAGCCACTACAGACGGTGACATCCTATTTGACGAACGTTGCCACGGACTGAGCGAAGGCGTCAACGTTTTCTATTACTTTTTACATGGGCCGGCCGGCTTTGTCAGCGCGCAAATACTTTTGCTCATCGCTATCGCCATTGCCAGTGCCAACAAGCGCTTCGGTGCGTTGACCTTCGTCAACAACAGAAGAACGATTTCCAACCTTGAGCACATCAATGGTCTTTCAAATACTTACCTGCGAGCTAATGCCCGACAAGCGGTAATTGAAATCATCTGGCAAAGTTTGCGTTTGAAAATATGCAAGATGTTGCAAATCTCTCCGCACGAAGACAATGCGAAGTTGATTGAAGAGCTTAAAGGTCGCGGTACACCGCAGGCTCTTGAGATGGCAGCTGTTGCCGAGCGCTGCGAACAAGCAGTGGCGAATCCAAACTTAAATGACGACCAGCTAAGAGAGCTGGTGGCCTCGTGCGATAAGATATCGCAAAGTACAGAGCGACGTTTGACAACTTCAGGTAGATAATCAGGGGACAAGATGCAGCAACCAGCAGCAGCAACAAGCAGTACAGAGATAAGCGAAGAACTGCTTAAAATCAAAGATACCTTTGACAAGCTGCGCGTCGGCCTCAACGAAAATATCGTCGGCCAGGACATGGTAGTAGATCAGTTGCTGACGGCGATTCTTGCCGACGGCCACGTGCTTTTAGAAGGTGTGCCTGGTACGGCCAAGACAATGCTGGTGAAAACAGCAGCATCTCTTGTCGGCGCCAATTTCGGCAGAGTGCAATTGACCCCAGACATGCTGCCGTCTGACATCCTCGGCACCAATGTTTATGATTTGAACTCCCGCACTTTTACTTTACGCAAAGGCCCCATTTTTACCGGCATGTTGCTGGCAGACGAAATTAACCGCACACCACCTAAAACTCAATCGGCTTTGCTTGAAGGAATGGAAGAGCGCCAGGTCACCCTTGATGGCCACACTCATAAATTGCCTGATCTATTTATGGTGGTGGCGACGCAAAACCCGGTTGAGTTCGAAGGCACTTATCCTTTACCGGAAGCCCAACTTGACCGCTTTATGCTCAAGATTTTAATCTCATATCCCCAGGGCGATGCCGAAAAGCAAATGCTGCGCAACTGGCAATCGGGTCATTACAGCCGCTTTGCGGCACCTCTGACACCGGTTTGCAGCGAAGCCGACATCGTGCAATGTCGCAAGCTGCTCGTACATATGAAAGTAGAAGAAAGCATTCTTGATTATGTGGTGGCACTAAGTCAAAAATCACGCAATATCTCCGACCTTTCATTAGGAGCGAGCCCGCGGGCTGCGCTGGCCTGGCTGGCAGCAGCCAAGGCGCACGCCGCTATTGAAGGACGCGACTTTGTCACTCCCGACAATATCAAATTTGTGGCTGAGCCTGTTCTAAGACACCGGCTTTTGCTCACGGCAGAAGCAGAGTTAGACGGCGTCACGGTTAATCAAGTCATTACTAATTTGCTCAGGCAAGTTCCAGTGCCGCGCTAAGCTGTCAGGTAAGGTGAAAATTTGATCGCCAGCACAAGGCTCTATTTAATATTGATACTAGCCATGGTGCCAATGGCCGGCGCCGCCTGGTGGCCGCATTTTGCTTCTGAGTTAATCAAGCTTGGCCTGGCCATTGATATTTTGCTGGCAATCGCACTGGTAATTGAGTATCAAATCACGCCCAAGCCAAGCTCCATTGCAGCCGCGCGTCAGGTAGAAGATCGCCTTTCCATTGGCCGCGATAACAAAGTCAGCCTTGAAATCACCTATAAAGGTACAGCTCCCCTGCGGTGTGAAGTTAAAGACGATGTGCCGGCCGGAATGGAATTTGATTCGATCAGAGCACAGATTTTTCGCACAACACTAAAGCCGCAAGAGTCAATCAGCCTTAATTACAACTTGCACCCGCGCAAACGAGGCTCATATACTTTCGGCAAAACCAATATTCGCTATTTAAGCCTGCTTGGTCTTACCTGGCGAGAATTAAAAGTTGATCTGACCCGCAACATCAAAGTTTATAGCGACTTAAAAGCATTGCATGATCTTTCAGTCAAACTCTCACATTCTTCTGAGTTAGGCGAGTTGCACCAGAAGAAGCGCGGTCAGGGCACTGAGTTTGCTTCACTGCGAGAATATGCAGTGGGTGACGATAGCAAAGCGATTGACTGGAATGCCACCGCCAGACGCGACAGACCGGTGCTGCGCACCTACGAAACCGAACAAGAACAAAGACTGCTAATTCTGGTTGATGCTGGCCGCATGATGGTAAGCGATCTGGAAGGTTTGACTCGCTTTGACCGCGCACTGAATGCAGCTCTCTGCCTGGCTCTCACTGGTCTGTCGCACAACGACCAGGTAGGCATCGGTATTTTTGCCGACAAACCACTTTTATATTTGCCGCCCAAGCGCGGCAATATATATATGAATCGTATTCTAGAAGCAACGTTCTCGGTAGAAGCGAAGATGGTCGAACCAGACTATGCAGGAATACTGGCATACTTTGCCTCGGCACAAAAAGGGCGCTCACTGATGGTGGTGCTCACCGACCTGACCGACCCGACCGGATCGCAAGCACTCTTAAGCGGTTTGGCCAATCTGGCACCGAGGCACCTGCCATTTTGCGTTACCTTGAAAGACAGGCAGGTTTTAGAAATGGCGCACGCCACAGGCACTGTTGCCACTGCCGGCCATGATGCAAGTGAGAATGCAAGTGAGAGCGCGAACGAGACTAAAACCAAAAACCCTGAGCTCAAGGGGGCCGCTAAAAGACGCGCAGTTGAGACCATTTATAAACGCGCTGTAGCTATCGATTTACTGAACCAGAGAGAAATCGCCCTCTCCACATTGACACGCCGCGGTTGTCTTGTGCTCGATTGCCCGCCTCAAGATTTATCAGATAAACTGGTAGAAAAATATCTGGAAGTCAAAGCTAGAGCGCGACTTTAAGACATCGCGGAATTTACACCAGGCTGTTGTCGCAGGCATATTTGACTAAAGCAGTGCGGCTTTTTAAATTCAACTTTTTGCGAATGCGCGATGCGTGCAATTCTACAGTCGATTCAGTTAGGAATAATCGCTGGGCAATTTCTTTATTAGCAAAACCTGAAGCAATCAACTTCAACACTTCCATTTCGCGAGAGGAGAGCGGCGGCGCGTCGTCCAAAATCGGACGCTCGTCCAGGCGACCTACAGGTTTAGCTGCCGGTGCTTTGGCAGCCACTTCTAGAGCGTTGGTCAATTGCTGGGTCAAGTTGCCCAGCAAATTCATGTGGAAAAGCTGGTCTTTAACCTGGTGATAAGTCTGACAATGAGAAAGGGCGATAGCGGCTTGCGAAATCGTCATTTCGATAGTTTCTAAATCTTCCTCACTCCACACGCGGCCCTGATCACTCAACACCAGTATGACCACACCGAACTGCGCGCCTTGATGAGAAAGCGGCGCTCCGGCCATAGCCCTAATGCCGCTGTCGGCAAGCACGTCGATGTCGCGTTCGCTCAGGTGTTTCGATTGCTTCAATTGCGAGACTTCGTTAATACCAAGAGTTTTCTGTTGAAACAAACTGACGGCGAACATAGGGAACTGACCAGTGCGGCCAAGACCGAGAGGTGAGAGATCAGGCTCGACATATTCATGAGTAACCATAGGTTGCGAAGGGCCATCTGTGCGGATAACCAGGCAGCGAGTGGCTTTAAAAATTCGTCCGAGACTGTCGGCTAGAGTTTGCAGTAAATAATCACGATCGAGTGATGAGTGCAGTTTGCAAACCGTCTGGCGCATCCAGCGCTCAAATGCCAGACGTTTAGTGACACCGTCCATGGCATCACTTTCTTCTGCGCTCGGCTTACCTACAAGCTCATTGTCGGCATTATTTAAAAAATCGCGCGGAATAAACTGCAGACAAACCAGACTCTCTGATTGACCCGTTAGTGAAACAAGAGCGGCAACACAACCAATTTGTTTGAGATCTGAAGCCGAAACCGAAAAACAACTATTACTGACAGCGCGTGAAAGCGACTGCTGCAGAGCATCGAGAAAATTTTTCGAGCCTGGAAAAACATTTTTAAAAGGCTGGCCAAGCAAGCTTTTACTACCTGAGTCAAACAAATTGCGGGCGGCCAGATTGGCTCTTTCAACAGCCAGTGAGTCACGGCGCAGCACCACAGTCGGTAGCGCCGAAGCTTCAAAATTAGGTTGACTGAGGCCGCCTAAACCAGCATCATCAGCCGACGCACTGGTCTGCAAATTGAGGCCGGAGGCAACCATGCGAGCGATCACCTGACCCAGATCGAGCAGCTCTTCTGAAAAACCGCCCACAGTAAGCGGCCTTTGCATTAAAAGCAAACCACTGATCTCGCCGGCGAATACCAGCGGAAAAAGCACACAAGTGAGATCATCTTTCGAACCGCAAAATTCTTCCAGATCTCTCAGCGTCAGTGGCGTCTTGTCCAAACACGCCTCATCGAGAGGCACCCACTGTTCCTGCCGCAATAAACCATGCAGCTCACTTTGTGCTGGAATTTCTAAAATTGCGCCAGCAGCAGCAGGAAAAGTCTGCCCGGCTTGTTCACTATTGCGAACAGAAGCCATGCGACTGAGTTTCAAGCCGTCAAAATGCGGATCTTCGACTACGGCAAAAAGTGTGCACGAGGTCAGCTCAAGAGCGCGTCGGATAGCTTCCATATCGCTTTGAAAAAAGTCGCCGCTTGCCCGCCTTGAACTCTCCGACAACTGCTGCAGCAGCTTGACCAGCGGAGTGAGCAGAATTTCGTACTCTTTTTCGGACGAAATTTTTTCAGGACCGTTCATACTTCAAATCGCGCCTGCGAACACATAGGTCTGGATCCGGAACATTTGGCCGCCGGCAAAAGTCTATTTACCGGTACTCTGATTATATTGCTTTCGTCCGACCAGCTTCGCAAAATCTACCTTCATAAGCACCGGAAAGGAAGTTAGCGACCGCAATTAGAGATACTTATGTTCATTTGCACGTCTCCGGGCACCTACGCTCTGAGATTCTTTCGGTCATGGTGCAGGAGAGATTACAATGCAAATTTAATATTAATCCACCAGACAGATGATGGGGCTGCGCGGCCTCACCTCCCACAGATTCAGGAATTACGCCCCTTCCACCTGACATCAAGATAGTATAGAATTAATATATGTGAGTGTAGCCCACCAGGAGTCCGTGCATATGTCCAGCGAATCCACAGCAAAGAAACCGAGCGCTCAAAATTCGTCTCTGCGCAACCTCAAGCGCCAGTTCGGCCGCCGCATGGTTGAGACTTTGCTTCTGTCACCTACTTTGATTGATGATATCGACAAGATTCGCGCCGCCGGCGTGCGCATTCGTCTGGTTGACGGCCCTTGCCGTGCCTACTACGACCGTAAGAAACGCACGATTTATATCGGTCGCTGGTGCCCACGCAACTACAAACTGATAAGCATTGCCCACGAATTTGTACACGCTCTGGTCAAACCGACCATCGATCCCGTTCCCGGCAAAACCGGTCGACAAGAATTTATCACCCGCTGCCTGGAAGAAGAAACCGAAGCGATTGTGCATGAAATCGAAATCGTCAAAGACTTGCTCAAAGCAGACATTCCGGTTGATCCAAAAGAGCTTGAGTGGCTGAAGCGCTACAAGCGCGGCGGTCGCAAAGCGATTATCAAAGCGCTGCAGAAGACCATCACGTCTACAACAGGCGAAGATTATCCTGAATATTACGGCAGCTGGTACGACGAAATCGTGCCTTTAGCTCAGCGCCTGCCTTAGGGTCGTTCAAAGTCGAAACTAAACCGAATAAGCCAGGCTGGGGAAATCTTCGTTTTCTTCGACTGAGTCGATAGTGAACGGTTCTGTCGTTAAGGCGCAGGCATGGGGTAGCAACCTTCGCACTTCTTCAGCGATATAACGCGCTTGCACAATGCGGCTGTGCAAGTGGATTGTCTCGTATTCTAGCTTGATGCGAGTGCCGTCCACGGCCGTCACTTCTCTGTGCCGAATCAAGCTGGTGGCCTGGCGCACAACTTCTTGAGGAGTTTTGATCACAGCGCGAGAGTGAGTGTGGGGAAGAAGGCTTCCGGTGGCGTCATAGGTGCGGTCAATCCAGGCTTCACCGGCCACTCTAATGCCGGCGCGTTCGCCCGCTTGCAAAAGCGTATTGCCGGCTGGGCCGACCAGAACCAGCCAGCGGTCGTATTCAGCCAGGGCTTTAGCCACAATTGTGGCTATACGAATATCGTGGCTCATTTGCCGATAGAGAAAACCGTGAGGACGAACTTGAGTTACTTCCAGGCCAAAGATGCGGGCCATTCCCGACAGCGCGCCTAATTGATAAAGAATTGAAGCTCTTAGTTCGTTAGAAGAAAGGTGAATTTCGCGGCGACCAAAACCAGCCAGGTCGGGATAACCGATGTGGGCTCCCAGAGCCAGACCATAGTAGCGGATACTCTCTAAAGCGGCTTCCATTAAGACCGGATCGCCGGAGTGGGCACCGCAAGCCACATTGGCCGAAGTGACGAAAGGCAATACTTCTTGCTCGCCTTCAACCCGGTAGGGGCCATAACCTTCGCCAATATTAGTATTGACGTCGACGCCGGTAGACAAAAGTATTCTGGCATTACTGGGGGCGAAGACTGGCTGCGCTGCCGGTGAAGGGGCAGAATCGCGACCGCCGCGTCCTCTCTGATGCTTGGTTCTGCGCATCTAATTTGCTCCTGGGAAAATCCCAAGCATAGGGAAAGGGCTTAGTTTAGCAGTTTGAGAGTTAATTTCTAATATCAGAGTAAACCCTATAGCTTTGTGTAAAGCTACAATTAAAATGGTGTCATACCATGTACGCACACAGGTTTTACCAGCGGAGCAATTACTTGCAACGATTTACTTTTGCCATTTTGCCCACGCTGCTGGCCTTGAGCCTTGGTCTTGTCAGCGTCCAACCTACTCCAGTGCAGGCAGTGGTGGGTCCGGGAGAAAGCCCTGTGCAACTCAGATTTGCCGCTATGGACGCTTTACTGCATGGCAACAGCAAAGACGCTTTAGATCTTTTTGACACCGCTATCCAAGAATCGATTCAGCAGTACGGTGAAAGTTCTACTTTTGTGGCCGACCTTTACTACGAAGCCGGAACGGTGGCACTGGAAAGCAGTCAGTTTCCTGCGGCCGAGCATTATTTAACCCGGGCCGTAAAAATTAATCCTTACTCCACCATGGCCAAAATCAAATTGGCCGAGCTTTATCGTTTGCAAATCAAACCGGTGGAAGCAGCAAGACAATTTCGTCAGGCAGTGCAAATTAATCCCAACTCGCCGGTAACAAGACATGCTTATGTTCGCTGGCTGGCAGCTAACGGCTCAACCTCACAAGAAAATGCCATCGCTACTCAAGAGTCTCTCAAGCTGGCTATGCTCAACGCACAGACAAATGAACTCAGTCGTGCCCGTGACAGAGGCGCACGCCCAGCCCCTGTTACGCTCTCTCCCGCACTGATCGCACCAATGGGCAAAGGCGCAGCAGCTGAAACTAATGCGGTCAAAGCGACAGCTAAACCCGTGGCACGACCTGCTGAAGCCGAAAAACCAGCTGAAATAGTTAAAGCGACAACTAATCCAAAAGCTGTTACCAGCCTGTTTCCATTTAAACACGTAAATAAAGCTTCGGTTTTAGAGAAAGAAAAAGAAAAAGCTCAAAAGCAGCAAGAAGAATTAGCTAAGTTGGAAGCGGCCAAAAAAGAAGCGGCGCGCAAAGAAGCCAATGCCCGAGAAGCCGGGGCGCGTGCAGCAGCAGAGCGCGAAGCATCCCTGCGAAGAGCTTTGAAAGCAGCCCAGGCAAAAATTAAACAGGCTCAAGCGAAAAAGCCTGAACCAGAAATTAAGCCAACAGCGAAAGCGGTAGAAAAAACTGCTGAAGCCGAACCGAAGAAAGTAGAAGCGCCAAAAGCCAAAGTCGAAAAAGTTGAAAAAGCGGTGCAACCAAATATAGTGCCGTCGGCTCAGCCTATGTATCAGCCGCCGATGATGTATCAAATGCCGATGATGCAGGTACAGCAGCCGCCTAAACCGAAAGGCAAAGCCAGCCGTACGACTATGGTGCCTCCGCCACCACCGACGATGCCCATGTATCCACCGATGCAGATGATGCGTCCGCAGATGCAACCATATCCGCAGCCACAGGCAGTTGCAGCCCCACCGGCTCCTAAGCCTAAAAAAGTGGCGCCTAAACCGGTGAAAGAAGAAGCAGCGGAACCGGAAGAAAAACCAGCCGTAATACCACAAAGCTCCGAACCAGATTTCTTAATAGACTGGGGCGGCGGTAAGAAAAAAGGCAAATAAATTTACTGCTTCTGCTCAGGGGCGGCGGCGTCGGCAATGCCGCTACCACCGGGTCGCAATCGTTTAACCTGGTCCGGAGTGAGAATTGCTCGGATAGCTAGTAAATCATCTAACTTGTTGGCGTCGAGGCCATCTAACAAATTGCGCAGCTCATGCCGCTTAGCCTTAATTTGAGCGGTGGTAAATGAAGGGTCAAAAATCATCTCCCTCATCTCAGCACGTTTGCTTTTGATTGACTGCATAATTTCTTTGCCCACACCTTTGTCTTTAGAACGCAAAGCGGTGATGCGACTTTTTTGCTCTTCAGTCAAATTGAGCTGCGAAAGATCGAGCGTCGCTCGCCCCATTGCACTGCCCATATCACGGTTCATATTGCGGCCCATACCGCGCCCTGCCACTCCAGCGCCAGCAAAGTTGCGACGACGCATCGGTCTATCAACGTCGGCAATACCTGCAGGCGAAGTTGCAGCGTCAGCGGAAAAGCGGCGTTCTCTCAAAACCCGCTTAAGATGTTTGCGCTCACCATGTACCGGAGCAACGTCACTTTCTTCAATCGGAGCTGAATCGGTTGGCTGCGCCCCGGCGCGACCGCTGTCGGTGAAAACTGGCACCGTCAGCAACACCAGCAAATAAGTGCAGGTTGTAAGGAGTGTTTTCACACCCTTATAGTTTGATTGCATACAGGCCGTCCTCGTTGGTGCTGATGCCAAGATCTGAGGCATTATCAGTGTTGTCGTAATCATACAGGGCAACCAGTTCTTCGCTGTCATTGATCTGATTCTGATTGATGTCCTGCTTATGATCTTTTGTTCCGCCGCTATTTCCAGAGGCAGCCAGCATCTGGGTTGTGGCGGTGGTGGGAATCTGGTGCGGTTTAATCGCTAGAGCGGGAGCGACAACCGGTTTAGTAGCCACAACATGATCGGGCAAAACTGGCTTCTGATAAGCATGGTCTCTTACATGGTCAGTTACCTGGTCAGTTACCTGTTCATCTGCGGGAGTAACTTTCGAATGCGTAAGCAATGTGGCGGAATCAGGCGTTGGCTTCAACTGAGTCAGACCCAGGCAAAGTGCAAACACAGCGGCAGCACTGGCCAACCAGTAATATTTTTTCTTCGAAGGCGGAGCAAACGGCACCACATTATTTGGCGGAGCAATTTCAACCGCTTTGTTCTGCAAAGCCAAAATTTTGGCTTCAATGTCGCCACTGAGATCGCGACTGAGTTGCACTTCGGGCACGCTTTTAACTTGCATAACCACAGAGTCAATTTCAGCCAACCTGGCTGTGCAGGCAGCGCAATCAGCCAGATGCCGCTCGACGGCCTCTGCCTCTTCGGCGCTGAGCTCAAGATCGTAGTAGGCATCAAGAGCATCTTCTAATTGTTGGCATTTGAGATTTGGATCTTGCATGTCTATCACCTGAATGTAGCGGGCAAATTAACTTCACTGGAAAAATAAGGAGCGAGCAATTCTTTTAGTTTGATACGACCATAATGGAGTCTAGAGCGTACAGTACCGATATTGGCTCCGACAATTTCAGCAATTTCACTGTACGAGAAGCCTTGCAGATCGTGGAGAATTAAAACGATTTTTTGCGCTTCGGGCAACTTATTGAGTGATCTTTCCACCATATTTGTTTGCTCACTCATATCAAGACTCTGAGAGGGATTGGGCTGTTCATCGGCCAGTTGCGAAACCGGCTGATTGATAATTCTGTCGCCTTCCTCTTCGGCCACGGTAGATTGCGGATCGAATGACACCAGAACCGTAGATTTTTTTCTCAACCTTTGCCTTAGAATGTCCATACAAAGATTGTGGGCAATGCGAAAAATCCAGGATGCAAAAATATTTTCGGTCCTGAACTTGTCGAAATTCTGGTGCACTTTGACAAAAGTATCTTGAACAACCTCCTCAGCTTCTTCGCTATTATTTAAAAGTCTGAACGCAATCACGAACACGCGGTTTTGATACCGCTTCACCAGAGTAGTGAAGACAGTCATGTCTCCATCCGCTCTATATTTTTTTATCAGGGCCTCGTCTGAAAGGTCCATAGTCTCCAACCTTGTGGGTGGTTATTAGGTAAAACGCTAAAACTAGTGAAAAAGTTCAAATATTTGAGTAAAAAAAGCAATAATTAACAGGAGTTAATCTAGTATACCTTTCTCGCTCCACCGGCAAATTTAAGATAACAGAGCCTACAATCAAAACTACTGTGCATTTGCACACTGTTCAGGAACCAAATATGTCGACGATTACCCAAAAGGCTTTGAGCCCCCTGGCCACACTTTTATTTAGCCTGGTCTGGCCCGGCCCGGTAGTCGCTGCTCCCGGCAGTGCCAAAGCGCCTACATCAGTAGATTACAAAACCCCGGGAAAAAAAACCGAAGACCTGCCCAACTTTCATGTGGTCCATCCTTATCTTTATAGAGGTGGTGAACCAACCGCCGCAGGCTTAAAGCTGCTCGGCCAGAAAGGGGTGAAGACAGTAATTGATTTGCGAGCGGCAAGCTTTCGCACGAAGGCAGAGGCAGAGCAAGCGCAGGCCCTGGGGATGAAACACATCAATTTGCCCATGAGTGCCAAAGCACCCACTGCCAGCCAACAAGCTACTTTCATTGCCGCAGTTGAAGAAGGCCAAAAAAGCAACGAGCCGGTCTTTGTGCACTGCGCCCACGGCTCCGATCGCGCCGGTTGCATGGTGGGCATCTGGCGTGTCACCCACGACGGTTACACCTACGCAGACGCCTACAAAGAAATGCGCAAGTACTATTTTGGCCCGCAATTCAGAGAGCTTTCCGGTGCGGTGCAGAAACGGGTGGTGCACTAACTCGCACTAACTTTAGTGATTACGGTCATACTTCGGCGTGGTTTCGGCTGGCGCCACCGGAGCTGCCGGCGTCTGCAGCTGTTTCAATTTCTCTTGAGCTGTTTTCGACCACGGATAGTGCCGCAAAATCTCTTTGAGAGTGGCCAGTACTTTGACATTGTCACCGAACATTTCAGAAAGTTTGATTTGATACCACAATGCTTGCCAGTTGGAAGGGTCCAGGAATAGTGCCTTTTCCACATAGTGCTGCATCTCAGGATAACGATGGGCACGATATAAATGCACGGCACAATCAATGTTTACATTGGCGTCTTGAGGCGAGAGTAGCAGGGCACGATCCATGGTTTGTTTGGCCGAGTCAGTTTGATTGTTATCTAAATAAAGCAAACTCCAATCAGCTAAGATTCTGCCTTCAATTTCGGTTTGCCCGGTCTTTTTGGCCAGCTCTTGTGCTTTGACGAAATAGTCATATGCAGCTTTGGAATGTTCCGGCCGACCTAAGTCTTTAGCCATCATGCGGCGCAAGTTACCAAAGCGTCCAAGCAGCTTGGCCTCGGTTTTCTTGTCACCATTGCCGGTGGCAATGAGCATCGCTTTGTTATAGCTTATCTCGGCCAGGCGAAAATCGCGTTTTTGCACTAGCTGATCGTCACCGGCAGAAATCGCCTGATCGATAGCAGAGCGGGTCTTAATTACGGCAGAGGTCTTGAGCAGCATACGCTGGAATTTATAATCAATATAGACAAGAAAATTTTCCAAAAATGGATTACCGAGAATGCCTAAATTAGAAGTCTGGAAAAATCCTGATTCTGATTTAGCCGGCTCTTTGGCCGAGGCCGGATTGGCCAGGGCGTAGGTGAAATCAACGCTCTTGACTAATTTGCTGCCGATTAAAACGTTGTCTACCTTGACCCGGCCAAGGCGAACCGGTCGACCATCCAGACCGGTTCCCTCTGTAGCGTGTCTGGCGGCGGCATCACCAGTGGTGTAACGCATGGCTACCGCGGCGGGCAAATTATTGAAGGCTGCCCCTGTATCGACCAGCATCATCACGTCTTCACGGCTATTCAATTTTACTTTAACTACCGGTGCGCTCTTTCTTGTGAATGACACGGTAGCGCAACCTTCGGGCACGACGAAACTGTCGGCGTCATGAAAACTAAGAGTGGTTTTGCCGTAGTCAACCGACACCACAAATTTAGAAATTACATTGGTGCCGATGATGCCACCCAGTCTGCGACCAAGATGCCTCGATTGCGATGAGAGATCTAATATACGCGCATCAATATCGTTAACGACAAGATTACCAAGTTCCAATCGGCCGATGGTGCTGATGTTGGTCAACACAGATCCGCCCAGGGCACGCATGCCGGCTACGCCTTCTTTCAATAAGTAACTTTCAGCTGCCACTCGTCGGTCGATAATGGTGTCACTGGCACCGGTATCAAATAAAAAGTCTAATTCTTCACCATTATTGAGGCGGCCTTTAACGAGAATTTCGCGCTGGCCGTAGTCAAAAGGCACATTAATAGTGCGGGTAAGGTGGAAAGTACCACCGGGGCGATCAAACTCACTGTCTTTAATATTGGCGCTGGCAGACAGATCTGACATTACTCTCACCAGTTCCATTTTGCCTTCTACGCGCCTGGTGAGCTTATGAGGATAGACCGTTCCGGCCGCCGGACTGTACTCGCTGTAGTCGATGGTGACCGATTTTCCTACAGAGTCGCCGATATTGAAAGCCAGTGATACGACCATGAAATTGTTTTTCTCAATGGCCAGGGTGAAACTATCTGCACCGTTTGGACTTCTAAATTCCACCAGCCATACCGGTGTGTCGCGATAGACTGTGTCACCTTTTAAAACAATCTGGTCGCGATTGCTCGATTGCACCAGGCGCAAACCTTCAAGCACGAAACTGGCCGGCAGTGTGGTTTCTAGATTAAGAAGCTTGGCCGAATCCATTTGCAAATCTTCGGATCTGGTACTAGATTTAGGGCCGGCTTTAATCCAGGGAATTTCGCCGTTGAAACCTTCCGACACAGTCACCGACTGAGTTGACTCAGCCTGTGGGTTGGCCAGCTGCGGCCCGCGTTCATGGTCAAGGCGCCAGCGCACACCCTTGCGCAAAAGGCGAAAAGAAGCGTCACTGTTGGTTGGTTCAAGGCGCTTTGTTTCAAAATCCCCATTGAGATTATCGTATTCACGGCCGTAGACATTGAAACCGGCAGCCAGCTGAGCCACAGATTCTTCGCCACCATAAGCGGTGAGACTCTTTGTCAGCAGGTCAAGCAGAGTAATGGAGTCTTTTGCCGTGACTTCAGCGGGCTTTGAGGGCGAATCTTGAGCCAGAGCAGCCAGGGGATAAAAACTACAAGCGTTGAAAGTCAAAAATGCTGCCATCACTGTTGAACAGGCGCGCACATCTGAAAACCGGCTCGTAGAGCTAGGCTGTTTGCTTGGCAGTAATGAGCGTTGGTTCACGAAAAGCAAATACTCGACTAGACCGAGACAAACTCTTTGCATTGACCTTGAGCGGGCAAGCTAATTTCGGGCATAGTTTTGACAGTGTTATAGAGCTTGAGCACCTGGGCAATCAGCTCTTCAACATTTGACAAAGGCACCTGATTGGCGGCGTCACTTTTTGCTTGATCAGGATTTGGATGCACTTCCATGAACATGCCATCTACACCAGCAACCACAGCCGCTTTAGCCAGGGTAGGAATGTACTGTCTCTGTCCGCTGGAGGCATCGCCGGCACCGCCGGGCAACTGCACCGAATGGGTAGCATCAAAAATAACCGGATAACCGGTTTCTTTCATAATCGGCACGCCGCGAAAATCAACCACCAGATTGTTGTAACCAAATGTGGTGCCGCGCTCAGTCAGCATGACATTTTCATTGCCTGAATCTACGACTTTCTTTACAGCATTCTTCATCTCACCAGGAGAAAGGAATTGCCCTTTTTTGATATTGACGCATTTGCCTGTTAGAGCAGCGGCAACGAGCAAATCGGTCTGGCGGCAGAGAAAAGCAGGTATTTGTAAAACGTCTAAAACCGCACCGGCAGCGGCGCATTGCTCGACTTCGTGAATATCAGACAGTACAGGCAAGCCGAGTTTGCTTTTGATATCTGCCAACATCGCCAGGCCCTTTTCTAAACCCGGGCCGCGAAAACCGTGTACGGCAGTGCGATTTGCTTTGTCAAAAGATGATTTGAAAACCAGATTGAAATCGTGCTTGGCAGAGAGCTCTTTTAAAAATTTGGCAGTGGTGAATATTGTTTCCCACGACTCAATTACACATGGTCCGGCGATAATCAAAAATTTGCCACCGGCCTGCACCTGATGAGTGCCCACTGTTACCGATTTACCTGCCATTTCTTTTCCTCAGCTCCCGCCGAACTAAATCAGTATTCTATTTAATAGCGGTAGCGGTCATTGTAGCAGTATGAGCTGCCTGCACCCGATACAAAGGCAGCAAGACGCTCTCAGCGATTGGCAATATGCCGTACCAGGCGATAAACAGTGTGCCCGGCTCTTTGTGACACAGGCATAATCAAACCGGCGCGAATCGCTTCTGCTAATTGCGGCCGCAAAGTTTTTATTCGCTTCAGCTGCCTCGGTCCTCCCGCCATCTCGGGCAGGGTCATACCGACAGGATTTTTATCGAGCAACTTGACCACTCGGTTCTCTGCCGGTTTGGCTTCACCAGAGGCAGTAGCGGCAACCGCCGGCTTTGCCGTACCTGGCGGCCTGCCCCGTTTTGGTTTAGTAGGGTCGTTGCTTTCTAAGGCCGATTCGGGCTGTAAAAAATTGAGGTTTTCTTCTTCTGACATCTACTCGTAATGTACCGCAACAATTGTTCTACTCAGCATATCGTATACCCGTACTAAAGAATAGTTACGGTTTGAGCCTATACAGCTGACCGGTAAGGGCTCTTCTTGTTATATTCCTGACTGTTCTTTGCAAGTTCGTAGCAGCGCACACTCGTTTGCAAATTAGTGAACACGACAAAAGTTAGTGACGGCAATAGAGGTCAGGACCTTGAGTATCGGCTCCTTCGTTTTTATGTTGCATAGCCATCTTCCCTTCTACCGAAAGGCGGGCATGTGGCCATTCGGTGAAGAAAGCGTTTACGAATGCATGGCAGAAACATACATTCCTCTGCTTAATGCCATCGACGATCTTCTACAGGAAGGCATCAAAGCCAAATTGACGATTGGTCTGACACCAGTGCTTTGCGAACAACTCGCCGACGAGCACCTAAAGCAGGGCTTCGAAAAATATGTCACTTTGCGCATCAAAGCCGCCAAAGCCGATGAAGCCAAATATGCCAGTTTCGGAACCAGTCCAAATCCTGAAAATCATCACCTGGCCAAATTCTATTTAGATTGGTTCACCGCCATTCAAAGTGATTTTGCCAACCGCTGGAAGCGCGACATCATCGGGGGCTTCAAAAGACTGCAAGATGCAGGCGCCATCGAGATTACAACTTCAGCCGCCACTCACTGTTTTTCACCGCTCTTAAGCGAAGACTCTTCAATTATTGGCCAGTACAAAACCGGCGTTGCCAATTACAAAAAACACTTCGGCAAAGATCCAAACGGTTTCTGGTTGCCCGAATGCGCATACAGACCAGCTCAAGGCGAACGGGCCGGAATTGAAAAATGGTTATTTGAAGCAGGCTTGAAGTATTTCTTCACAGAATCGTTCGTCATTAAGGGCGGACAAACTGCAGAAGTACGACGCGTAGTCGGCCCATACGGATCTGTCGAATATGTGCCCTCTAAACAAACCGGCAGTACCGGCCTCGATACATTTGAAGCCTTTTGGCTGAAAGAATATCCAATTGCCGTCATGGGTCGTCATGAACAAGCCGGTTATCAGGTCTGGTCTGCAGATCAAGGTTATCCAGGCGACGGCAACTATCGCGAATTTCACAAAAAAGACGACAGCTCCGGTCTGCACTTCTGGAAATTGACTTCAAAGAGCACAGATCTGGGCGACAAAGAGCTTTACAACCCTGAAGCAGCCGCCAATCGCATCAAAGAAAATGCTGACCACTATGTCGGTTTCTTACAAGAATGTCTGACCGACCATTTGAAAGCTACGGGCCGCCCTGGCCTGGTAATGGTTTCATTTGATACCGAGTTATTCGGGCACTGGTGGTTTGAAGGCGTAACCTGGCTGAAAGAAGTAATTCGCAAATTGAAAAATTACACGGCTGTGAACATGCAGACAGCCACCGAATATCTGACTGAATCACCGCCTGAGAAAACCATCAACTTGCCCGAATCTTCATGGGGTTCCGGTGGGCATTATCAAGTTTGGCTCAACAACGACACCGAATTCATGTGGCCGCAAATCCACAAAGCTGAACAGCAACTGAAAGAAGTGATGGAGCTGGTCAAAGCTCAACCGAAAGATGCGGCACTAAGTAAAGCAGCCGAGCAATTAGCTCGCGAATTGCTTTTGCTTTCTTCGTCAGATTGGCCTTTCCTGGTTACTACCGGTCAAGCCAAAGATTATGCCATTGAAAGATTTGATGGTCACGTGGAACGTTTCAACAAGCTCTACAACATGATCAAATCTGGTCATATACAGTTCAACGAAATTGCGGCTATCGCTGATATCGATAACTGTTTCTCGGAACTGAATTTAGCCAACTTCCGTCTGGAAGAAAGTGAAAGCATTGCTTCCGGCATAGCTAAATAATTGACATTAGGTCCACTAAATTGAAAACTGAATTAGAGAAAACCGACACTGCGGCCGCGCCGGTTCCTGCTCATAAAAAGGACGATGCTCCGATGAGACTTACTCGCACCAAGATTATCGCGACTATTGGCCCGGCCTGCCGAGCTCCAGAAAAACTGGCCGAAATGATTCGCGCCGGAATGGACGTAGCCCGCATCAACTGCTCCCACTCCACACCCGAATTTATCGAATCTGTTGTTGCCGACGTGCGCGAAATCAGCGCCAGATTAGATATGCCCGTTGGCATTTTGCTTGACTTATCCGGTCCGAAAATTCGCACTCGCAAGCTTAAAGACGACAAAGCCGTCAAGCTTGAAAAAGGTGCGAAGTTTACTCTCACCAGCCGCAAAATCGAAGGCACTGAAGAAATAGTCAGCACCAACTATGAGCCTCTAGCTCGCGAAGTTACGCCCGGCGCCACAATCTTGCTTGATGACGGTTTGATTGAACTACGTGTTTTAGAAGTAGACGAGACCGACGCAGTTTGCGAAATTATTATGGGCGGAGTGCTCAAGAATCATCAAGGGATAAACATCCCCGGTGTAAGACTTTCCATTCCGGCATTGACCGAGAAAGATCGCGAAGATCTAAAAGTCGGCCTCAAATGCGAAGTAGACTTTGTCGCCCTGTCATTTGTGCGCGATGCTCAAGATATTATCGACTTGCGCGAACAGATTGGCGATCACTGGCCACCAGTGATGATTATCGCCAAACTGGAAAAACCAGAAGCTGTAGATCATCTAGAAGATATTCTTCTAGTCACAGACGGCGTGATGGTGGCACGTGGCGATCTCGGAGTGGAGATGCCACCAGAAATGGTGCCGCCAGCTCAGAAACTAATTATTCGCCGCGCTAACGCTCACGGCAAACCATGTATTACGGCAACTCAAATGCTTGATTCTATGGCTAACAACCCCAGACCGACACGGGCGGAAGCTTCTGACGTAGCCAATGCCATTTTTGACGGTACCGACGCGGTTATGCTTTCTGAAGAAAGCGCTATGGGTGATTATCCGGTTGAAACTGTGATGATGATGGATCGTATTGCTTTTGCCGCAGAAAGCAGCCAGGATCGCTCTAAATTGCACGAACACGAACTCGGTTCATCGGCTCACGCCATTGCTCACGCAGCCTGCGCCATGGCCGTCGATATGCACGCCCGCGTCATTGCTACTTTCACAAAATCTGGATCGACTGCTAGACTGATTTCGCAATTTAAGCCGCCATGTCCGATTATTGCATTGACTCAACAAACACATGTTTATCGCCAACTGACCTTGACCTGGGGCACCACTCCACTAATGTTGAATGAAGTTTCAGATTCAGAATCGACTATGGCATTAGTGGAAGAGACTTTGCTCAAGCGCAATCATGTGGCTCCGCAAGACACTATTGTTATTACCGGTGGATTACCAATTGCTGCTCGCGGACCGGCCAACTTCGTCAAGTTGTCTGTGGTTTCGCCTAGAACTCAAGCAAGTTTCTGGCAGTTGAAGGGTATTTAGCCTTTAGCCTGCTTTCTTTGCTTTGTTTGCGTCCGCTGGCTTTGCGCAGGATAAACGCAGTCCACTAAAAGTTGGTTTAGTCATGGTTGGTCCGGTCAATGACAACGGCTATAACTACGCACACAATCTTGGCCGCCTTTATTTACAGGCAAATTTAAAAAACGTTGAAACAACCCTTGCAGAAAATATTCCCGAAAACTCTGAGGTTGAGCGCGTTATGGAAAAAATGATCGCAAAAGGCAACCGCTTAATATTTTCAACTTCGTACGGTTATGTTGAACCAGCGGAACGTTTAGCCAAACGACATCCAAACGTAGTGATCATACAAACCTGGCGCCCTTCGTGGATGTTCTAGGTTGCGTTTTAGACAGCCCGATGACAGTTGCAAAAACAGCAGAAAAACAACACATAATGCTGGTTGTTCTCAGGCTGATCTTCAAAAAGTGTCTCCAAATTATTGCCTGACTGGCTCGCGCTGGAACTGGGACACCACCTATTTAAAGATCGCCAAATCTGTATAGGAGGGCCGGTGGATGTATTCAGTGCTCTAAATGCGCGGATATCCGGCGGTGAGTTTACACGGCATATAGCCCAGACATCCAAGTGGTGGCATTGAATTTGGGATGTCGTTTTGAGATGTTTTTAAGTGGGGTGTTTTTAAACAAAGGTACAAAAACTCTCACGGATTATCAGCCACTGAGTCTGATGCCTGTCAGCCCTTCGGACCTTTTTTTTGAGCCAATTGTGCAGATTAGCCTCGGTGGTTTTATAACGCTGGGCAATGAACTTCTGAGTGGAGTTGTTTGCTAGCAAGCTTTCTATTTCAGGACGACAGATGTCTAGCTTGCTCTTGCCGGGGCCTTTTGGTCGAACGAGCTAGCCCCCTGTCTTGAAACGCAGGGCTTCCTTGGTCCGCTGTGAAATGAGGTCGCGTTCAATCTTGGCCGCCATTGAAAATGCCATGGCGATGATTTTGCTTTGGTTCGTTTTGTCGAGCTGCACTTGATGATCGTTCCAGCGAGCGAGTAGCTAACTCAGCGGGATAGCTACTTCCCAAAATTTAGCCTTTGATAGAGCGCTAAATTGGGAGTATCAAAAATGCTTCTATAGGTTACAGAGATGTGGTCTTACGAAAAAGCTATGAGACTTTTTGTACCTCCGTTTAAGAATACCCAATAAAGAAGGTTTCTGGGGTGATGATGCCATCAGCAACTTTTTCAAAAACGTCAGCAATAGCTTTGTAGTGCCGTTTTGGAATGCTGCCATGGCGTTCGACTTAATAAGAGCGGGGCTCTTGTTGGTTGTGGCTGGAATGTTAATCGGATTAGGAGCATCATTTGTCTTGCCCAAGAAAAAAGAGACGCAATAACGCTTGCGTTGTCAAGGGGGATGGCGTGTCATGCTTAATCCTTATGCCGCCTAAAAAAGTACTCGCCGTCATTTCGTCCTCGCCTGGCCCAGAATTACTGCCCGAAATTTTGGAGTATTTTGGTGACTCGGTAACTGTGGTGCACAGCTTCCCGGCGGCGATGGACCTTCTACGGTCTAGTCGTTTTGATCTCATCATTGCTGATGTTCATGTGCATGATGATAGCGACAGCGCCTTTCTACATAGCATGTTTGATTTTTTGAGATGGGTAAAAGGTGATCCGCTTTCTCGGCCAACACCTTTCGTCTGCTACAGCTATAGAGATACTGACTTACCAAAGTACCTGGGTGAAGCAGCGAGTACTTCGGCGCTTGTCTTAGGTGCGCAGAGCTACATGTCTGAAAGCAAACCCCACTCAAACGATATTCGGCAGGTAATTGAATCGTTGTTGCGCAAGGGGTACGACGAACTGAATTACAATAAATCATCGAAAGCGGACGGCATGTCACTGGAAGGGTTAGAAGTGGTGCGGCAGAAATTGCTTGAGGACATGGACAAAGTGCGAGCGCTAGTCGGTCCTGACATAACCAATGAAATCAACCTTCTCAGAAGCGGGCTAAAGGGCATCGAGGAACTGATCGAGCAAGCCCGGAAGAACGGGTCTGACATATAGGAATCCAAGGCGCAGCGCAAGTGGTGAGTCGAAGGTGGTAGCATATCTGTTCTGCAGCCGCCATCAATTGTTTATGAATAACAATAATGCCTTCCGCAGAAGAACACGTGTTAGCCTCTACGGCCAGAAAACCTCTCATAAGAATTTTTGCAACCTCGAAAAGCTCACAGCGTGCCGAATCAGGTCTGCCTGTGCGTTGACGATTTCTCCCTGAAGGCAAATTTCGTCAAGCAAAAATGCCATGAAATTGGCTCCAGGGGCTGAAAGTCTCATTAGCGCACAAGCGTCGTTTGACAAAAGACCGATTCTGTCAAGCTCTCAGGGCAGCCAAGTAGCTTATGAGAGGTTTTAGTGTCTATGTGCCTAATAGGCGTAAAGTCCATGGTTTGAGGCATTGCCTTTGCATTAGGAGATCAATCAAAACGTGGTGAACGAAAAATCGTTGGTAAACCAATCAGAACAGAACTTCCGTGCGGTTTTTGAATCTGCGCCAGATGCTATGGTCATCGTCAACAAAGACGGCGACATTGTGATCGTCAACTTGCAAACAGAAAAACTATTTGGCTATCAGCGTGAGGAGATACTCGGGCAGAAAATGGAGATGCTGATGCCGCAGCGCTATCGGGATAAACATCCAGGGCACAGAACCGGGTTTTTCGCCGATCCACATGTACGCTCGATGGGTTCTGGTCTGGAGCTATATGCATTGCGCAAAGATGGTACAGAAATTCCAGTGGAGATCAGTTTAAGTCTGCTGGAAACGGAAGAAGGGATGCTTGCTTTAAGCACTATCCGCGATGTCACCCACCTTAGGAAGCTAACCGCATCGAACGCCGAGCTGGAGCAACGCAACAAGGAGCTGCAACTGTTTGCAGATATCACAGCGCAAAAGCAAGCATCCCAATATGCCCGCAGCCTGATTGAGGCCTCGGTAGATCCGCTGGTGACGATCAGTGCAGATGGGAAGATAACTGACGTCAATGAAGCCACTATTAAAGTCACAGGAGTGGACAGGGACGAGCTGATTGGGACGGACTTCTCTGACTACTTCGTTGAGCGAGATAAGTCCAAACAAGGATACCAACAGGTTTTCGCCGAAGGCTTCGTCAAGGACTTTCCTCTCACCATTCGTCACAGGGACGGACATTTAACAGACGTTCTGTACAACGCATCCGTGTACAAGGATGTGAACAACAATGTTCTCGGTGTGTTTGCTGCAGCCCGAGATATCACAGCGCAAAAGCAAGCTGTCGAAGAGCTAATCCGTAGCGAGAAAGCTTTTGGCCTGTTGATTGACAACATCAAAGATTACGCCATATTCAAGCTCGATTCCGAAGGTCATGTGATGACATGGAACGAAGGGGCGCGACGGAGCAAAGGTTACTCGGCTGAAGAGATCATTGGAAAACACTTCTCGATCTTTTATCCAAGCGAAGTAAGGGACTCTGGACACCCGCAGAAAGAACTGCAAATAGCAACAAAGGAGGGCCGCTATGAGGAAGAAGGTTGGCGCATCCGCAAAGATGGGAGTGCTTTCTGGGAGAGCGTAGTCATATCTGCAGTTCAAGACACGCAAGGCAATCACATAGGATTCGTTGAAGTTACACGCGATCTATCAGACCGCAAAGAAACTGAAGAAGAAAAGCGCCGCGTTCGCGAATTGAACACACTGAACACTGATCTGCACGCAGAGATAGAGCAACGTATGAAGACTGAAAAAGCGCTGAAAGAGACAGCTCTCCGGCTAGCCAGTTCAAATACTGACTTGCAACAGTTTGCCTATGTTGCTTCGCACGATTTGCAAGAGCCACTGCGAGCAGTGGCAGGTTTTCTAACTCTAATTGCCAGCAAACAAAAAGGGAACCTAGACCCAGAGACAGAAGGGTGGATTAATCACGCAGTAGAGGGCGCGCTTCGGATGCGCGCCCTGATAAACGATCTGCTCACCTATGCCCGCGTTGAATCGCGCAGTATGGCGCTTGAAGAGACCGACTGTAATAAGTCTCTGGCACAAGCTAAAAAAGATTTGGCGGTGGTTTTGGAGGAAACTGGAGGGCAGATCACGGCAGGAAAACTTCCAACAGTTTTAGGTGAAGGAGGGCAACTGACCCAGCTTTTCCAGAACTTAATTGGAAACGCATTAAAGTTCAAAAGCACTAATATACCGGTGGTGAGCATTGAAGCAAATCAGAAAGATGGTGACTGGGTCTTTGCGGTGAAAGACAACGGCATAGGCTTCGGCCAGGAACACGCGCAGCGAATCTTTGTGATTTTTCAACGCTTACAAGGACGTGAAGACTACAAAGGAACAGGTATAGGGTTGGCGCTATGCAAGAAAATCGTCGAACGCCATGGTGGTCATATTTGGGCCGAGTCGACAAAAGGCAAAGGCTCGAGCTTCTTTTTTACAATCCCGGTGATGCAAGGAGACAGCAATGACAGAAGTTAAATCAATTACAATTTTGATGGCGGAAGATAGCCCGTCAGACGCAGAGTTGGCCAGACAAGCTTTTAAATGCGGCAAGCTCTTGAACGATTTGTTGATAGTCAAGGATGGAGAAGAGTGTCTTGCCTATCTGCGCAAAGAAGGAAAGTATAGTAATGCTGTTCGACCTGATCTAATTCTTCTTGACCTCAATATGCCTAAGAAAGGCGGGCTGGAAGTGTTGGAAGAGCTAAAGAAGGACCCGGAATTGATGGCAATTCCAGTAACTATACTAACAACGTCGGAAAGTGAGCAAGATATTTTGAAATCGTACCAATTACAGGCCAGTTCATTCATTACCAAGCCAGTCGAGTTCGAAAAATTTATAGAAGTGGCCAAGCAGGTGAAACAATTTTACTTTAGTGTGGTCACTTTGCCGTCAAGTGAAGATAAATGAAAAGCGTTCCGCTAAAGATCTTGCTTATCGAAGACAGCCCAACAGACGCGATTTTGATGGCAGCGCTGTTGCAACAGGTGGCCGAATTTGTTTTTGAGATGGATCATGCTACTGAGCTGGCACAGGGAGTAAGCAGACTTGCCGAATCAAGTTATGATGCTGTACTTCTCGATTTAGGATTGCCTGATTCCGTCGGAATTGAGACATACGACCAACTGCGAGCACTTGCACCAGAAAAATTACCAATCATCATTATTAGCGGAAATGAGGACCGTACACTCTTGACGCAAGCTTTGAACAAAGGGGCGGACAACTATTTGCTTAAGGACGCCTTTGACGGCAATCGAGTAGCCATAGCAGTTCTTTCTGCTATCAGGAACAGGGCAAGACGGCCTTGTCCCGAGTTTAGTTGAAAAGTTTGGTGATCCCCTCCAGGACTAGCCTGGTATGGTTTCGGTTGCAAC
>ENA-ORBV01003289-ORBV01003289.1-microbial-mat-metagenome-genome-assembly--contig:-NODE-3289-length-32605-cov-12.573137_pt1 | contig 32605 bp, 33 predicted proteins | sample MGYA00237777_ERZ505514 | MGnify/ENA primary metagenome ERZ505514 (study PRJEB26160, sample SAMN06269048) | microbial mat metagenome | isolation source: Oligotrophic lake microbial mat | place... | reverse complement strand
AACAAGAGCTAGCGTCATTATTGACCTTACGATTTCAATCCTTCAAAAAAGTGAATTCTATTCCCTGACAAAGTATATTCTCCGAGGTAAGAGGAACTGAGGGTGATTACAGTTCGAGGAGAGCTTGCTAGACTTCGACGCTCTTTATTGACTGGCTCTGGTTTGCGCGATCGCTGAATCCAATGCTTTCACATAATCTGCTTTGTTGAGATTCCTGCGATACTGGGTTAAAACTTCACCTGTGCTGGGATTGAAAATGGCGACGGCTCCCCCTTGCGCTCGGTGTGCCTTGAAGAAACTGCTGAGACCCAGTTGTTCAGCCTTGGCAGCAGCAGTTTGAGTCGTTGACTGTGTACTAATGTCAAGCGCTACAAAGTTAACGGAATTACCATACTGCTGCTGTAAAGAGGAGAGTGTTGACTTGAACGCCTGACAAGTTGGACAAGCATCTGAATAGATTTGGAGAAATACAGGTTTGCCTTGTAGTTCCTGAGCTAGCTTTGTCTCGGTTTGAGTTTGAGCGATTGGCAGGGTAGTCGCATTGTTTCCCTGGGAAGGGAGCGTTGCATTCATACTGGTGCAGCCTAGAGTCAATAGCGCTGGAGCACTGAGCAAGAATAATCCCTTACGAAATGCCTTCATGATGTATTCCTCTCTTCCTTGCTTTGAATGGATTGAAGTTTGTCTGTAGATTGAATCTTACATTTTCGCAAAAGTTTACCTCTTGCAATCGGAGTCATAAATACCAATTCATGAATGACTTTCGTGCGAATGCTGCATTAATCTGGTTGATTAGTGTAAAATTGTCTCTATAAAACAACTTATTTGACATATTGGTGCTTATATCTCAACAATGGACGTATCAGTGCTGAAACTTTTTGTCGAGGTCATGAAACAGGGGAGTTTCGCCGCTGTTGCCCGCAATCTCAATCTTGATCCCTCTTCGGTTTCGCGGGCGATCGCAGCTTTGGAGGAAGAACTAGGAATCAGGCTATTCCAACGCACAACTCGCCAACTATCGCCCACTGAAGCCGGGACACTTTATTTTGAGCGGATCGAGCCACTGGTTGAGGAAATGCAGCAAGCGATTGATGTTGCCGCAGGTATTTCTGGACAGCCCAAGGGGAAACTCCGCGTGACGGCTTCTGTCTCTTTCGCATGCCAGTGCATCGTGCCGTTGTTGCCTAAATTCCACGCGCAATATCCTGATCTCACGGTCGATTTATGGTTGACCGATGCCATTGTCAATTTGTTTGCCGAAAGAATTGATATTGCTGTTCGTCTCGCACGGCTTGCAGATTCAACCCTGATTGCTCAACAACTGATGCAGACACACTATTTAGTTTGTGCGAGTCCAGATTATCTCCAGCGATCAGGTCAACCAAAACAACCGATCGAGATAGAATCCCATAACTGTTTGCTTTTTCCATTTGCAGGGTTTCGATCGAGGTGGATCTTCAAAGACTGTAATGGAGATTTGAGTGAGGTTTCTGTCTCTGGGCACACAATCATTTCTAGCGCGATCGCTCTTCAGCAATGTGCGATCTCAGGAATGGGATTGGCACTACTTCCCAACTGGTTGATTGATGAAGATCTACGGACTGGTAGTTTGATCGATGTGTTTCCAGATTATGCTGTGACAGCAACAGATTTCAGCACCGCAGCTTGGCTTGTTTATCCTTCTCGTGCTTATGTTCCACTCAAAGTTCGAGTCTTCATTGATTTTCTTAAAAGTTCGATTTCGCTTTGAGTGTGCTGTGATTTATCTGTCATTGCCGCAAGCCAACAAATCGATGAAGCGGACGGGCGAGAGATCTAGGTGGATGGTCAAAGTTATCTACCGCCGCTTATCTTAGTCGTTATGCCCCATTTGAATGAAGATGAGCATTAGCGATCGCCCGCAGCGATCGTCCCTTAATACCCTACTGCTAGCCACTTTAGTGCGTGAGGGCAAAGGGCAATCGCGCCATTAAGGGCAAGTTACTATAGGTGCCATACGAATCTTGTCCCGTAGCACTTTACGAGACTTTTGGGCATCTCATCCAGATGCTGAAGAAGCACTGAAAGCCTGGTACTACGAAGCATCTCATGCCAATTGGCAGAGTCCAGCCGAGATTAAGGCGGTTCATCGTCATGCCAGTATCCTTGCGAACGACCGCGTTGTTTTCAACATCAAAGGTAATCGCTATCGGCTGATTGTGGCGATTCGCTATGATATTGGCATTATCTTCATCCGGTTTGTTGGCACTCATGCCGACAATGACAAAGTTGATGCCGAAACAATCTAATCAACGGTTGATGTATGGAATTGCGACCCCTCAGAACTGAAGCAGACTATCAAGAAGCCCTTCGAGCGATCGAATTATTGTTTGATGCCGCCCCAGAAACGCCTGAGTACGATCGCTTAGAGATACTCAGCACCTTAGTGGAAGCTTATGAGAAGGTGCACGTTCCGATCGACATTCCCGATCCGATCGAAGCGATCCAATACTATATGGAGACTCGTGGATGGTCGTACCGTGATTTAGAAGTATGTCTTGGCAGTCAGGCTAGGGTGTCTGAGGTGCTATCGCGTCAACGTTCCTTGTCTTTAGAGATGATTCGGAAATTGAACCAAGCCTTAGGCATTCCGGCTGAGATTCTCATCCAGCCCTACGAGTCCATACAAACCTCTGCCTGACAATGTCCATCCACAGCAAGCGCTCAAAGTTGATTGGTATTTAAGCAATGGTGATGCGATCGCCACCTTCCATCCCACTGCCAGCCACTTTAGTGCGTGAGGGAAAAAGACGATCGCGCCAGTGCGCTATTCTCGACTAAATTTGCGACAATAAGCACACCCGCTCCCTACTTCTCCCTTCGTCTCCAATGGACATCCCTCGGCTTCATCCCGACACGATCGAACAAGTGCGCCAACGGGCAGACATTGTGGATGTCGTGTCTGAGCATGTGGTGCTTCGCAAGCTGGGGAAGGACTTTACCGGGCTGTGTCCCTTTCACGACGACAAATCGCCCAGCTTTACCGTTAGCCCTAGCAAACAGTTCTACTACTGTTTTAGCTGCGGTGCGGGGGGCAATGCGATTAAGTTTCTGATGGAGTTGGGGAAGCATTCCTTTAGCGAAGTGGTGCTGGATCTGGCAAAGCGCTATCAGGTTTCCGTGCAAACGCTGGAGCCAGAGCAGCGGCAGGAACTCCAGCGCCAGATCTCCGTGCGGGAACAACTGCATGAAATTTTGGCGCTGACGGCACGGTTCTTTGAACATGCACTTAACCAACCGCAGGGGAAAGCAGCACTGGAGTATCTCACTGTTCAGCGAAAGCTCAGTACCGCCACGATGCAGCAGTTTCAGTTGGGCTATGCGCCTGCTGGGTGGGAGACGCTGTTTGGTTATCTGGTGGAGCAAAAGCACTATCCCGTCGCACTGGTAGAACGTGCAGGGCTGATTGTGCCGCGTAAAGGGGCAACCGGGAGCTACTACGATCGGTTCCGCGATCGCCTCATGATTCCCATTCATGACCTTCAGGGGCGCGTGGTGGGCTTTGGGGGACGATCGCTTGGCGATGAGCAGCCCAAATACCTCAACTCACCGGAAACCGAACTGTTCGACAAGGGCAATATCCTGTTTGCGTTGGACAAAGCACGGGCGGCGATCGCCAAGCAAGATCAAGCCGTCGTTGTGGAGGGCTATTTTGATGTGATTGCGCTGCACAGTGCAGGCATTACGAACGTGGTTGCGTCAATGGGAACGGCGCTGAGTCTGGCTCAAGTACGTCAACTGCTGCGCTATACCGAATCCAAGCGCATTGTGTTTAACTTTGATGCCGATCGTGCGGGAACTCAAGCCGCAGAGCGGGCGATCGGGGAAGTGGCAGCGCTGGCATATCAGGGCGAAGTCCAGCTTCGCATCCTCAACATTCCGACCGGCAAAGACCCAGACGAGTTTCTGCAAACGAATACGTCAGCAGACTATCAGCAGTTGTTGAATGATTCCCCTCTCTGGCTTGACTGGCAGATTCAGCAGGCGATCGCGGGACACGACCTCAACCAGGCAGACCAGTTTCAGCAGAGCGTGCAGGCGATCGTCAAGCTGCTGGGCAACCTGCCCAACTCGACGCTGCGCACCCACTACATCCAGAAGTGCGCCGAACTGCTGAGCCAGGGCAACAGTCGCTTGATGCGGCAGCTAGAAGATAATCTGCGACTCCAAGTGCGTGGCGAACGGTGGCACGGTCGATCGCAAAAGTGGCAAACTAGCAGCGAACGGGATTTGCTGGAAGAATCGGAAGGACAACTGCTGCGCCTTTACCTGCACAAGCCGCTGCACCGTGAGGCGATCGTCGAAGCGCTAGAAGCCCGCGATCTCGAATTTAGCCTGTCCCATCATCGGTTTCTCTGGCGACAGATTTTGGCGCTCAAAGAAGAAGGGCTGGATGTCGAATCCAATCCATCACTCGATTTAATGACGCTACTGCAAGACCGCTGCACCGACTTCCCCAGTGATATGAGTAAAATCTATGCTCTGTTTCAGCTTGACGAAACGGGAGACATTAACGTGCTGCGATCGGCACTTGTCATTCGGGCAGCCGTCGCGTCGATGGAAAAAGTGATGTGCGAAAAACGCCGTCGCCACTTCATTTCGCTGTGGGAAAAAACTGACTGCGCCACTGCACCTGAACTGGGGCAGTTTTACTACAAAAAAATCTCTGCGGAAGAACAGCGGATTCAAGACCTCGATCGCGAACGCCAAACCACTTTTGAAGACCTGGTACAAGCGCCTGTACTTAGCTAAGGGGGGATTGCACAATCAATGCGTGGTTTTGAATGAGCCTCCAGCCAGCAAACTTGCAGCGATCGCGGCTGGCTAAATGCTGTTAAGCAGCAGAGTGGTTCTTCTCGTCATACCAAGCATTAACATCTTCAATTATCTGCTCAATTGGGGACTCATCCAGAGAACGCCACTGGTTTTGTTCCAAAGAACGAAAGCGCTTGCTTGACTCACCAGGATACTTCAACCATCTGTAGTAACCCTTGTCATTCTCCATAGAAAAAATCAAGATACAAACAGGAAACGGTAGATCTTGGACAGCATAGCTTTCTTTCTGAGACAACGTTAGGGAAGCTTCTTGCTGTACGTCCTTAAACGCTCGATCTCGACCTTTGATTTGAACACCGAAAACTCTTCCTGTTGGTAATTGATCTCGTAATACCGTTACCAGCACATCGAGTCCATAATCAGCCTTCATTTTCTCAACAGCGACATTCTGACTGCGAGTAAGATATACGATCGCAAGCTGTTGAGCACGCTCATCAATAAACAATTTTAAATCTTGCTTCATCACTGCCTCCACTTTGGATCACAAAAGGCTGACCGGAATTCTGGGTAGTTGGGAGCACTCCAGTATGCTGACACTTCATCCCATAGTAGCGCTAAGGTATTTGGATTGAGAGGATGGTCATTACATACACTTGAAAAGCCCGTTTTACATTCTCCATTGGCTGACACAATGTAACCTCGCTCTTCTGGTTCATCGATGCCAACAATATAAGTTGGGACAGGGTAAGCAGCAAGACGCTTCATATCGGTTGCTGTGACATGAACTTTTAGCCGACACTCTTTTAACGTGTAGCCCTCAGAGGTTGACTTTACTTGCACAAAGAAAAAGGGCACTAAAGACTCATCATGAAAGAGTTCCACATGAAAATCTATAGTCCGCTTCTTTTCTCCAAGAAAACATGGATGATCGAATAAATAACCGCGAGTCGGATGCTTACGCGTGATGAGAACTCGAAAGATAGATTCGCCGCGTTCTCCAATAACGTCTCTTTTGTCCACGAATACTTGGAATCGGAATGCCTTGATGAAAGTATAGCTCTAGACGCTTCAGTTCCCGAACGAACGCTTCTGCTGGACAACTTTAACTTAAAGCTTTGAAGGATTGCTCATAGGCAGAGTTCAAACCAAGAAAGCAAACTGGATAACAACGCATTATTCCTTTGCGAAAACCTAACTCTTGCAGTTCAGTGTTTTTCGTGTTTCGCGTCCCGTGACTGGATTTTTCCCCTTTGCCAACTTGCAGAGCAGCGTTAGGACATCTTGCCGCACGTCTACATCGGTGAAATCGGCACCATCGACGATCGCGCCCCCAAATCTAGCGTTAAAGGCAAACGCTCCTTCGAGGTTAGCATTGGTTAGGTTGGCAGCGGTAAAGCGTGCGGCATCCAGGGTAGCGCTTCGTAGATCAGCACCCTCAAAGTTTGCCCCTTCGAGGTTGGCACCAAAAAAGCTCACGCCGTGCAGGTCGCTATGGCTGAAGTTGCTGCCTCGCAGGTTCGCTTTGGTAAAGCTGGAATCTGTTAACACCTTCCCAGAAAAATCACCACCTACCAGAAAATCTCTGTTGTAGTCGTCCGCAAAAGCAGGCAATGGACTCAAAACCCAGATGCCGATGATGAAAGCACTCCCGACGATGATGCTTGCGATCGCTCGTCGCTGCCATCGCTGGCGTTGTACTACCGCTAAAAATTCTGCAAGCCAAGACGTTTGACGCTGACTTACTGTTTGATCGATTTGTCTGCTGCTCATTGTTGATGCTAATACCGAACCCTACATGGATTGCCCTTAATCTACAGGCGCTGAGCGCATGAACATCGCCCGATTCTGTAGACGGGTGAACGCGATCGCTACATTTTCGATCCTACTCGAATCCGTTACGCTTCTGGCTTTACAGCAGCAAACTGAAATAGTGGGAAGATGATTCCCTCAGACGTTTAACGCTAAGCAGTCGATTCTAAACACAAAACGGTCAATGCTAAGGAACAAGAATTTAATCACCTCGGCGTTTTCCGTAGGGGCGCACGGCTGTGCGCCCCTACTACGAACAATTTGTCGGTTTTATTTAATCCACGATCCTTAGGACTGCTCACGTCAACACTTATGCCGCCATGCCGCAAACGCCCAAACACTCCTCTAAAAGCAAGGCAACCAACCCTGAAGCCTCGAATGCAGGCGCACTGGGAGAAGCGCTGGTGGCTGAATGGCTGTGCGATCGAGGTTGGCTAGTGCTCCAACAGCGCTGGCATTGCCGCTGGGGTGAACTGGATTTAGTCATTGGTCAGCCCTCACCACAGAACCCGACGCAGCCTATAGCGCTGGCATTTGTTGAAGTCAAAACGCGCAGTCGTGGCAACTGGGACTACGATGGCGCACTTGCAATTACCGCGCGTAAGCGATCGAAATTATGGAAGACCGCTCAACTATTTTTAGCGGATCATCCTGCCTGGGCAGAATTGCCCTGCCAATTTGATGTGGCGCTTGTATGCTGTCGGCAAACTCCCAAAAAAGCGGCATTGCTCCAGAACGAGGCAACGCCGCTTGATGCAGTACAGGCAAAGGCTGCGATCGCAGGCTACCACCTGACCCTTCAAGACTACATCCCCGCAGCTTTTACACTGGATTAACGATCGCGTCTGTTTGCTATGCCAGTGTTTCGGGGCAATAGCCCAAGCCTTGTACAAACTGCTGACGAAATTCCTCGATTTCCTCGCGATCGGGCGTACCGTGCGAAACCACAGCAACCTGATAGCGATGCATCACATCAACCGGTGATTGCCCTGTTTCTAAACCCCAAAGTGCCATCTGCACTCGAATACCCGGCTCGCAGGGGATACCCAATTCGTTCATGAAGGCTCGAAGGTTGCCATGCTCGTAAGGCTCCAAACAGCGGCTCATTTTTACTTTAATAATCCAGCCGTCGATCTGGTGAATTACGGTCATGAAGCGTACTGGAAACCGACTGGAGTAGTGCAAATACTCGACAACCCGTAAGGTGAGGGTTGCATTTGAAAGATGATACAAGTAGTCCATCACAGTTTTTACAGACCAGTCAAACGCTTACATGTTCTATAGTTCACTAAATGTATCAGTGAATACCAGGGGAGAAGCCCCCGAACTAGAGAGGGGTTCCACCCAATTCGAGAGAGGGGTGAGGAGTCAGAAGTCAGAAGAAAGTTTTGAGTTGATTCTGGCTTTTACCTTCTAACAACTAATAACTAACAACCAACAACTCTAGCTATGCCGTCCGATCGCCTGCTTGCCTCTTACGATTACGTTCTGCCTGATGCGCTGATTGCTCAAACGCCCTGTGTTCCTCGTGATAGTGCGCGTTTACTGGTTGTGAAGGATCAGGTGCAGCATTGCCACGCGATCGTGCGAGCGTTGCCTGACCTGTTGCGATCAGGTGACTTGTTGGTGTTAAACAATACGCGCGTGATTCCAGCGCGTCTGTATGGTCACAACACGAACGGGATGCCCGTGGAAGTCTTGCTGCTAGAGCCACAGGCAGATGCGAGTCGTGCGGATGGCAGTACGAACTGCTGGCTGGCGTTGGTCAAACCAGGCAAGCGGCTGAAACTGGGCGCAACGATCGTGTTTGGAGGGGCAAACGATGCCCAACAGACTGGTGGCTTGAGTGCAACCGTGATGGCGATCGATGATGCAACGGGTGGGCGTGTCTTGCAGTTTGACGTACCGACCGGAACCTCGTTAGACGAGTGGATTCAGCAATTGGGACAGATGCCGTTGCCGCCTTATATCACTCAAACCGAGGCACAGCCTGATCAGTACCAAACCGTTTATGCCGATCGTCCTGGCGCGGTGGCGGCTCCGACTGCGGGGCTGCACTTTACACCTGAATTGCTGCAACGGTTGCAAGCAAGCGGCATTGAGCAGGCATTTGTCACCCTGCATGTGGGGATTGGCACCTTTCGCCCGGTAGAGTCAGACACAATCACCGATCACACGATGCACGCCGAATGGGTGGAAGTACCGTCAGCGACCGTCGCTAAAATTCAGCAAACGAAGGCGAGAGGCGGACGGATTATTGCCGTGGGTACAACGGTGGTGCGATCGCTAGAATCCGCAGCGCAAAGCGGCACCATTCAACCCTTTTGCGGTAAGACAAAGCTGTTCATCTATCCGGGCTATCAATGGCAGGTAGTCGATGGCTTGATGACCAACTTTCATTTACCGAAGTCCAGTCTGCTGATGCTGGTCAGTGCATTAATTGGACGACAACGGTTATTGGATCTGTATCAGGTCGCGATCGCAGAGCAGTACCGCTTTTATTCCTTTGGGGATGCCATGCTGATTTTGCCAGAGGCGAGAGAGGGATGAGGGATGAAAAGTTTTGAGTTTTGAGTTTTGAGTTTTGAGTTTCAGGAGAGGTGAGAGGAGTAAAAGTTTAGCCTTTAGCCTTTCCTTCTGCCCTCTGCCCTCTGCCTTCTACCTTCTACTGCAACGCCTGACAAAGCTCACGAAAATGATCGCCGCGTTGTTCAAAGTTTTGGTATTGGTCAAAGCTGGCGCAAGCGGGGGAGAGGAGGACGACGGGTGTTTGATATTGTTTAGCAAGCTCTGCCGATCGCGTCATGGCTCGTTCCATCGTTTCGACAATTTCAAAATTAGTGTAGCCGACCTGCTGTAGACGCTGAGCAAAGGTAGGTGCAGCGTTACCGATTAGGAGTACAACCGCAGCTTTGGTTTGGATGGCGGCAATCCAGGCAGCGTCATCCCCCTGTTTTGCTTCACCACCAGCAATGAGAATGGTGGGATGCTTGACGGCAGATAACCCGACTTCAGCCGCGTCATAGTTGGTTGCTTTGCTGTCGTTGATGAAGTCGATGCCTTGCCAGGTGCGAATGTATTCCAGGCGATGCGGCACACCAGGGAAAGTGGCGATCGCGTGGGCGATCGCACTTTTCTCAATGCCTGCTAATTTTGCCACTGCAACTGCCATTAAAAGATTTTGCCGATTGTGCGCTCCTGGCATCCGCAGCAGGCTCACAGGCAGAATTAGTTCAGTGGGCGTTCTCACCCAGGCATCTTCAATGTAGACGCTTTGGGGCGCACTGCTGACTAACGTAGCTTTGCCATTGGTGCTTGTCCAGCAAGCGCCGTCGCGTACAGGCGGGCACTGTTGCTTTCCTAGATTTCGCAGATATGGGTCATCGCCGTTGAAGACTTGATGATGGGATTGGTGGAGCAAATGCGACTTGATCGCGCAGTAGCGTTCTAGCGTTTTGTGTCGGCTAAGATGGTCGGGGGTAAACGTCGTCCACACGCCAATGCGGGGCGCGATCGAAGGCGAGGATTCGATCTGGTAGCTGCTGAGTTCGGCGATCGCCCAATCGGGCTTTTTAGCGTCTAGCGCTACGTCACATGCGGCATAGCCAATATTGCCAAACGCGGGTGCGTATAGTCCCGCTGCTTGAAAAATAGCGGCAATAAGCGCAGTCGTGGTGGTTTTGCCATTCGTGCCTGTAATGCCAACCCAGCGGCACTCCTTGAGGTGCTGCCACGCCAACTCGGTTTCACCTATAGTTTCAATCCCCAGTTCTCTGGCGCGCACCAAGCCCGGAAGATCCCAGGGAACGCCGGGACTGACGACTAGCCGCTGTAGAGATGCTTGCAACTGTTCAACCCGATGAGGATCAAAGGTTTCCTTCAAATTGACGGGTATCTTTTCGGCTGCAAGTTGCTGCTGCTGCTGACGCAAGCTGTCGGAAAGACCAGAATCGCTAACTGTGACGTGCCACCCGTCGCGTTTGAGTAATCGAGCTGCCGCCATTCCCGATTTTCCAAGACCAATGACATACGCGTTGGGCATAGCAGCGTCGAAATTCCTCATTTTGCATTTTTCATCGTACCGCTTAATGTGGGTCGTCCTCTTGTCTGAATATATGGGCTTCAGCCTTCGACCATGATGCCTAGTCTGAGAGCGACCAACGTCTGAACGACTGCTAACGTCTGACCACTGAACACTGACCCGATCGCAAAGACATCAGCCTCAAACTTTAAGAGGATGTTTACGACCCTCTAAGACAGTTACAGTGCACAGGTCTGAATGTGACCGCTGTGCTTTGTTGCGAACACTTACAGGTTCGTAGGCATCGGTTATCCGTATGAAAGGTTGCTTGAAACGTCAATCGATTGGCAATTACGATGTTGCTATGAAGTGTCCGATCGAGAAACCAACGTATCGCATCAATGACTCATGTTTTGCCTACCGTCGCGTGGCTAACTGACTAACCGAAAACGCCATAGCGTTCTGTTTCGGTACAAGAGTGTTCCACGTTCTAGAGATTTAATACTTATGCCCATTAAAGAACAACCGAATTCCCCTCGTCCTCGCCTGATCAGCAACATTTTTCTGGCGTTGATTGGCTTATCGCTGATTGTAAATTTTGCCTTGCCCATTTTCCTCGGTCCTCAGATTCCTGGAGTGCCTTATAGCCTCTTCATTCACCAGATACAGGAAGGCGAAGTGGAGCGAGCACAGGTCGGTCAGAATCAGATTCAATTCCAATTGAAAACTGGGGACGATCAACCTGGACAAGTGTTTACAACGACACCGATCTTTGATCTGGGCTTGCCTAAATTACTGGAAGAGAAGGGCGTTGAATTTGCCGCTGCCCCGCCACCTAAGAATGGTTGGATTGGTAGCCTTTTAAGTTGGGTGATTCCGCCCCTGATTTTTGTTGCCATCTGGCAGTTTTTTATTCGGCGTGGTGGTGGTGCTGGTGGACCGCAGGGCGTACTTTCCATTGGCAAAAGCAAAGCCAAAGTGTATGTCGAGGGAGAGGCGGGAAAAGTCACCTTTGCCGATGTCGCTGGGGTCGAAGAAGCGAAAGCTGAATTGGTGGAGATTGTCGATTTCCTGAAAACACCAGGACGCTACACCGAAATTGGAGCACGCATTCCCAAAGGGGTGCTGTTAGTAGGGCCTCCCGGCACCGGAAAAACCCTGTTGGCAAAGGCGGTTGCTGGTGAAGCAGGTGTGCCGTTCTTCAGCATCTCTGGCTCTGAGTTTGTGGAGTTATTTGTTGGGGTTGGGTCTTCGCGCGTCCGAGATTTATTCGACCAAGCGAAGAAGCAGGCTCCCTGCATCATCTTCATTGATGAGCTGGATGCGATCGGCAAGTCGCGTAACAGCGGTGGCTTCTACGGTGGCAATGATGAGCGGGAACAAACGCTGAACCAGTTGCTTGCCGAAATGGATGGCTTTGCCGTGGGTGAGGCAACCGTCATCGTGCTGGCAGCCACCAACCGTCCCGAAGTGTTAGATCCGGCGCTGTTGCGTCCTGGTCGGTTCGACCGTCAGGTGTTGGTCGATCGCCCCGATCTATCTGGTCGTGAACTGATTCTCAAGATCCACGCTCAGAAAGTAAAGCTGGGTAAGGATGTGGATCTGAAAGCGATCGCCACTCGCACCCCTGGTTTTGCGGGAGCCGATCTAGCAAACCTGGTGAATGAAGCGGCACTGCTGGCTGCCCGCAACCAACGCGAAACGGTCGCACAGGAAGACTTTGCCGAAGCGATCGAGCGAGTGGTCGCTGGACTGGAGAAGAAGAGTCGAGTGCTCAACGAGAAGGAAAAGAAAATCGTTGCGTACCATGAAGTCGGTCATGCTGTCGTGGGTTCGCTGATGACTGGAAGCGGTAAAGTCGAGAAAATCTCGATCGTGCCTCGTGGTATGGCAGCGCTGGGCTATACGCTGCAACTTCCAACCGAAGATCGGTTCCTGATGGACGAAGCAGAACTGCGGGGACAGATTGCCACCCTACTGGGTGGACGCTCTGCCGAAGAGGTTGTGTTTGGCAGCATTACCACAGGTGCATCGAACGATTTGCAGCGGGCAACCGATCTGGCAGAACGCATGGTGACGACCTACGGCATGAGCAAAGTTCTCGGTCCGCTGGCGTATCAGCAGGGGCAACAGGCACAGTTTCTAGGCGATGGTGCGCCTAACCCTCGTCGGGTGATGAGCGAAGAAACGGCACAAGCGATCGATCGTGAAGTGAAAGATATTGTGGAAACCGCGCATCAGCACGCTCTGCACATCATCCAACTCAACAAGGACTTGCTGGAGACGATCGCCACCAAACTGTTAGAGACCGAGGTGATTGAAGGCGAGAAATTACACAGCTTGCTCAGCCAAGTACAAACAGCCGCTTAAGAACAAAAACTAACAGGCTCAAGCGTCTTAGCGTCCCTTAACTACGTGTAGTTAAGGGACGCTTGTTTGTTTCTGGAACTCAGACAGTGGTTGAAAGTGCGTTAAGTTAACCATGACTCTCAAACGCTACCGACTGTGCTGACGCTTCTCTTCCTGGAAACAGCTTCTCTTCCGATCGCAACAATCAGCTTATGGGCAAAAACCAGCGGCACCTGGATCAACGTTGCCACCATTTTGTTCGGCACTCTATTAGGATTGCTACTGCGGAAAAGCTTGCCCTCCGCGATGCAGCAGGTGATCACACAAGGGGTCGGACTCGTGACGCTGTTTCTGGGCGTGACAATGGCTAGTAGCCTGCTCAAAGCCCAGGCTGGACGAGTTGATGGCATCATTCTGGCACTGCTGGCGATCGTCTTTGGCGGCTTGCTGGGTGAAGGACTTCAGCTTGAAGAACGCCTCTATACGCTAGGCGAATGGCTCAAAGCACGCTTTAAGGGCGAAGGCAGTTTCACCGAAGGCTTTGTTGCCGCCAGCTTGTTATTTTGCATTGGACCGATGGCAATTATTGGCAGCCTCAACAATGGCGTTGCTGGAGACAACACCGTTTTAACCATTAAAGCCACGATGGATGGACTAGCCGCGATCGCCCTTACCAGCAGCTACGGCATCGGGGTCGGCTTTTCCAGCCTGATGATTCTGCTCTATCAAGGCGGACTGTCACTGCTGGCAGGTCTGCTCCCTCAAATTCTGGCAAACCCCACTACCAATCCCCACGTTCTCATCACCTCCGGCGTTGGCGGTCTCATAATTTTGGGCATCGGCTTGAATTTACTCGATATCGCGAAGGTCAAAGTCGCGTCGTTTCTGCCCGCCTTGCTGCTTGCGCCGCTGCTCTACAGTCTTGCTAAATGGGTGACTTAGGACTGATGAAAAGTTGTTAAAGTTCAAAGTCTAAGCCCTGAGGTCGGCTCGTAACCACTGATGACTGACATATGGTGACCTTGTACCATAGAGATGTACTAGCGAAGCTGTCTTAGAGTAAGCATATGCCTATCCAGTTTCGGTTTCATCCAGAAAAAACCGTTGAAGCCGCAGCAATACTTTTAAAGCTGCACGGCAAGCCTATGAAGTATTTAGGTTTGTTGAAAATGCTTTATATAGCCGATCGGATCGCATTGAAACGGATGGAGCAGCCAATCACTGGAGATCATTACGTATCGATGGATTATGGTCCTGTTCTTAGTGGTGTTTATGACCTGATTAAAGGAACGCCTGTTGACGATGCCTTACCGCTTTGGTCAAAATTTATTTCTCCTCGTAACTCAAATCACGTTTCGCTATTAACCGATCCAGGAGATGTAGATCTCTGCGAAGAGGAAGAAGGCATTCTTAAGCAGGTTTACCAAACCTTTGGACATCTTAATCCATTTGATGTTGCTGAATGGACTCATGATCTTCCAGAATGGCAAAACCCTCATGGTTCTACCATCCCAATTTCAGTTGAAGACGTTTTGCACTACATGGGTAAGACTGATGAGGAGATAGAAGAAATTCAGCAAGAAGCCATTCGAGAAGCTTATTTAGATGGGGCTTTGCATGGCTAGGATTGCGATCAATTTAGGAGATGCCTTTCTGATCGACACCCCTCCTAATGGCGAACATCTCTACATCGCAATTGCACAAACTTCTGAGAATAAATATCTGTTTGTTAATGTAACAACTCAAAGAAATAGTTCTGAAGCTACCTATGTTCTTCTACCCGGCGCAGGTATACCAAGCTTTATTGTTCGCGAATCCGTTATTGCATATCAATTCGCCCGTGAAATGGATGCCACAGAGCTAGTTAGCTTGATTACAGTTGGTAGTCCTATCCCTAAGGGGGCATGTTCTATCACCGTCCTTGCACAAATTCAACAAGGTGGTTTAGCTTCCACACGCTTAAGAAATAGGTATAAGATTGCACTCAAAGCTTTTCTGGGAATATCGTGAATCTAATTTAGTGTTGTCGTTTTGAAAGCTGAAGTTTAACAATTCGCTCGGAGCAGAGTGCCTAAGTATCCTGCTGCATAATGTAAATTATTGGCAGTCGCTTAAGCGAACCGTGAGCTGTTGGTTTTTAGAAAGAGGCAATAGGCAAAAGTTTAGGTCAGCGACGATAAGTAGTCCAACAGAATTATTTTCACACTAGCTTCGCGACAATCCAGCCTTTCAGCTACTTTTTTGTGTAATTGATTTCGTTTAACTACTTACCCTTACTTTTAACCTCCTTCCGCATTCCCCACTCCTGCCAAGTCAGCGGTGAGAAAATCGATGAACTGTCGCGCACTACGACCCGATCGCCCATTGTGCCGAGTTGCCCATTGCAGCGCCTGAAATTCTAACGCCTCTGCGTCAAGCTGAATCCCCGCTTGCTTGGCGAGATGGTGGATGATTTGCAAGTAGGTCTTTTGATCGGCGGGTTCAAAGGTCAACGTTAAGCCAAAGCGATCGCTGAACGAGAGTTTTTCCTGTACAGTGTCCCAGGCGTGGACTTCATCGCCATCGCTGGGGCGAGGACGATCGCCAAAAAACTCCCGAATCAGGTGTCGTCGATTGGAGGTGGCATAGACAACCACATTTTGCGATCGTGCCGTCAGATTGCCCTCCAACACAACCTTCAGCGCCTTGTACGCATCCTCATCTTCCTCAAACGACAGGTCATCCACAAAGATGATGAACTTCTGCGGTAAGTCTCGTAACTGCTCGACGATCGCAGGTAGATCGGTCAAATCCGCTTTGGCGACCTCAATCAAGCGCAGCCCTTCATCCCCATAGCGGTGCAGCAAGCCCTTCACCAGCGAGGATTTGCCCGACCCACGACTGCCATACAGCAGCACATGCAGCGCGGGATAACCGTTGAGCAAAAACGTCGTATTTTTCAGCAGGGCTTCTTTTTGAGACTCGTACCCAACTAAATCCGCCACCTGCACACGATCCGGATAGCCAATGCCACTCAACTGCCCCGACTGCCATCGAAACGCTTTGTACTGTGCAAATATCCCCACGCCATGCTTGCGGTAATGGTTAGCTAGTGGTTCTAAGGCATCGCCCCAGTTGGATACAGTTTGAAGAGTCGATCGCAACCAAGCTAAATGTGCCGCCGCTTCGTGATGCCAAACGACAGGAGCCACAGTGAGATGAGCCGCTGCTTTGACTAACTGGCTAAGCTGCTGGCTATCACACGCATAGAGTTGCTGCAACACCTGGAGATCCGATCGTGCCGCTGCGACCAGTGCGGGCGGTAGTTCACTCAACGCTGTGCGCTGTGCCTGCTGGGTAAACGGATTATCAGCATTCAAAACCTGAGTCAACAGATGGTCTTGCCAGCTTTGCTTACCATTTGCCAGAGCACTAAACCAATCACCATACGCCAGCAGGCAGTCCGTATTTTCGGCTGCGGTGTTGCGCTCGGCGTGGCGAATCGCTTGTAGCAGAGCCAAAAACGCTTGCCCAACTGGGTGACTGAGTACCGATCGATAAACTAGAAGCGAAGCTGCCTGATGGAGGAGCGGTTGAACCGAGGCGATCGTGTTCGTAGTCATTGATGCCCAAACTAATTAACAGACTCACTCGTAGCATTCGCCGTTTGGCATTGCGTACAAAGCCCAAAAAATTCCAGCATGTGATAGTAGATTTTGAACTGATAGGACTGGTTCAACTGCTCCTCCAACTCATGCACTGGGCACGCATCAATGGGAATCGACCCACCGCACTGCAAGCACGTCAAATGATGCCGATCTTCCTGCACCAAACTGTAGAGCGACTCGCCACTGCCCATCGTCCGCGCCTGCACCACCCCTTCCAACTTCAGCGCCTCCAACGCCCGATATACCGTCGCCAACCCCATCGCCTGATCGCAATTTCGCAGTTCAACGAACAGATCTTGCGCGGAAATCGCGCGATCGAGGTGTTTGAGGATGCTGATAATCCGTTCCTGGCTACGGGTACGACTGGCTTTCATGAGGAGGAGAGGTAAGAGGGGTGAGGAGTGAGCGGTAGGGAAGGCGGAGGAGCAGAGGGATTTTTGAAACTAACGACTAACGGCTAACAAGCGGTAGCATGAATAACGCCAACTGCATTACAGGAAGTGAAGGTGAATCAGACCTATCAGGCTCAAATCTATGTTACTCTGCGACCGTCGGTTCTCGACCCAGCCGGAACAGCCGTGCAGTCTGGGCTGAAGCACATGGGGTATGAGAATGTGACACAAATCAGAATCGGTAAGTATATTGAATTAACCTTGAATGCTGCCAGTGAAGAGGCTGCTCGTGAGCAACTCGATCGCCTCTGCGACCAACTGTTGGCGAACCCAGTCATTGAGAATTATCGGTTCGATTTACAGAAAATGTCCACGTCTATGAACATGAGTACATAGATTGGGGAGTCGGGAGTCGGGAGTCGGGAGTCGGAAGAGTTCATGCCCAGGGGCTTTGCCCATCAGCGCTAGAGGGTTGGAGCGTTGAAGGATCGACGTTGAAGGTGTCGCCCATTGTGGAGACGCGATCGCCCAACACGAGTTTGCGTCCCCGTCGGGTTTCTATCGTGCCATTCACCTTCACTTCACCCGCCTGAATCAGCAGCTTCGCCTGCCCTCCAGACTGCACAACGCCCGCTACCTTCAAAAATTGATCCAGCTTAATTACGTCCGTCGTCATGCTCAACCCTATTTTCTATGCATCGGCAGCATCTCTACCCTCCCACTCTACTCCCTACTCCCTACTCCCTACTCCCGTCATCAGGTAGTTGATCACCGCTTGAGCAATATCCTGATTGCCGTCCGTGATCACGGGCTGAGATCGCGCGGGCTGTAACGGTTGCTGCAAAAAGTCCCAATCGCCGTCAAAAAACTCAGTGGGCGTGAGAATTTGAGACGGTACGTAATCCTGAATGCCATCCAGCAAAACGGCAGCTTCGGCAAAATCATCGCGGGTGATGGAGACGATCGGCGTACCCAACCGACAGGCTTCCGAAAAGGTGCTGTAGCCCGGTTTCGAGAGTAGCCGTCCGCAAACGGGCATGAGATCGACGGGACGATAGTGATTGTCAGTAATTTTGATCAGATTTGGCAGATCGGGCGCGTTGCGATCAAACGTCACAAACTGCCAATCCGCAAACCGCTCCAGGTTTTGGTAGGGGATAGCGTTCAAGCCTAAGCCGCCAAAGGTCATGAGTACGGTGCGATCGGGGTCAGGTTTCAAGCCAAACGTCTCTCGGAGCTGTTCAACGCTGTAACGCGGAGTGCCACCAGTTAGCCCCACATCCGTCACGACAGGAAAGGCGCTCATCGGTTCGTGCAGTGGTAGGCGAAAGAGGCGATCGCACTTGCTAAAGCATTCGCCAATCCAATCTGCCATCTCTACAAACTCGCCACCCCAGGGACGATAGATAAAATCCCAGCCAAAATTGCTCATCATCCAGCAGGGCACCTGGGCTGCTTTTGCCAATAACGTTGCCAGCGGCGGAATGTCTGCCAGAATCAACCCCACCCGGTTCTGCTTGATAAAGTTCACCTCAGAGGCAATCAGACTGTTTTGCTGCGATCGTAGCTGTTGCAGCCGTTCCAGCGTCGCAGGTTTGTCCATCGTGACGCTATCGGTTTGCAAAATGCCGACATCAAAGCCTCTAGGACGGTGAATAAAGTCCGTCTGGATGTAAGCCTCTAGCAGCCAGCGCGGTGCTGTGGTCACCAAAATAATCAGAATGTCAGGGCACAACCGCTGGATTTCAGCCGCAACAGATGCAGCACGGGTGGCGTGTCCAAACCCGTGATTGGTAATTGCAATATAAAGAATTGGTTTGGGCATACAGGAGGGTGTGGACGATCGCACAGCGTTGGCAGCAGCCAAGCACTACCAGACAACGCTAGCCTAACTTCTGGATGACGGCAATCCAGCCATACAGCCCATCCATCTGAGTAAGAGCGCGGTATCAACGGCTATGCCTCTTAAGCGCCATAATTGACCTAGTTTTTGAAAATAACATCGATCGTAAACTTGGGGTGTTAAAGACTCTGGTGATGTTATGCCAAATCAATTAGCATCCTGCTTTTTGCCATATGCAATGATGCGCCTACGTAAACTGTCGAATGGCTTCCACTAATTGCTCGATCTCTGATGCCAACGTGAAGTAGTGGATACAGGCGCGAACGCAATCCGGTTCAAGAATCACGCGAATCATGCAGCCATTTGCCTCTAGAAACTTCACTAATTGGCTATGAGACTTACCCGGTAGCTGAAACGAGACCAACCCTGTTTCTGGTGGTTTCGATCGCAAGCAGCGCACACCAGGCAACTCAACCAACTGCTGCCAGAGTAATCGACCAAGAGCTTGAAGGCGTTGATACCGTTCTTGAGCCGTGCCCCACTGCTGATGGAGGGCGATCGCGGCTCTGAGTCCGCCATAGAGTGGATAGGCAGAGGTTGCCATTTCGTAGCGCTGTCCATCTGGCTTCCATCCTGTGGGATGTCCGGCGCGATCGACGGTAATGCCCCGCCAACCTGCAAAGGTGGGATGCAACGCGTCTAGCGCTTCTGGGCGCACGTAAAGCCCACCCAAGCCTTCGGGACCGCACCACCATTTGTGTCCTGTAAAGGCGTAGAAATCTGCCGCTAGCTCGTCCAGGTTGAGGGGCACCATACCCACCGATTGAGCCGCATCAACGAGCACTCGCATGGGCTGGAGACTGGGATAACTGTGACAAACCGCCGTCATGTCTGCTAACGGAAGCAACTGTCCTGTGTTCCAAAGGATGTGGCTGAGGACGACAAGACGCGTGTTCGATCGCAGATGTTGCGCCAACACTGCTACCGGATCGCCCCCATTCAGCGTCTCTTGCAGTGGACAGGTAGACACTTCGATCCCAAAGCGCCGCTGAAGCTCCTGCACAGAGGCAAGGATGCTGTGATGTTCGCAGTCGGAAAGCAGTAGATGGTCGCCTTGCTGCCAATCGATGCCCCACAGCGCAATGTTGCAGCCTGCGGACACGTTCTCCGTTAGCGTGATAGTTTGAGACGTGGTGCCCAGTGCAGCCGCGATCGCCGCTCTCGTTTGCGCCGCCTCTTCCACAACCCAGTCGTAGCTCCGGCTTGAGAACGGACCCAACTGCTGGATTTGAGCGTAGGAGTGCTGAATTGCCTCCAGCGCACATTGCGGCAGCGGACCCTGTCCGCCGTAGTTAAAATATGCTTTGTCTGTTAAACCAGGGAATTGTGTGCGATGGCTTGCAAGAGAAGCTTGAGCCGGAAAAACTTGGGGAGCAAAAATGCCTGTCATGGTAACGTACTGGTAGGACAAAGCGTTAGCATTCTAGCAGGTGTGCTTGAGGTCGCTTGTAGGCAGGAAAGGGTAAAAAGCAAAAGCATGGTTAGCTTTTAGATGTAGATAGCTATACAGCACTTCTTCCCCTGCTATCGTGTGGCACTCTCAATTGATTAACCGTTGATGTCTATCGTTCTGAACAAATCCTGTTAGCTTGAAAGCATGTTACTGAATGCTGAACTGCTACTTAACTATCAGCGCTGTAGCCGACGGGCGTTTCTGGATCTGTACGGCGATCGCAGCCAGCGAGATCCACCCAGCGATTATCTGCTCAAGCTGTTACAAGATAGCCAGAGCAACCAACGATCGCTCCTAGCCGATCAAGAGATTCGTCAGCCCCGCTATGCTGCACGAGACTGGGAGGCAGGCGCACAAGCCACCTTAGCACTGATGCAGCAAGGAGTAGAGCGCATCTATCAGGGTGTGTTGATGGCAGAAGGACTCCAGGGTGTCACGCTGGTCAGCAATCCTGATTTGCTAGTGAAGCGACCAGGGGAATCGCATTTTGGCGACTGGCTGTATGAACCGACTGAAATTAAGTTAGGCAAGCGCCCGAAGCTGGAGTACCAGATCGTCACAGCGTTTCACATGCTGGTGCTGGCGCAGGTGCAGGGTGCTTGGGCAGAAACGGCATGGCTGATGCTACGCGATCGCGGTGCCTATGCCGTAGACCTGTGGGAGATGCTGCCTCGGATGCAGACGATTTTAGATGAATGTATCCAGGTGCTGTCACAGCCCGACGCACCAGAGGTGTTTATTGCCCGCAATCGCTGTAGTCTGTGTCATTGGTTTGGACATTGCTATGCGATCGCTAAAGCCGAGCAGCACCTATCTCTTTTACCTGGCGTAACGCCCAGTCGCTATCTGCAACTTCAGGCACTCAACCTGACAACTGTGAAAGCAGTGACAGAAACAAACGTCGCTCACCTTGCACCGCTACCGGGCTTTGGTAGTGAAACCGCTTCTAAACTGGTACGTCAGGCGCGATCGACGCTGCACAATCGAGCGCTGTTGATTGAGAGCTTAGCGCATACTAGCCTGCTGGAAGAAGTGCCAACCGCTCCGGTGGAACTCTATTTCGACATTGAAGCCGAGCCAGCGTTGAATTTGGTTTACCTGCATGGCGTGCTGGTGGTCGATCGCCCGTCCCAAACCGAAACCTTTTATCCCCTGCTTGCCGAACGACCTGAAGACGAAGCCCTTGTATGGCATCAGTTCCTCGACCTGGTTTGGCAATATCCTACCGCTCCTGTCTTTCACTTTTGCCCCTTTGAAGTTCAGACGGTTGAGCGACTCGCCAAGCTCTATGGCACACCACCTCAACGCATACGTCCCTTACTAACCCGCTTCGTCGATCTGCACGAGCGGGTTACGCGTATGGTGACACTGCCAGTCGAAAGCTATGCCCTCAAGCCGATCGCTCGCTGGCTAGGCTTTGACTGGCGCGATCCAAACGCCAATGGTGCCCAATCGATTTACTGGTACGCTCAATGGCTCTCGACGGGCGATCGGGCTTACCTGGACGCGATCCTCACCTACAATGAGGACGATTGTCGCGCCACGTATCATGCCAAAGATTGGCTCGTCAATTTCTTGCAAACGAGTTATCAGGCGGAACTGGCTTAGGAACAAGAATTTAATCACCTCGGCGTTTTCCGTAGGGGCGCACGGCTGTGCGCCCCTACCTACAAACAATTTGTCGGTTTTATTTAATCCACGCTCCTTAGAACTATCACAAAGCATTTACCTGTAGCAATGGCTTTCTACAGAAAGAGTGCTCAACTAAGTTTTGTTTAAGTAAAGAGGCAACTCTTAAATACAACTGTATAGTACTCTTGCTCATTCGCCCATTGCACTGCACCAGCACTGGGGTTTGAATTGTTTCTCTCACTATCGGGGTCAGTCTTTATGGGTTTACCGCTTGTTTTGGATCTAGCGATCGGCTTGATGTTCATCTATTTAATTCTTAGCTTGCTTGCATCAGAGCTACAAGAGTTATTAACAACTCTCTTTCAGTGGCGGGCAAAGCATCTAAGGGACGCGATCGAGGTTTTTCTTGCGGGCGGTAGTGGGACTCCAGAAGAAGAAGAAGTTAGAAATCTGGTGAGTAAACTCTATGACGATCCGCTGCTTAAAAACATCAATCAAGTATCAAAAAGTTTCATTGCCAAGGGCGCAAGAGAAATTACTCGCTGGTTGATTCCTGGCAATCGAAAAGGAGCCTTTGGCGCTCACCAATCCTCAGGACCCTCCTACATTGCTTCGGAAACATTTTCAACTTCTTTGCTAGAGCGATTAGGATTGGCAACCCTGGTTAGAAAGCTTGTTGAAGTAAGACTAGAAAAATTTGCGACTCGAATTGTGGGAAGCTTTGGGGTGCAAACTGATGCAGCTCCCGTTAGCGATTGGGAAAAAGGCAGAATTAGAACAATTGCTGAGAAAGCCAAGAAAGATTTAAGCAGTGATTCTAACTTTGCGGTGCTTTTAGAAGAGTACAGCGATATTCTCAATGACTTTAAAACTGAAGAAACAACATTAGCGACCTGCGTCGAGCGCATGGGCGAAAGTCTTGATGCTTATATTGCCAACTATCCGCTACCAACTGCTCAAGCTGGGGCTTCCACTGTCGAAGCAGCGACACCTTCCAGTGATTCTACGTTGCTTCAATCTGAAGCTGCCTTTGAAACGTCTCAATCTGAAGTCCCTATAGCTGAAGCGCCTTTAACTAGCGGTGAAAATTCTCTCTACTTCTCAAAGCGCTTGAGAGCGTTTAAGTTGAGCCTTTTTGGGGAGAAGAATGAAAGAGCAATACTGTCGGGTGGGTTACGTCCAAGCTTATCTGAAATGGCTCAGTTAGTTGATGAAAGCAGTACTGTCTATCAAGAAGTCTCACAATCATACGCATCGCTTCTATTAGAGGCACCACCACTGGAAGCACAGATAAATCCTGCACTTGAGCAAGAACTACTGGATGCGTATCCAGAGGCGATCGAGAAGGAGATTGTGCAGACGTATCCTGAGGCAGTTGAGGAGCAGTTCTTGGCGATCGCGCCAGATGTATTTAAGAGCGTTGAAAAGCAGTTAACCGATCGTAGGCGCAAAATCTATCGAGCTAGATTGAATCCGCAAATCAACTTGCTGAAGCAACAGAAACGAACCATTCATGCCGCGTTGGGTCAACTGGGTGCAGAACAACGGCAACAGCTTTTGAGTGCAGTGCTTAATCAATTTGGCGGCGATGAACGGATGCGGATGCTCACCAGAAGTCTAGAAGCACTGAGCAACGAGCAGCGTTATGCGGTCATCAACATTGTTTTTGTCAAATTAGGGTTAACAAATGCCGATCGCTCAGTTTATGACAACTATCAAACGTACAAAACCATTCAGGAGGCGTTAGGAAAACTGCCAAACTCGGTCAAAGAAAGCTTTGTCATTCTTGCTAGACGAGCGCAGTCTAAAGTACAGCAATCCAGCCATGATCTCAATCAGTTTCGTGTGGAAGTAGAAACCTGGTTCGATCGCTCAATGGAACGCGCTTCTGGCGTTTATAAACGAAATGCAAAAGGTGTGGCACTCTTAATCGGCTTAGTGCTGGCAGGTGCTACAAACTCGGATTCTTTCTATATTGTCAACCGCCTCTCAAATGATGAGAATCTGCGCAAAGTCATTATCGACAAAGCAGCAGAAGTAGCTCCAAATCGAGATCCATCGGCACCGAATAGCCTAGACCTTGAAGCAGTCAAGCAACAAACTGATGCCGCACTCAAAGACCTCTCGCTTCCTGTTGGTTGGAAACCAGAAAATTTGGTCAGACAGTTTGATTGTCAACCAAGTTCGCCAACAGCGAACAGCCCTGCCTGTGCAGCTTTTTCTAATCAGCCAGAAGCTTTAAATGGTTCCACAATTCTTCAACTGATTGTGTCAAAGCCGATTGACTTGCTCAAGCTTTTAACGGGCTGGATTGTTAGCGGTCTTGCGATTTCAATGGGTGCGCCCTTTTGGTTTGATTTACTGGGCAAGGTTATGAACGTACGTAATTCGGGTAGCAAGCCAAAATCACCCGAAGCGAAAGAAACGGCAAAGTAGAGAAATAAGGGGATGAGGGGATAGAGGGGAAGTTTTGAGTTTTGAGTTTTGAGTTGCCTCCCCTGCCCTCGTTCGACTAAGCGCTGTTCGGCTGAGCGCTCACGCCGAAGTCTGACTTCTGACTCCCGATCCCTCATTTGTCTTCAGCGATCGCCATTTGTTCTAGTGCGGTTTGCAGGTCTTGTGTCAAGGTGGCAACGGCTTGCTTTGCGCTGCGTCGGCTGCCTTCGTAGTCTTGCCAGCGATCGGATACTGAAAGCGGTTGCCCAAGCGTCAAAACAGCCTTTTGCTTGCCGAGTTTGGGGCGATCGAACGGGCTTTGACCTTTAATGCGGGCAACCATATCCCACATGAGTAAGGTTGTTTCAGCAAACCGCTCGACAGTAGGCTTCTCAAGCACATACTTACCTGTGACAGCGACAAAACTTTCGACAAGGCGCATGTGCCAGAGGCGTAAATCCGCTTCTTCGGCAACACGGTCAGCCAACCCGTGTTCTAACAGCGACACTTGCTCGATCGGCTTCAGGTCTTCGCGATAAATGTAGTCCCAGCCTGCTTGCTCTAACCGACGACAGCGATCGATGACGCTGCCTTTTGGCTGCAAGTTGAAATATTGCTCTGTGACCGTTAGCGCTGCATCCATCAACGCCTTGAGGCGCGTGGCAAATTTTGCATGGGAAACAGGTGCGGCAAGGTCTGGTGGCGGTGCTGTGCTACCCTCTTTTACCGTCAGCAGAGTCTGATGATAAAAGCGGCTGTAGAACTGTTCCATCACCGAAAGTAAGTGTTCACCCAAACGGTAGAGCCGCTGGTAAAGAACGGATTCTGTTGCAGCATCAGCACTACGAGGGGTGCTGACAGCTAAGCCTGTATCTGCTTCCAATGTGGTCAAAAGTTGATCGATTGCCTTCCAGGGCGGCGTGATGTACCGATATTGAATGCCGATCGGCACCACGAGCACCGTTTCAGGGCGATTGGCTTTGTGTAAATCTTCGACACACCAAAAGGCGAGTTGGCTTAGCCCTGGTTCCAGCGGACTCACGATTTCAGTATGACCGTTGGTGGCACCTTCGGGAGCTGCTGCCATCGGGAGAGCGCCGTTTGCAAATAAATCACGAGCAGAGCGCAAGCCGACGCGATCGACCTTGCCACGATGAATGGGAGTGCCGCCTAAACGCGAATAGAGCCAACCCATCAGCGCACCAGCCCAGAGCGGAATGCCGCGATCGTACATAAAATGGGCGTGCAGTGGTTGCTGTAGCGCCACTCTCCGCTGACGAGCGACTTTGGGTACGAGGCGAGCCAGCAGGTATGCCAACACAAAGGGGTCAGTAGCGCTAGGATGCCGAAACGCTAGTAAAAAGCGGATTTTACCTGCTTGAAACTGACGGTAAAGGTCAACTAAAACCTCCACATTGTCTGCTTCGACTCGGCTAATCGCGGTGCGCGATCGCATGATCAGTGGCAATAGCCATTGCAACACTCTTACAACCGTCATGTTGAGCTGAGGCGGAATAAATTCCAGCGGTGGTTGCACTTGGCGAATGAGACGCGGCAAGGGAGTTCTCCTTGTAAGGGGTAGGGAGTCGGGAGCAGAAACCGGGTTTCTCAAGGGAGAACATCGATTGGACAGCCAGGTTACGTCCAGAAACCTGGTTTCTTTCCATCTCTAAAAAATAAAGATCAACTTCAGTTTCCACATTTCCGCGTGGCGGATCAGTTCAATTTGACGGATGAATTCGCGGAAATAGAAGCGGCGTTCGGGTTCGGAAAGGTCGAGCCAAAATTGGGGGATGGATACAGTTTGGGCGATCGCCTGCAAATTGACTGGCGGCAGTTGTGCCAGTTTGCCTTGCAGAACAGCAATTTCAGTGCGTAGCTTATAAGCACGGAGGTCAGCGGTGTCTTGATCTAAAACACCGCTAGTAACCAGTGGAGGCAGTTGGGACAGGATGGCTTGCTTGGCAGCGATCGCACCACCAATACCCTGTTTTAGTGTGCCCACATCCGGTAGATCAACATCGGCTACCGCGCGAGGGAGATCTTCGCAAATGCGCTCAATCGTCTGCTGAAGGATGGCTTCGTAGGCGATCGCCCCGCACTTGGGTGTTCGGGTACATCCGGTTGGTCGCAGATAGAGGTACTCGCGATCGCGACGTGGAGCAGAGACACGGGTAACGGTCATGGGCGAGCGGCACTCACTGCACGCGACTAAGCCTGCTAAGGAACGCGGTGCGCTGGCAGTCCGAGGGGGTAACTGGCGATTGCGTCTGAGTAGGCGATCGACCTGAGCAGCTTCGTCCCTTGAGATGATGGGGTCATGCGTATCGCTGACCAGTTCGCCGTTCTGGTATGCCAGATCGCCCCGATAGACGGGATTGTTCAGCCAGCGATGCCCAGTTGAGACGGCAATTTTTTTACCGTACCGTTTCGCCAAGTAACGCACGGCACCGTTAAGCGAGCCGTAGAGCAAAAATTGCTCGAAAAAATCTTTGACCACTGGAGCCGTACTGCGATCGACCACATAGCGACTTTGGCTGCGCCGATAGCCATAAGGCGCTTTCCCCGGTGGTGGCAATGCCTTGACGCGATTCTGGGCGTGTCCCTGACGAATGCGACGGCTTCGTTGTTCGCGCTGTACTTGCTGCAACAGCTTGAGTAAAGCTGCCTGTAAGTCTGCGCCCTTTAGAATGGGTTGATCGGCTAAGGCAGGATGCATTGTGCTGGTTGCTTGCTCCGTCACAATGAGACGAATGCCCAACGCTTCCAGTTCAACCAGACGATCGCCCACTGCCTGCACAGAATCACCCAATTCTTCAACGCGCCGAATGAGCAAATAAGCGCTTGGTTCTGCCTGACAGTCGTCTAAAAGCTGCTGCCACTGCTGACGGACGATCGCGCCCCCTTTTTTGGACACTGCCGCTATTGCCAAATCTTGGTAGACGCGATCAATGTCCCAACCCCACAGATTGCTATCGGGCGTGGGTTCTAACAGTGGATCGCTATAGAGATACGCAATAATTCTCATGAGATTTGGCGCGATCGATCCGCCACCATGAGCCAGCTATCCTCATAAATGCCCTCGTGCAGCTCATGTTCAGGCAGTTGTTTGACTTTGCTAAAGCCACATTTCTCGTAGCATCGAATAGCGCGGGTGTTGCTGACGCGCGGGTCAATTACGATCTTGTCAGCTTGCAGGTGTTCAAAAAGATAGGTCAAAGCAGTTGATAGCGTTTGGGTGCCAATGCCTTGATTCCAGTAACTTGTCTCGCCAATAAAGAGATCAACACCATAGATCGTAGCGCTTTCACCAACGCCGTAGTCGCCGTACTCCTGTTTATCTGCATCTGTCAGGCTGTAGTACTGCAAATAGCCGATCGCTAACGCACGGTACAGCACAAAACATGGCACTACGCACTCTTTTGCGAGGACTCGTGGTTTGTACTTCGCCAGTACCTTTGCTAAGGGATAGGGACTGTCTCTCCCTCCGCAGCATTCCAGCACTGCCGGATTGGTTAACCATTTCGCCACTAACTGATAATCTTGTACGTCGTCCTGCATGAGACGAATGGCGATCGCGCCACTCTGGATGAGAACGTGATCAGCCACACCACTAAACCTCGCCCAACTCAATCACATTACCGTCGGGGTCTTGGGTGAAGAGTGCTGCGCGTCCCGATGCACTCATTTGCAGCGGGCAGTTGTGCGCAATGAGTTGTTCTTTCGCCGCCTCTAAGCTGGCAACCGAGAAGGCAATGTGGCGATTGCGTCCCCATTTTTCGGGGTTGTCCAGTTCAGTGGTGAACGCAGCGGCAACAATCAAATGGATCTGAAAACCAGCCACTTCATACCAGGCTCCAGGAAAGCGGAGCACGCGATCGACTTTCTCTAGCCCCAGCACCAAGCCGTAGAAATGTTCCGATCGTTCCAAATCTGAAACCAGCAGTGCAGCGTGAAGGCAGCGAGTAATCTTCATGGTGGTTAACGTGTGAGCATCAACCTCCAGAATACTGGAACTTATTCTGCCTAAAGAGCGTTTCGCGGTACATGTAGCTCCATCAAGCATTGAGCAATCCGTTTGGCGGCTCCCGGTGCGCCCATGCGACGGCGACCATTTTCAGCGATCGTTTGCAGCGCATCGGGATTTTGCAGTAAGGATTGGATGACAGCCGCAACGCGATCGGGTTCCTTGACCAGCATGACTGACGCACCTAAAAGACGAGTTTGCGCTTCAGCAAAAGCAGGCGTGAACTGGGGTCCTTTTCCTGGAATTGTGATCGCAGGTTTACCCAATCCCACAAACTGTTCCGTTGCGGTGCCTGCCATCGCGATCGCCACATCCGCTCGATGCAAACACTCAGCAAACCGCTGTTGCGCTAGCGTTAGCGTCGATTTGCGATCGCCCAAACTAACCGTATAAGTATCTTCTGCCACCTGCTGCCAGCGATACGCCATCAACGCTTTGTGCAGCGCTTCTGCTTCCAGCCCAGGCGCGATCGCCGCTAAGAACGTCAATGAGCGCGGCATTTGAGCAATCATCCCATTCACCGCTTGCAAAAGCGTTTCCCAATTGGCATACGCTTCAGGCGGACGCGACCCAGGAAGGAGAGCGATCGTTAAGGCTAAAGGAGAAAGGCTAAAGGCTAAAGCTTCATTTTTATCCTTCATCCTTAAGCCTTTATCCTTTCCCTCTTCCCACTCCAACCCATCCATCATCGGGTTGCCCAGGTCAAACGCTGGAATGCCCTGCCGTTTAAGGCTCATTGCCGTGATCGTGTCTCTGGGAAACACTGCTTTGCAGTTAGGATGGCTCATCAGCCAGCGCTCCCACGGTTGAAAGATACAGCCTGTCCAGCGTTCGATGCGATCGTCCCACCAGGAAGCACGGGGCAGCCAGCCATTCTCATCGCGCAGGTAGTATTCAGACTTTGCGGTGCCCACGAAGGCGTAGGGAAGTCCACTGAGGCGGGCAAAGAGAAGTGGCACGATGTCGCCGACTGCAAGAATGAGGGAGTGGGGAGTGGGGAGTGGGGAGTGGGAAGTCGTAACTCTGCGTCTCTGCGTCTCTATGGTGGTTGCCCAGGCGCGGATGGCGCGGAGTTGTGCGAGGGTGAGTTGGAGTAAGCCACCCCGGATGTCGCGTGCAAGCTGTCGTCCGTCCTGGTAGATGAATCCGCCAGAGGGCATGGCTTTGACGGAGCCAATGAGGGGAATGCCGCTGTTGGTATAGGCGTACCCTTCGCCAACGATCGGCAGTGCGGTTAGATCTGGTGGTGTGGGCTGTTGCTGAAGTTCGCGCAAAATACGAAGGGCGATCGCATCTTCACCATGACCATTGCTAAGACAGAGTACGCGCATGAGAGGCAGGAGACTGAGGACTGATGGCTAGAATAGGGCAGATAGACGACAAGCAAACAAATTAGTGCCTAACCCAAGATTTTCCTCGAATTGCAAGATGAGTACTGATGATCCAAGTAAAGAATGGGCAACAGGTTTTACAGGAAGGGTTACAGGTTTTGCTGTCGCACATGGAGCCATCGCAGGTAGCTCGATTTTGGGCAGCTTGTCATTTAGGAAGTGGCGATCACCTCAAACGCAAGGATGAGCTGTTTGGACAAGCATCGGTGGCAAGTCTGTACTCCGAGATTTTGGAGTTTCAGCAGTCAAAGCGCGAAGCCCAATAACCCATCGCATCTTCACCATGACCATTGTTAAGACAGAGTAAGCGCATGAGACGCTAGAAGTTGAGGACTGATGGGTAGAATAAAGCAGATTGACGACCAGCAGGCAGACGGCGCTCCTGAGTTCACGGTGTAACCGCAGGAAAGCCAAAATAATATTTTATTCAAGTTGAGGTAACGTATGGGCCCTTGGTTAATTCCCATAGCTGGCATTGTAATCGGTGTGGCTGCTAAGCTATTGCGTGATAGTCATGATCCCAATTCATGGTATGGAAAAATGATTTGTAATTAGTGTGGCTACGATTGGGATTCTAGACGACCGACACCACCAGCTAGATGTCCTAGATGTTCCTCTAAGTACATTAGCACTGTAAATGGCTAACTATATGGGGCTAATGCGCTTGCTAGTAGCCTATGGATAAGTATTGAAGAACGAACTCAACATTCCTGACAACGAACATTAGGACATACCACTTCCCGAAGCGTTAATCCAACCTCTAGAGTGATCGGAGGGCAGTATGCGTTGGCGGCAGTCGATCGCTTCGGTGCCTTAAATAAAGTTGGCTAACGTCCGGCTCAACTGCTGCTGTTACACACTTCATTCCGATGGCTCATCCCCTGTCAGCAATTGCTCTAGTAGTCTTGGCTCAACCCAAAAACCAGCCTCTCTCAACTGTTCAAACGTCGTCTCTAAATCCAGTAAGCCACTTCTGGCAGCGTCTTTCACAATACCCAGAAGCCCAATCATTCTTAGTCCCCGTTCTTCTGCGATTCGTCTTGCTGCTTTGTCGTCCAGAATCACTAAATCAGCGTTCAATTGCTCGGCGAGAACAATTGCCTCTCGCTCACCAGGATCAAGCGTTTTCAACTCAATATTCTGAAGCGGTTCAGCTAACTGTATCTGTAGCCAACTGGGAGGATGCGCCATCCAATTTTTGACAAACGATGGCGTTTGAGGCGCACTTAATTCATTCGCGACTGCTTGAGGAATGATGACAACATCGTAGAGAGTCTGAAGTACGTCAATCTGGTTAATCAGCAGTAAGTAACAGAGCGGAGACGTATCAGAGACGACAATCATTGCGCTCTAAATGCCTTCAGAGTTTGCAAATCGTCTTCTAATTCAGCTTCGTCATAATTGAGATAAACGCCCATCTGCTTCAAGAATGCGTGCGTCTCAAGGCGAGATGACAGTTGCAGTATTTGACGCACTTCTGCTGTGTTCACTTTGCCACAGCGGTAGGCATCAGCAATAATCACCTCTAGGAGCCGACGGGAAAGACTACCCCCTGCTAGGTCTAATCGCTGAGCAACGTCATCAGGAATGTTAACTGTGATTTGCATACTACTTTTTTCCATCGGCTGTAGGCTTAAATCTATCGTAGGCGATCGCTTACTCAACCCAACAGCGCAGCAAAGCAGACAGGACAGAGGTTGACAATAGGCATTCAGAGCGATTTTGCTGCTTCACAAAGTTCCTACACCTTTGCCGCGCTAAACTGGCAGTATGAAACTCTTGCTAATGGGGCTTATTCGTGGCTATCGAGTGTTGCTTTCGCCGCTCTTTCCGCCGACGTGTCGGTTTCAGCCAACCTGTTCACAGTACGCACTAGAGGCTCTCGATCGCTTTGGTGCCTTACAGGGAAGTTGGTTAGCTGCCCGACGGATTTGCCGCTGCCATCCGTTTCATCCCGGTGGTTATGATCCGGTGCCACAGCGATCGCAGCCTGAACCGTTGGAACGAGACGGACTGTAAGCTTCTATGAAACCCTACCAGCACGTTGCGATCGTCGAGTGCGGCGAACCGCTGCTACCCATTCCTGAGACGCTGTTTGCGTTCGTATCGCCCCATCCCTACAAAAACCTGGGCGCACCCTACGGTAGCAAGTCGCCCTTTTACCTGCGTGAAGGCGTTCTCAATCACTTGATGAAGGCTCAGGAAAGCTTGCAGACGCGGCATCCGGGCTGGCGGATTCAGGTCTTTGATGCCTATCGTCCGATCGCGGTACAGCAATTCATGGTGGACTACACGCTGCAAGACGTTGCTCACGCGAAAGGCTTACAGGTTGAGCAGCTTACCGAGTCGCAGCGCGAAATGCTTTTGGAGTTGGTCTATGAATTTTGGGCAGCGCCAAGTCATAACCCTACTACACCCCCACCCCACAGCACAGGAGGCGCAGTGGATGTCACTCTGGTGGATGAGAACGGGCAGGAAATCAACATGGGTTCTCCCATTGATGAACTCTCGCCCCGCTCCTACCCAGACTACTTTGCCGCCAGCGATGATCCGCACGATCGCCTCTATCATCAACACCGACAACTGCTGCGATCGATCATGCTTACCGCAGGCTTTCAGCAACACCCCAATGAATGGTGGCACTTCTGCCTGGGCGATCAGATGTGGGCATGGCTAACCAATCAGGCAATGCTGGGAGTGGAGGTAGAGGCGCGGTATGGGGCCGTGGGG
>ENA-ORBV01003285-ORBV01003285.1-microbial-mat-metagenome-genome-assembly--contig:-NODE-3285-length-32637-cov-4.389957_pt1 | contig 32637 bp, 24 predicted proteins | sample MGYA00237777_ERZ505514 | MGnify/ENA primary metagenome ERZ505514 (study PRJEB26160, sample SAMN06269048) | microbial mat metagenome | isolation source: Oligotrophic lake microbial mat | place... | reverse complement strand
TCGCGCTGGGGATCTGGATCTCACCGACAGCGTGCCAAGCGGGCCGGTTGAGCGGTTGCGCGAGCGCCACGGCGAGCCCGTCGCGCGTGCCGGGGACGAGCACGGCGACGGGCTCGCCGTGGCGCTCGCGCACCCCGCCGAGCTCATTGATGACGGCGATGATGATAGCCACCACAGCGAAATACACTCCCAGGTCGAAGATCAACGCGCTTGTGAACCCGTATTCGCCGCCCCAGGGCAGCGGGATGCCGAATCGCACCGGGCGCAGGAAAGATCCGACAAGGTACCCGCCGACGCCGCTCGCGACGCCAACGACAACCCCAGCTGCCAGCAGCCCTCGGTACGGCCACCGCACTGGAGCGCGACGGTCGGTCGGCGCGCCGAGGTATGCCAGCGCAAAACCGGTGCCGCCCACCAACGCCGCGATGAAGCCTCCGCCGGGCTCGTAGTGCCCCCGCAACAGGAGATACACCGACAGCACGACGATGACAGGTGCTGCCCAGCGAGCGATGACGCGAATCGGCAGGGTGTTGTCAGCGGTGCGCATCAATGCGGTGCCCGACCACGGAGTCAGGTCGCGCGTGCGTGCGGCGAGCATGGGACGCAAGCCGAGTATGCCCATCAGCACGATGCCGGCAACCGCGATCACCGTCAGCTCACCGAGAGTGTCGAGCGCGCGGTAGTCCACCAAAATCGTGTTGACGACGTTGGTGCCGCCGGTGTCGGCCAAAGCCTCGTCGAGAAAATACTGCCCGACGGCCGAAATCTCACGTCTCCCAGTGAAGGCGAGCGTCACCGCGGTTGCCGCAACGCCCACCCCGATCGCGATGGCCGCAGTCAGTGCCTGACGGGTACGCGCCACCCGATGAAAGACCGACGGTAGGCGGCTCAGAATGAGCACGAGCGCGACCACGGTCAACAGTTCGACGAGCAATTGGGTAAGTCCAACGTCGACAGCGCCGAGCGCAAAAAACCACAGCGCGACAACAAAGCCCGCCCCGCCCACCAGGATGAGCGCGGTCAAGCGCGAGCGCGTGATCACCGCCGGCACGACGGTGACCACGAGGAGCCCGAGCATGAGCGCGTCGGTCCACGGCTCACCCGGCTCGATGACCTCGCCCAGCGACGGCGAGATCACGAGAGCAGCAATGGCGATGACACCCAGCAAGATCCACGGCGCACCCAGATGCGACGGCTGGGCGTCGGTGCGTGTGACATCGCCTACCCGGGCGCCGAGCGCGCTCGCCCCGGTGCGCAGTCGCTCAACAACATCGATCGCGGTGAACGACAGAATGCGCCGTTCGAAGACGCGGTCGAGTTGCCGGCGCTGGCTGATCGCGACGAGGCCCAGCACGATAATCGAGACTGACAGGGCGAGTTCGACGGTGAATCCACCGAAGAGCGCAAAGCTCGCGGTGTACGGCTCCCCCGCAGCTGCGCTGCCCGCAGCACTCATCATCGGGAACAGCCAGACGACAGCCGGGCCGAGAACTAGGCCGAGCAGGGCTGGCAGCAGCGCGGGGCCGAGGAACGCCGGGGCGGCTTCCCGCACCTCGTCGGGCATCCGGTGTGTATCAAGGTCGTCGTCGGCGCGCTCGCTCCCCCGATAGTTGGTGAATCCGCCGAGCAGAATGCGGCCAGTGTAAGCGAAAGTGGCGGTCGCGGCGATAACGGCAGTGCCGGCAAGGAGCACCCCCAGCCAGAATGGCCCGCCGGGCTCGAGCATTTGACCAAGCAGATACTCCTTGGAGATGAATCCGAGCAAGGGAAAGACACCAGCCATCGACAATCCGGCGAGCAGCGTTGTCACGAACGTGACGGGCATCCGTCGCCACAGACCCCGTAGCAGCCGAATGTCTCGCGTACCCGCGTGCCGGTCGACCACACCAACGATCATGAATAGCGCGGACTTGAACAGGGCGTGAGCGAGCGTGTAGAGGGCCGCGGTGGCGAGCGCCGAGGGAGTGCCAATACCGATGAGGGCGACGATCAAGCCGAGCTGGCTCACCGTCGAGTACGCCATGATCTCTTTCAGATCAAATCGACGCAAAGCGAAGACGGCCCCCATCACGGCCGTGACGAGGCCGCTCGAGACCAGAATCGACTGCCAAACGACGGTGCCCGCGAGCGCGGGCGAGAACAACATCAACAAATAGATGCCGGCCTTGACCATCGCGGCCGCATGGAGGTAGGCACTCACGGGAGTAGGCGCGACCATGGCATCGGGTAACCACATGTGAAAGGGAAACTGCGCCGACTTGGTCATTGCCGCCAAGGCGACAAGCACAGCGATTCCGCCGGTGAAGGCCGGGTCAGACTGCCACACAGCGTCGGTGAGCGCCTCGCTCAGCACCGTCGTACCGGTACGAGCCACGATCAGCACGACCGCGAACAGCAACGCGAGACCACCGAGCGAGGTGATGAGGAGAGTTCGCACGGCGGGGGCACTCGCGCGGCGACCCGAGCGGTTAATGAGGAAGAAGGAACACAGGGTCGTGAGCTCCCAGAACACAAACAGCAGCACGAGGTCGTCGGCAAGCACGAGACCGGTCATCGCGAACGCGAACAGCAGCATCCACGTGAAGTAGCCGGTGTGCCGGTGCACGGTGCGGTCAGCTAGGTATGCGGCCGAATAGGCCATCACCAGCGCGCCGATACCGAGCACGATGACGAGGAACAACGCCGACAGGCCGTCGAGCCGCAGCCGTAACGCAATGTCGAGGGTCGGCATCCATGGCACAACCTCTCGTACGACGCCAGCAGCATCGAGTACCTCAGGGACGCGGATTCCCACCATGACCGCGAGTGCGGCGAGACCCGCAGCCGCGATCCATCCAGCAGCGCGGCCGATCAGAAGCGTCGCGACCGCCGTAATCGCCAGGACCGCGAGAGTAGCGATCAGGATCGCGGTCAGGGACACGGCGTCACGAGGAACGAACGCGTAAGGATGGTCAAACACGATGGCGTCATGGTCTCCTGGGGGGGCGTCATCATCAGTCCCACCGCCGCCACGGCGACGTCGCACAACGAACGGTCGCGCTCCGAACGCCAACTCTGCGTGTAGGAACCGCTAGCTTACCGGTCGCTCGATTCGACAATGCTCAGCGAACGCCCAGCCGAAGGTGAATGGGCTGTCCTAGTTGTTCATTGATGTCAGAGCAATCATGCGCGAGGTTGCCCGCAGGTACTTCTTACGGTATCCGCCCGCAAGCATTTCGGGGGAGAATACCTGATCCAGCGGAACCCCTGTGCCGTGGATACGCACCTGCGCGTCGTAGAGGCGGTCAACGAGGGCGACGAGACGCAAAGCATCCGTCTGATTTGACAGCGTCTCAACGTCGGTAAGTCCGATAGCCGCGAGGCCGGAGATGAGGCCAACGTACCGACTCGGGTGCACTGTAGCGAGGTGGCGAAGCACGTCACGAAACGCATCTACGGTGACCACCGCGGTCTCGGCGGCGATGCGCGCCTCAAACTCGGCCTCGTCGAGCGAGACTGCATGTCCCTCGATGTCGCGCTTGCGATAGTCCTCCCCATCGATGCGCACGGTTGTGAAGCGGTCGGCGAGCGCATGAATTTCGCGCAAGAAGTCTTGCGCGGCGAAGCGCCCCTCACCGAGGGCGTGGGGCGGTGTATTCGAAGTGGCGGCTATGCGCGAGCCGCTGGCGACCAGGTCGCCGAGCAGGCGCGACATCATCATGGTGTCGCCCGGGTCATCGAGCTCGAACTCGTCGATCGCGATGAGAGACGCCCCGCGAAAGTGCGCCGCGGCCTCGCGATACCCGAGCGCGCCCACGATTGCGGTGTATTCGATGAAGGTCCCGAAGTATTTACGACCGCTCGTGCGGTGCCACAGGGCCGCGAGCAGGTGGGTCTTGCCAACGCCGAATCCGCCGTCGAGGTACACCCCGGGCTTAACAGCTGAAGTATTTGATCGGCGAGAGAACAGTCCCCGTGCCGGGGCGACAGCGCCGCTGGCGAACGCGCGCATCGCTTCAACAGCCTGCGCTTGCGAGGGAAACCGATCGTCGGGCACGTAGTTCTCGAGGCTCGCGGTTGCAAACTGTGGCGGCGGGCTGAGGTGGCCGACGAGCTCGGCGGCGGTCATACCGGGCTGGCGGTCAGTCAGACGTGGCGCACTCGTCGGAAAAGTCACTATCGTCGTTCGCCCTCAGGCTCGTCGCACTCGGTCATGAAGGGTCAGCGCCCAGCCAGAGTGCGTAGATTTCTCTATGGGCGGTGATGATCAGTTTACCGCCGCACAGAGAGGCCACTATGACCGTCGCATTCGATCCAGCCGAGAAGTTTCGGAGCTACGCCCGTCCGGAGCGTTTGGTGTCCACCGGGTGGCTAGCGGCTCACCTCGATGTCGCTGGGCTCGTCGTGGTAGAAACCGACGAGGACGTGCTGTTGTACGAAACTGGCCACATTCCGGGCGCTGTCAAGATCGACTGGCACACCGAACTCAACGATCCGGTCGAGCGTGATTACGTAGACGGCACAGGGTTCGCCGAACTCATGCGCGCCAAGGGGATCAAGCGCGATGACACAGTCGTGATCTATGGCGACAAAAGCAACTGGTGGGCGGCATACGCACTGTGGGTGTTCTCGCTATTCGGCCACGAAGACGTACGTCTGCTTGACGGTGGTCGCGCCAAGTGGGAAGCAGACGGCCGGCCTTACAGCACCGAACATCCGAACATCGAACCGAGCGACTACCCGGTCGTCGAACGCGACGATTCAAAGATTCGCGCATACAAAGCTGAAGTGCTCGCGCACATTGGAAACCCACTCATTGATGTTCGATCGCCAGAAGAGTTCAGTGGCGAGCGCACCACGGCACCGGCGTACCCGGAGGAGGGAGCGCTTCGGGCTGGACACATCCCGACCGCGCAGAACGTGCCATGGGCGAGGGCTGCGGCAGATGACGGCACCTTCAAGTCGACCGCCGAACTCGACGCGATTTATCGGGCGGGAGCTGGACTGGAGGATGGCGACAGCATTATTGCCTACTGCAGAATCGGCGAACGCTCGAGCCACACCTGGTTCGTCCTCACCCACTTGCTCGGCTTTGCTGACGTGCGTAACTACGACGGTTCGTGGACCGAGTGGGGCTCTGCAGTTCGGGTTCCCATCGTCATCGGCCCCGAACCGGGCGAAGCACCCCGCAGCTAAGGCACCGCACGCGAGTGGGATACTGACTTCCGTGTCAGATGAAGTCGTGCCAGCGCAACTCGCGCTCATCAGCGAGGACTTTCACTCGATGGAGCAACGCGACCGACTGCAGCTGCTTCTGGAATACGCCAATGAGCTACCCGCGCTCCCCGAGCGCTACCGCGAGGACCCAACGCTGCTCGAACGGGTCGAAGAATGCCAGTCCCCCGTCTTCATTTTTGTCGACGTAGATGATGTTTCGCGCGTTCACGTGTTTGCGACGGCACCGGCCGAGGCTCCGACGACGCGCGGGTTCGCATCGATTCTGGTCCAGGGACTCGATGGGCTCAGCACGTCCGAGGTGCTCGCGACCCCGGGCGACTTTCCGCAGACACTCGGGTTGACGGCGCTTGTCAGTCCACTGCGCATCCGCGGCATGACCGCAATGCTGGCAAGAATCAAACGACAAGTGCGCGAAAGAATCGCCGGATGATCCTTCGGCGCGTGCACCCCGAGCCACCGCAGGTTCTGGAATGCGACGCCAACGATGCTCGGGCGCAACTGCTTGAGTGGTATCGCCCGCCGAATCACGAGTGGCTCCGCTTGAATCTGGTTGCAACAGTGAACGGAAGCGCTGCCGGGAAAGACGGCACCTCCGAAACGATCACGAGTGCGATGGATCGACGCATCCTCGGGGTCATCAGGGAACTGAGTGACGTCGTGCTCGTCGGGGCAGCCTCGGTGCGTTCAGAGGGATACCAGCTCCCAAAGATGTCGCGACTGGCAGTCGTGACCGCGACTGGCGACCTGAGCGGGCATCGAATTGATCCGGATGCCGGTGAGCGACTCATCGTGATCTGCCCGATTGCGGTCGTCGGCATCATCCGTGCGCAGTTCGCTGAAGCGCTGATCCTGTCACCTGAGAATGACAATCACTATTCAGCAGCCCCGGTGGATCCAATGGACATCATGGCGCTGTTGAGAGGCAACGGATTCGCCTCGATCGTCTGCGAGGGTGGACCGAGGCTCGCTACCCAACTGGTGAATGCTGGTCTCGTGGACGAGTTGTGCCTCACGACCTCCGCGCTCCTCACCTCGGCGCGGCTTCCGATCTTCGCGACACCGGATCCGGCGGCCGCTGGTACCGAGAACTCGCTCGAGCTCACCCAGTTGATCATCGACGAGTCGAGCAGTCTGTACGCCCGGTGGGCTTTCAGTCGCGATGGCTCGGAAGCGCGGCAAGCCAAGACCTGATATCAGCGTTCCACCGATCGCGATCGTAGTTCCACAGCCGGGTGTGCCGAGCGGTCGTGAACCAGTCGAACGTCACGAGATCGGGGCGGGCGGCCGCCAGGGCTCGAGAAGCTGTTGATGGGACGAAGCCATCGTCGTCGCTGTGCAGAACCAGGATTGGAGCGTCGAGTTCCGCGGATCGCGCGACCAGATTCATCCGCGTAATGTCAATTGCGGTCGATTGGCCCGTCAACCAGCGCGTGTAACGACTGCTCAATAGCGCCACTACGGCGCGTCTCAGTACTCCGGGCAAGCGGTAAGCGGCACCTTGAAACTGCAGTGCTGTCACCCAATCAACGACCGGAGACTCGAGCACAACGCCAGTAATCACATCGGCATGACGCGATCTGGTCAGTGCTTGGAGGACGATTGCACCTCCCATTGACCATCCCATCAGCACAATCTCGGTCGCTCCATGCTCGAGCGTGAAGCCCATCGCAGCATCAACATCCCGCCACTCGGCGTCGCCAAGCGAGTAGCGATTGTCTACGCTCCCAGGCGCATCCCCGTCGTTTCGATAGGAGACGAGGAGACAGTTGTAGCCCGCTTCCCGAATCACCGGAACCGATCGCAAGGCCTCTTGCCTTCGCACCGCTCGGCCGTGCACGCCGATCATCCATCGTGTGCTCGGCTCAGCCGCTGGAATCAGCCAAGCGGGCGCCGCTCCGAGTTCGGTTGCGATCTCAACCTCGGAGAACGGATAGCCAAGCGCGGACGGGCTCAAGTAGTACCACCCGCTCAAACGGCCTCGTCGAGCACTGCCGAGGTCGCCGAAGTCAACCGCGATGAGCTCCCGCGTTACGGTTTCCGCGTCATATCGGATGATCTCGCCGATCTGAGCGTGCCCGGAGTCGCCACGAAACCACAGGCTGTAACTGCCGGGGGTGAGAGAGTCGAGAGTTGCGGATAACGTAATCGTCTTGGCGTCGTGGGCCAAGATGCGGAGATCCTCAATCCGCCGCTTTGGAGGAGTCACGACGGCTCGCGCGAAAAGTACAGCCACGGTGGCCGCCGCGAGTATGGTTGCCGCGGTCAATCCGCCTGTGATTGCCGCGACGAGCCCGGCGATTCGCACTGCAGAGACGGTGGACCGCGATGTTCGCAACACAACGCCCTCCTTCTCCGCGACGCCTGACCGACGCTCGCCCAATGAGGGGCGGCGTGCCTCGGCGGGTTCCGCCGCAATTCAGCCTAATCTTCACTCGTGCCAGAGTCCGTTGACCAGCCTAAGTTGCCGACCGAGTTCGCTGCCGCGTTGGAGTCATTTCGGAGTGCTGCCGTTCGCAACGAACTCGCCGTGTCTGAGATATCGGCCCCGGACACAGCCGCGCCGTGGTCGGCGGCGCTCGCCGCCAATGTGACTCCAGCACGACACGATGCCGATTCACCGTTCGGGGGTGGGAGATTCGTGTTGCTCTACGACCCAGAAGCCCCGCAGGCCTGGAACGGCGTGTTCCGCGTTATCTGTTACGCGCAGGCTCCGTTGGAGACCGACATCGGGGTCGATCCATTTCTTGCCGATGTCGCGTGGTCGTGGCTTGTTGACGCCCTCACCGAACGTCAAGCTTTGTATCACTCGGCGAGCGGCACCGCGACTCGCGTGTTGTCGACCGGCTACGGCGAACTCGCCGGTCAAGGTGACGGTGCCCAGATCGAACTGCGCGCCTCGTGGACGCCGCTTGACCACAACATCGCTTCGCATGTCGAAGCCTGGAATGACCTCGTGTGCATGCTCGCGGGCTTGCCACCGGCGATTGAGGGAGTGAGCCTGCTGTCGGCGCGTCGGGCCGGGAATGACTAACCAGCGGCCGTCACCTCGAGAACCCGAATCCTCCGAGTCGGTCAAGGACGACGAGAACCGTGCTGTCGCGGAGTATAGCGACGCGCAGCACGCTGCCGTCGACGTCATCGACAATCGTGACGACTACCTCAAGGCAGTGCTCGCGATTGCTGCCGGAACAGGTCCCGTGGCAATTGATGCCGAGCGCGCATCCGGCTACCGCTATTCACAACGCGCGTACCTGATTCAGATATTTCGGCGGGATGCCGGCACGTTTCTCTTCGATCCCATCGGAATCGGCCGGTTCGCCGAGCTTGACGCCGCGATCAGCTCCGAGGAGTGGATTCTGCACGCGGCAAGTCAAGATCTCACGTGCTTGCGCGAGGTCGGGCTGAACCCGACCCGCCTGTTCGACACCGAGCTTGGTGCCCGCTTGGCCGGGCTGTCGCGAGTAGGGCTCGGTGCTGTCGTCGAGGAGCTTCTCGGCATCCACCTGGCAAAAGAACACTCAGCGGCTGACTGGTCAACGCGTCCGCTTCCCCAGTCCTGGCTCGTGTATGCGGCCCTCGACGTCGAGCTTTTGGTCGACGTACGCGAGGCGCTTGGTGAGATCTTGACTCGCGACGGGAAACAGCAGATCGCCGATCAGGAGTTTGCGACGGTTCTCGAACGGGACTTCACAGTGGTGCGCTCCGAGCCGTGGCGAAGACTCAATGGGTTGCGCGCAATCCGCAGTCCACGCAATCTCGCCGTCGCAAAAGAGTTGTGGATGGCACGAGACGCCTACGCCCGCGAAATCGACACGGCCCCGGGCCGACTCGTTCCAGACTCCGCTCTCGTCGCGGCATCCAAAATGCCGCCGGCAACCAAGCGAGACCTCGTCGCCATGAAGGAGTTCACTGGTCGCGCGAGTAGACCACAGATTGACCGCTGGTGGGACGCCATCCAAACTGGTCTTGCGGTTGAAGAACTTCCGGTCCTGCGGGTCGTTGGCGAGAGCATCCCACAACCTCGAGTCTGGGCCGAGAAGAATCCAGAAGCTGATAAGCGACTGAAGTCAGCGAGGGCCGCGCTTGCTGTCGTGGCTGACGCGCTGACAATGCCGCTGGAGAACCTACTGACACCCGACCTGTTGCGGCGGGTTGCGTGGAGCCCTCCAGCACCGGCGGATGCCGCGATGATCCGTGTGGCTCTCGCCGAGTGGGGAGCCCGCCCGTGGCAACTTGACGCAACCGCACAGCAAATCGCAGCAGCCTTTGTCGAGGCGAGCCAAATAGTCGAGGACTCACCAGAACAGACCTCGTAGGAACCGTCAGTCCGTTCCCTCGCGAAATCGAGCCGCAATACGATGGCCACTGAACATCGATCAGTGGAGGCATCGTGGCCGAGAGAAGTGAAATCGTCTTTGTCGACGGGGTACGCACCCCCTTCGGTCGGGCCGGCGAGAAAGGCATGTACTGGAACACTCGGGCCGATGACCTCATCGTTAAAACGATGATCGCACTCCTCGAACGGAATCCGAGCATCCCCAGGGAACGCTTCGATGACGTCGCAATCGCCGCGACCACCCAACAGGGCGATCAGGGCCTGACGCTTGGCCGCACAGCGGCACTCCTCGCTGGCTTGCCGCGCTCAGTGCCTGGATACGCGCTGGATCGCATGTGTGCCGGTGCCATGACAACCGTGACGACCATCGCTGGAGCGATCGCATTCGGCGCCTATGACATCGGTATTGCTGGCGGGGTTGAGCACATGGGCCGCCACCCGATGGGCTTCGGTGCCGACCCGAACCCGCGGTTTCTCGCCGAGAAGCTAGTGAGCGCCGACGCACTCAATATGGGGAACACGGCCGAGCGCATTCACGATCGCTTTCCGCATCTGACCAAGGAACGCGCTGATCGTTTCGCGATGGCAAGCCAGCACAAGGCGACGGCTGCGTATGACGCAGGCAAGATACAACCGGACCTTGTGCCGGTCGCGATCAAGACCACTGAGGGCTGGGGGCTTGCGACCCGAGATGAGGGGCTTCGACCAGAGACAACACTCGAAGGACTTGCCGGGCTGAAGACTCCGTTCCGTCCCCACGGCCGGGTCACGGCTGGCAACGCGTCCGGGCTTAACGACGGAGCGACGGCCAGCATCATCGCGAGTGTTGCGGCCGCCAAGGAGTTTGGCCTTGCCCCGAAGATGAAGCTCGTGAGCTTTGCCTTTGCCGGAGTCGAACCCGAAATCATGGGGATCGGGCCAGTGCCGTCAACCGAGAAGGCGCTCCGCAAGGCCGGACTTGCGATCAACGACATTGGGCTCTTCGAGCTCAACGAAGCGTTCGCGGTGCAAGTGCTGTCGCTGCTCGACCACTTCGGAGTCGCTGATGACGATCCTCGGGTGAACCAGTGGGGCGGCGCAATCGCGATGGGTCATCCGCTCGCCTCGTCTGGAGTACGACTCATGGTGCAACTCGCCGCGCAGTTCGCCGAACGACCAGATGTGCAGTACGGCCTCACCGCGATGTGTGTCGGCCTCGGACAGGGCGGCTCAGTCATCTGGGAGAACCCGCTGTACAACGGAAAGAAGAAGTGATCATGGCGACAACTACCCCTGACCAGTTCGCCACCCTCGCTGCCCTTGACCCCGACGAGGTCGTCACGCACTCCTACGTTCGCGACGTTCCGCTTGCGAGCGGCAAGACGCTTGCCCTTGTCACCCTTGACAACGGCAAGGACCACACCCGACCGAGCACGCTCGGCCCCAACACTCTTCTCGAGTTCGCAGGTGTGCTCGACGCGCAGAAGGAGCGCGCTTCCCGCGGAGAGATCCAGGGTCTCGCCGTAACGGGCAAGCAGTTCATTTTCGCAGCAGGGGCTGACCTGTCCAAGGTCGGCGAGATACCAGACCGCGAGACCGGAAAGGCCATGGCGCAGCTTGGCCACTGGGCGCTCGGAAAGCTCAGCGAGCTTGGCGTGCCATCCTTCGTCTTTACGAACGGGCTCGCCCTCGGCGGTGGAGTCGAAATCGGCCTTAATGCTGACTACCGCACGATCGACGGCTCAACGGCTGGCTTCGCACTGCCAGAGGTGTTTCTGGGCATTATTCCGGGGTGGGGCGGCGCGTGGCTACTCCCGAATCTCATCGGGATCGAGAACGCACTCGAGGTCGTCATTTCAAACCCCTTGAAGAACAACAGGATGCTCACCGGCCAGCAGGCTTTCGATCTCGGGATCGCGGACGCGATCTTCCCTGCCGCGAACTTTCTCGAGGACTCGATCAAGTGGGCTGACGGCGTCCTCACCGGAGCCATCAAGGTCAAGCGGAAGAACGAACCCGGCAAGGTTGAGCGACTCGCAAAATGGGACATTGCCATTGGGATCGCCGAGAAGACACTTGCGAGCCGCATCGGCAAGGTTGCCCAGTCGCCGTATCGCGCGCTCGAGTTGCTGAAGTCGGCGAAGAGTGTCGACAAGAAGAAGGGCTTTGAGCTCGAAGACGAGGCACTCGCCGACCTGATCTCTGGCGATCAGTTCCGAGCCAGCATCTATGCGTTCAACTTGGTACAGAAGCGCGCAAAGCGTCCGGCTGGGGCACCTGACAAGGCACTCGCCAGACCGGTCACGAAGGTTGGCGTGATCGGCGCCGGGCTGATGGCGCGACAATTCGCACTGCTGTTCGTTCGTCGCCTGCAGGTTCCTGTCGTCATCACCGATCTCGATCAGGGACGAGTGGATGAGGGCGTCGCTTGGATTCGTGGCGAAATCCAAGCGCTCCTTGCAAAGGGTCGCATCTCACAGGATGAGTCGAATCGACTGACAGCACTTGTGACCGGCACGACCGACAAGTCAGATTTTGCAGACTGCGATTGGGTGATCGAGGCAATCTTCGAAGAACTCGAGGCAAAGCAGGCAGTCTTTGCCGAGGTCGAGCAGTACATCAGCGCCGAGACGGTTCTCGCAACAAACACCTCTTCGCTGTCCGTTCAGCAGATCAGCGCGAAGCTCGTCCACCCCGAGCGTGTTGTCGGCTTCCACTTCTTCAACCCGGTCGCTGTCATGCCGCTCGTCGAGGTCGTGAAGACCCCAAGCACAACGGATGAGACCCTCGCGACGGCCATGGCAACGGCAGCAAACCTTCGCAAGAACGCGGTCATCACCCGCGACACCCCCGGCTTTGTGGTCAATCGCATTCTTGCGAAGGTACTCGGCGAAGCCATGCATGCCGTGGACACCGGAACACCGTTTGAGGTGGTCGAAGAATCGACGCGGCCATTCGGCCTGCCCATGACACCGTTCGAGTTGCTCGAACTCGTCGGCCTTAAGGTCGGCGCTCATGTGCTCGACACTCACCACGCGGCATTCCCAGATCGCTTCTTCGCCAGCGCCAATCTGCACAAGCTGGCCGAGCTTGGGCGGATTTTTGAGCGCGATACGAAGGGCAAGATCAAGGGCATCGACAAAGCTGCCATCGAGATTGTCCAGGGCGGCTCGACGCCGATCACGGCAGTCGAGCTGCAGCGGCGGATCGAAGACGGCCTCGCCGATGAGATCAAGCGGATGCTCGATGATCACGTCGTCGAGGCAGCCGAAGACGTCGACCTGTGCCTGATTCTTGGCGCCGGCTATCCGTTCCAGATGGGCGGCGTAACTCCGTACCTTGACCGTTGCGGCGCTTCAGAGCGCGCGTTCGGCGGCACCTTCCACAACCCCAGAATCGCTGGGGTGAGTTAGTGGCCGAGGTGAGCGTCGCCGAGGCCTAATTGACGCGAGTTTCGACGGATGATTCATCGTGGAGCGGTCTGGCGATCGGAATCTTACTGCCGAGCACCTGCGCAACAACATCACGGGCAATCGTCTGCGCTGTGAGACCGACCTGCTCGAGAATGAAAGCGCGGCTTCCGTGATCGAGAAACTCATCAGGCAAGCCAAGCTCATCGACGGCAGTGTCGACTCCGGCAGCCCTGAGGTCTTGGCGAATTCTTGTGCCGATCCCGGCGACCTTTACACCGTCTTCTATGGTCACAACAATCCGGTGGTCTGCGGCAAGCTCGACAATGCTCTTCGGCACCGGAATGACCCATCGAGGGTCAACAACGGTTGCGCCGATACCCTGAGCGGCGAGACGCTCAGCGACCTCGAGTCCGAGCCCGGCCATCGGCCCGACTGTGACGATGAGCACGTCTTTGTGGGAAGCCTCGCGAAGCACATCAACCCCGTCACGGGTGCGTCGCACTGCGTCCAAATCGCTTCCCACTTCTCCCTTCGCGAACCTCACGACGGTCGGCGCATCTTCGACCGCAACAGCTTCGCCGAGTTCCTCGCGCAGGCGAGTTGCATCACGCGGCGCCGCAATTCGAATGTGTGGCACGACTTGGAGCAGCGCGAGGTCCCACATGCCGTGGTGGCTCGGCCCATCGGGTCCCGTCACACCGGCCCGATCGAGGACGAACGTCACTCCAGCCTTGTGCAAGGCAACATCCATGAGCACCTGATCGAACGCACGGTTCATGAACGTCGCATACAGTGCGACAACCGGGTGCAGACCGCCGTAGGCGAGCCCCGCAGCTGACGTCACAGCGTGTTGCTCTGCGATACCGACATCCAGAACCCGATCGGGATACTTGTCTGCGAACTTGTGCAGACCGGTCGGGCGAAGCATCGCGGCAGTGATCCCGACGATCTTTCGATTCACATCGGCCAACCGAACGATCTCATCGGAGAACACCGAGGTCCATGATGGCGCGCCGCCGGTTTCGATCGACTCACCGGTCTCTGGATCGATCTGACCGACCGCGTGAAACTGGTCAGCGGTGTCTTTCAGCGCTGGCTGATAGCCGCGACCCTTCTCGGTGATCGCGTGCACAATCACGGGAGCGCCATAGCTCTTGGCTCGCTTGAGCACCGCAATCAACGCGGCGGTGTCGTGGCCGTGCACGGGACCAAGGTACTTAATATCGAGATTCGAGTAGAGCGCTTCGTTGTTCGAGAACCTCGAAAGGAAGCCGTGCGCTCCCCCGCGGATCCCCCGATACAGCGCTCGCCCCGGCGGGCCAAATGCTCCGAAGACCTTCTTCGTCGTTGAGTCGAGAGTGCGGTACGAACGCCGCGTCCGAACGTCGTTGAGGAAGTGCGCCATGCCGCCGATCGTCGGAGCATACGACCGGCCGTTGTCGTTCACGACGATCACCAAATTTCGACTGTTGTCATCGGTGATGTTGTTGAGTGCTTCCCACGTCATACCACCGGTCAGCGACCCATCACCGACGACAGCGACGACATGCCGATCAGTTTGACCGGTCATGGTGAAGGCTCGGGAGATGCCGTCAGCCCAGGACAGCGAACTTGACGCGTGCGAGCTTTCAACGATGTCGTGCGGCGACTCAGAGCGCTGAGGATAGCCAGCGAGCCCGCCCTGCTGCCGCAGTCGGCTGAAGTCCTGCCTTCCGGTCAAGAGTTTGTGCACGTAGCTCTGATGTCCCGTATCGAAGATGATGGGGTCGTTTGGGGAGTCGAAGACGGCGTGAATCGCGATCGTCAGTTCTACGACACCGAGGTTTGGCCCGAGGTGCCCGCCGGTCTTCGAGACCTCACGAACAAGGAACTCGCGGATCTCGGACGCCAACTGGTCGAGCTGTGCGGCGCTGAGTCCATCGAGATCGCGTGGACCGGAAATGCTGGCAAGCAGTGTCATCCCAATACCCTAAACGAGCGATCTCAGCACATACTGCAGGATGCCGCCGTTTCGGTAGTAATCGGCTTCTCCCGGAGTGTCGATTCGCAGCGCGGCGTCGAACTCGATCGTTGCGCGACCCGGCGCGGAGTGCGCACTTGGCCTCGCCGTCACGTGGAGCGTCTTTGGAGTCCGCCCATCGTTGAGCTCTTCGACCCCATCGATATCGATGACCTCCGTGCCGTCGAGCCCGAGTGACTCCCAGGTCTCTCCCGCCGGGAACTGCAGTGGCAGCACTCCCATCCCAATGAGGTTCGACCGGTGAATGCGCTCAAAACTCTCGGTGATGACGGCCTTGACGCCGAGCAGGGAGGTTCCCTTCGCCGCCCAGTCACGGCTTGACCCAGAGCCGTACTCCTTGCCACCGAGGATCACGAGCGGTGTGGCATCCGCCGCATAGTTTTGCGCGGCGTCGTAGATGAACGACTGCGGGCCATCCGGCCGGCTGAAGTCCCGGGTGTAGCCGCCCTCGACGCCGCTGCCGCCGTTCGACTGTGCGAGAAGTTGGTTCCTCAGGCGGATGTTGGCGAAGGTTCCGCGAATCATTACTTCGTGGTTGCCCCGACGAGACCCGTATGAGTTGTAGTCGAGTCGATCAATGCCGTGCGCGTCGAGGTATTTTCCCGCCGGGGTGTCTGCCTTGATCGAACCGGCCGGACTGATGTGGTCGGTCGTGACGGAGTCACCGAGCGTCGCGAGAACGCGCGCGCCTGCGATGGATGAGACCGGGGTGATCTCCATCGTCATGCCATCGAAGTACGGTGGCTTGCGAACGTACGTCGATGCCTCATCCCATTCGAACGTCGAGCCGGTCGGGGTCGGCAAACTGCGCCAACGCTCATCGCCGTCGAAGACGCCGGCGTACTCGTGGGTGAACATCTCTGTGCTAATCGAGGAATCGATCGTGCTTTGAACCTCCGCGGCATCGGGCCAGATGTCCTTCAAAAACACGTCGTTGCCGTCGCGGTCTTTTCCGAGCGGATCGATTTCGAAGTCAAAATCCATCGAACCGGCGAGCGCGTATGCGATCACAAGCGGCGGAGAGGCGAGGTAGTTCATCTTGACGTCTGGGTTGATCCGGCCCTCGAAGTTGCGGTTGCCAGACAGCACCGCGGTGACCGCGAGGTCGTTGCTGTTGACGGCGGCGGAGATCGCGTCGTCGAGCGGACCAGAATTGCCGATGCACGTTGTGCAGCCGTAGCCGACTGTGTAGAAGCCGAGGTCTTCGAGGTAACCGGTGAGTCCGGCCTTCTCGTAGTAGTCGGTAACGACCTTTGAGCCCGGCGCCAGTGTCGTCTTGACCCAGGGTTTCGACGTGAGTCCCTTCAAGGAGGCATTCCGCGCGAGTAGACCGGCAGCAAGCATGACCGAAGGGTTTGAGGTGTTCGTGCACGAAGTGATCGCGGCGATGGCGACGGCTCCGTGATCGATGGTGAACTTCTTGCCGGCCTTGGTCACAATCTTCGTTGGTCTGGATGCCGTAGCCGGGCTCGTCGAGACGTAGACGACGGTCTGGTCGATGTCTTCATCCTCCGGGGTAAAGCCCGCAGGGTCAGACGCCGGGAAGCTCGCCTGGCCGGCGACATCCACCGCGTCCTTGGTGACCGTTGTATAGCTTGCCAAGTCGTGCTCAAACTGAGTCTTGGCATGACTGAGTTCCACCCGATCCTGCGGCCGCTTTGGGCCAGCGATAGACGGAACCACCGTCGCCAGATCCAGCTCGAGGTATTCGCTAAACACGGGCTCTAGCGTCGGATCATGCCAGAGCGATTGGAGTTTCGAATACGCTTCAACGAGCGCGACTTGGCTCTCACTGCGGCCGGTCAACCGCAAGTAGCCCAGCGTCACATCGTCGATTGGGAACATCGCAGCAGTCGACCCGAACTCAGGGCTCATGTTGCCGATCGTGGCCCGATTGGCGAGCGGAACCTGCGTGACCCCCTCGCCGTAGAACTCGACGAACTTTCCGACGACACCGTGCTTTCGTAATTGCTGCGTGATGGTCAACACGACGTCCGTCGCAGTAACTCCTGCCGGAATCGCACCGGTGAGTTTGAAGCCGACGACCTTCGGGATGAGCATCGACACTGGTTGACCCAGCATCGCCGCCTCGGCTTCGATGCCGCCGACGCCCCAGCCGAGCACACCGAGCCCGTTGACCATGGTGGTGTGCGAGTCCGTGCCGACACAGGTGTCTGGAAACGCCCGGAGTACCCCGTCAACCTCGCGCGTGTACGTCACTTTGGCCAGGTATTCGATATTGACCTGATGAACGATTCCGGTGCCCGGCGGGACGACCTTGAAGTCGTTGAATGCGGTCTGACCCCAGCGGAGGAATTGGTAGCGCTCGCCGTTTCGTTCGTACTCGAGTTCCACGTTGCGCTCGAGCGCGTCAGCTGTGCCGAACAGATCGGCAATTACGGAATGGTCGATAACCAGTTCAGCAGGAGCGAGCGGGTTGACCTTTGTCGGATCTCCCCCGAGATCGGCAACGGCTTCGCGCATTGTTGCAAGGTCGACGATGCAGGGAACTCCCGTGAAGTCCTGCATCACGACGCGCGCTGGGGTGAACTGAATCTCGGTGTCTGGCTCGGCCGTGGCATCCCAGGATCCAAGTGACTCGATCTGTGCTTTCGTGACGTTCTTGCCGTCTTCAGTGCGCAGAAGATTCTCAAGAAGCACCTTGAGGCTGAACGGGAGCCGCTCGTACCCGGGCACTGTGTCGATTCGGAAGACCTCGTAATCAGTGGCGCCGACGGTCAGTGTCGCCTTTGCGCCAAAACTATTTACTGTGGACATCGCTGTCTCCTTCGCTGACGTTGTTGTCTGACTCTGGGCGGGGGCGCGAATACGCAGTTCGCACGAGCAACCAGGTCACCCACAGCACCGCGGCATAGAGCGGTACTCCCATGACGAGCTTGGTTGCCGCAAGCGCACTCGTCTGTTCGGCGAGATACAGGGGTCCCTGAACACCGAGCCGCAGGGCAAACAGGCCAATCCATAATCCGCTAGCGAGGTATGCCACGCGAAGCTTTGCTGGATCCTTGCGCCATTCGCCGACATCGCCCGTGAGCAGGGCAACGAGCAGTCCGACGAGGGGCCACCTCACCAGCACGCTGACAACAAAGATCGTGAGCGAAATCGCGTTGATGATGAGCCCTGGCACGAAATTGTCGTTCACGTTGCCGGTCAACAGAGCGAGCGCAGCAGACACTCCAATACCGATCACGCCAGCAACGGCTGACGTTGCCGGTGTTCGCGCTGCGAGGCGGGCGACGACGAAGATCGCTGCAACTCCGATCGGGATCAGTACCGAAGGGAGCAATTGTGCAGTAACTGTGTAGGTGATGAGAAACACAAGCCCGGGCAAAATCGATTCGACCAGACCACGTACGCCACCGATCGCGGCGAGCAACGCGCTCGCACTCGGTGCTTCGCCTGGCTGGACTTTTGCGATCCCAGCCTTTCGCGCCGCCGCGCTCAAGCTCTCGCGAAAGCTCGGTGTTTCGTCTGACTGATCCATGCTGTCTCGTGAATCCTGATCGCGCTTCAGATCCCGCGAATCTTCGCCGGTCATCAGGATGCTCCGCCCGGGTTTGTCGATTCGGCCGGTGCGCCGGCCTGCGCGGTCGCCGGCATATGCAGAGGAATCAGGTCTCTCGGTGGCATTGGGGTCGTACCGCGCACAACGACGATCGAGCGGAACAGGTCCTCGACCTGCGCCGCGGCATCCGGCTTCACCGCACCTTCACCGGCGATCACGCCGCGAAGAAACCATCGAGGTCCATCGACACCGATGAAGCGGGCCAATCGGGTACTGCCAGAAGTATCCCCCGCAACCGGAATCTCGGCTTGCACCTCAGGCCCGAACGGCCCATCAATGACTCTGGTTGACCCACCCTGCTTGCTGATCTGCTCGACGATCTGCGCACGAATCTCGTGCCACAGCCCGCTTGACCGGGGCGCCGCGAACGGCTGGATCTGCAAGGTCGAACCGGCATAGTCAAGACCGACCGCAACGACCCGCTTGCTGCCCTCTTCGACCTCGAGCCTCAAGTGCAATTCCGGTCTCGGCAGAATCTTGACGCCTCCGAGGTCTACGTATGGCCGAACCGCGTTCGCCTCGCTCTCGTCGAGCGGACCGTTGATTTCACGATCGGCCGGGGCGGACTTTGGCGTCTCGTTTTCGTCGCCGCCATCTGATTCAGGACTTGAGCGGGAATCGGGACCGGTCGAGCCGGTGTCTGGGTCACTCACGAATGAACTCCTCGTTCTGCGGGGTAGCGGAAGCTTGGCCACTTACGTCGGATCGGACGCCCGTTGACCCGAAACCAGACCGGCCGCGGTGGCTTCCCGGCAGTTCTCGAACTGGCACAAATGTCGCCCTTGACACTGGCAGCACAATCAGTTGGGCGATTCGATCACCGAGCGCTATGGCGAATGATCGCTCAGTGTCCGTATTCAAGAGCGTGACGCGGATTTCACCTCGATATCCCGCGTCGACAGTTCCAGGGCTGTTCACGAGAGTGATGCCGTGCTTGGCCGCGAGCCCGCTGCGTGGAACCAGGAAGCCGACATAGCCGTTTGGTAGGGCCAGCGAAACTCCTGTGCCAACGGTCGCTCGCTGGCCTGGAGCGAGGGTGCAGCTCTCCCCCGCGCACAGATCCGCTCCCGCGTCTCCCGGGTGTGCATAGCTCGGAATCACCCCGGATCCGATGAGCACTTCGACATTGGCGGTCACGAGTCGAGGTTAGTCCAGAACGATGAACGAGTTGAATGCCCGTCGCGCGGTGTCTAATGGAACCGTGCCTCTCTACCGTGAACGCCTCTGGCCTGCGCCGTGGCTGTACTTCGCCACTGCGCTCGTGATTCCCGCCAGCCTCCTCGTGTTTCTTCCCATCAACTTCTTCGTCGGGGTCGGGACCGCGGTGGTGCTGTACGGCGGCTCGGTGGGGCTGCTCCTATTGGCGTCGCCTGTGATCGAGGTCGCGAACGGGCGGCTCAGGGCCGGCCGCGCTACCCTGCCGCTCGAAGCGATTGCGAGCACAGAGTCGGCACGCGGAGAATTTGCCCGTCTAGAACGCGGGCAACGACTCGACGCTCGTGCGTGGCTGCTCATTCGCGGCTGGATCGGCCCCGTCATCAGGGTGGAGCTGTCGGACCCGAGCGACCCCACCCCGTACTGGTTGCTCTCGACGAGGAATCCTGAACAGCTCGAAGCCGTTCTCGCCCGAACACCGCCAAGCTGATTGCTAGGCCGCGCATTCCAGACAGACCGGTCCGAGTTTCTCGGCGTGGTGGATTTGAGAACGGTGCATAACCAGAAAACACTTCACGCACGTGAACTCGTCGGCCTGTGGTGGGAGCACAACAATGTCGAGGTCGAGATCCGACAGATCGGCTCCGGCGAGCTCGAAGCTCCCGGGGTTGTCAGCGTCGTCAGCATCAATTGACCCTGATGCGCTGTCAGGAACACGCTCCTTGAGTGCCTCGATGGATTCGGAATCATCATCGGTTTTTCTCGGTGCGTCGTAGTCGGTCGCCATGCTCATCCAGTTCTCGTGTGCCGCATTCAACGGATTCGGCGCGCACAGTTTGCATGAAAGCAAACCGAATAGCAAACCATCGAACATCCGCTCAACGCTCGTCTGGGGCTCAACTTGCGGCACGCCCGCTGTATTCCCGTCAATCCAGCGCGAGTCGTGTCATCCTTGCCTCGAACAGCGAGGGCTGGAGGGCATTTCGGCATGCATGACTTGAATGTGATTGGCGTCGAAAGAGGCGCGCTGCTCGTGGCCTCAGACGACGGTACCCGCTTTCGCGTGCCGGTCGACGAGTCAGTTCAAACTCGTCTGCGGCAGTCCGTGCCCGATCAGGGCTCCGGTCGCAAACTCGCGCCGAAAGAGATTCAGGCACACATTCGCGCTGGGATGTCCGCACAGGATGTTGCAGCGATCACTGGCGTGGCGGTTGAGTACATTCAACGGTTCGAGGGCCCGGTGCTGGCCGAGCGCGAATTCGTGATCGAGTCCGCGCTGGCGGTACACGTGCACACTGCTAGCGATGTCGATCCACTCGGTCAGGGCAAGACGTTTGGCATCGCAATTCGCGAGCGAATGCGCGACCTCGGCGGAGTGAACGAACGCTGGGCAAGCTGGAAGGACGTGAGTTCCGGCTGGATCGTCAAGCTCTCGTTCACGGCCCGTGAGATCGAGCACGACGCGCGTTGGCAGTTCGAGCCGCGTAAGCGCGCTCTTGCGCCGCTCAACAGCGAAGCGATCGCGCTGTCTCAACAGGGGGATGCCGGTGGGATCCTGATACCGCGGCTGCGCGCTGTTGCTCCCTCTTCCCAAGCAAGTGACCAAGCGCGTTTCGACAGTGGGGCATTCGAACCGCAGCCCCGTGCTGGCGAAAGCGACCGGAGCAGCGTGGCTACTGAGGTGGACGCAGGTGAGCCAGAGTTGGCTGCAACGGGTCCGCTTCTTGAACCTGTCCCGTTCGGCCGCATGGCTCAACGGGAAGCGGAAGCAACCCAGTCAGGCAACCAGACCGCCGACCTACTCGAAGCGCTTCGACGTCGACGTGGCGAGCGCGAACGGGCGAACTTCGATGACGATGCAGAATTGACCGACCTAGCCGCCCAACATCCACTGACCGGCTCGATTCGACTTGTGGATGTTCCGCACGACGGTTTTCTCTCTGAGCCAGTCTCTGGATCCCCGCGCGCGACCGCGCCGCAACCAGGGGTCAAAAGTAAGAAGGGGCGGGCAACAATGCCAAGTTGGGATGAGATCGTCTTCGGTGCCAGGCCGGACGACGACCTGGCCTGAGCGGTCTGCGCTCGACCAACAACGACTTGGCCTTGGGGGATCCGACGCCCATCACCCGGCGAAGGCCCCGAAGCGCAGCAGTGGAACTCTGGTCTCCGCTGCAGACCATGAGCCGTGCTGGCCGATCATCGAACGGGCGGTGCTGACGGTATCTCTGGAGTCGTAGTAGGCAATATTTTTTCGCGCGGCTACCACGATGTCCCCGATCCGTGGCCGAACCGCTGGGTCGACGTCGCCGAACCAACCGGCCGCGATCGCCTCGTCCCTGGAGACAACCCAGGCACGCGACGACTCGGAGACCCGCCACGCGTCAAGAAGCCGTTCTCGAACTGCGGGTGAGGCATCCGATTCGATGTGGAGTTGGAGGCATCGCGGGTCTCCAGCAACGAATCTCAGCCCGTCGACGAGCGCTGCAACGGAATCGAAGAGCACGTGCGAATGGGGTTCGACATCGAGCACGCCGTGATCCGCCGTGACGAGAAGCCCGGTGCTTGGCCCGATTTCGGCTTTCAGCCGACTGAGTGCTGCATCGGTCTCTTCGAGTGCCTCGAACCACGCTCGAGACTGCCAGCCGTATGCATGCGACGCAATGTCGAGCTCAGGGACGTAGACGTAGCTGAGTGCAGCTGAACCGGTCGCAGCGAGTTCGGCGGCTTGCAGCATTCTGTCGGCAATGCGCGGAGCACCGTGGTAGCTGGCGCCCCTCAGCACCGCTTTGGTGTACCCGGAATCGCGGAAGCGCTCAGGGCCGATCGCGGCGGTACGTACGCCCAGGTCGGCTGCCCGTTCAAAGATCGTTGGAACACGCTGCCAGGTGAGTGGGTCGAGACGGTCATCCCAACCGGTGAGTTGGTTGACGAGCCGACTGTGAGCCGCGTCGAGCACCGAGTACCCAACGAGCCCGTGTTGGCCAGGAGGGGCTCCGGTCGTGAGCGTCGCAATCGCCGCCGCAGTCGTGGTTGGAAAGCCGCTGTGGATGATCGACGTCGTTGACAACGCTGCGCTTAGTACCCGTGCATGCCCAGCGCGCGCACGCAGCGCCTCGACACCGAGCCCATCAATGAGCACAACGATCGCCTGCTGGACGGGGGCAAGTTCGAGTCGATTCGGCGCACCCAAGACGGCCGAGACGCAACTTTGCAGCACGTCGGCAAGGCTGATCGCGTCACGAGGGACCGCCGGTAGCATGGGGGCAATCCTATGGCTACCACCAATTCCACCTCCGTCGATGGCGCCTCAGGCGAGCGAATCGAAGACGTCGATGTCACCGCCGAGATGCAGGGCTCGTTTCTCGAGTACGCCTACTCGGTGATCTATTCGCGTGCGCTCCCCGACGCCCGCGACGGCCTCAAACCGGTTCAGAGGCGAATCCTGTATCAAATGACCGAGATGGGCTTGAGGCCAGATCGAGGTCACGTTAAGTCTTCGCGAGTCGTTGGTGACGTCATGGGCAAACTCCACCCGCACGGCGACGCTTCGATTTACGACGCGATGGTTCGGTTGACGCAGGACTTCGTGCTCCGCGTACCCCTCATTGACGGCCACGGTAACTTCGGGACCTTGGACGATGGGCCGGCTGCACCTCGGTACACCGAAACTCGGCTGCAGGCAGCGGCGCTCGCGCTGACGGACGACCTTGACGAAGACGTCGTGAACTTCGTTCCGAACTACGACAACTCGTTGATGCAACCCGAAGTGCTGCCCGCAGCCTTCCCCAACCTGTTGGTGAACGGCGCAAGCGGCATAGCCGTCGGGATGGCCACCAACATGGCCCCTCACAATCTCATCGAGGTCATTGGGGCAGCTCGGCATCTCTTGGAGCACCGAGACGCAAGCGTGGAAGATCTCATGGCCTATGTGCCAGGTCCCGACCTGCCAACCGGCGGCACGATTGTTGGCCTCGATGGCATTAAAGATGCCTACGCAAGCGGCCGCGGTGCATTCAAGACTCGCGCGAAGGTCACTGTCGAGGTGCTCACCGCAAGAAAGACGAGCTTGGTGGTGACCGAGCTGCCATATCTCATTGGCACTGAGCGCGTCATCGAGAAAATCAAGGACGGCGTCAACGCAAAGAAAATCAACGGCATTTCCGACGTCACGGACCTCACCGATCGCAAACACGGGATGCGACTGGTGATTGGCATCAAGACCGGCTTTAGCCCCGATGCTGTTCTGGAGCAGTTGTACCGTTTGACCCCGCTCGAAGAGAATTTCTCGATCAACAATGTCGCGCTCGTTGACGGCGGACCGCGCACACTCGGCATCAAGGAGCTTCTGCAGGTCTATCTCGACCATCGGCTTGCAGTGGTGCGCAGAAGGAGCGCGTTCCGACTCGCGCGTCGCAAAGAACGGCTGCACCTCGTTGAGGGACTGCTCATCGCGATTCTTGACATCGACGAGGTCATCCAAGTGATCCGCCAAAGTGACGATGCCGAGCAAGCTCGAACTCGCTTGGTGGATGTCTTCGATCTGAGTCAAGTGCAGGCCGAGTACATCCTCGAGTTGCGGCTACGCAGGCTCACGAAGTTCAGCCGGATCGAACTTGAGGCGGAGGCCGATGCCTTGCGTGCTGAGATAGCCGACCTTGAAGCCGTGCTCGCTGATGCAGCGCGCATTCGTCAACTTGTCTCCGATGAACTTGACGCGGTTGCGGAACGGTTCGGAACCCCGCGGCGGACACTGCTGACTGAAGCGCGGGCAAGCGTCGCGACGACATCGGCAACGCGGGCAGCCCCTCCGAGCCTCGAGATTGCGGATGCCGCGTGCGAAGTGTTGCTCTCGACGACGGGTCGTGCAATCCGAATCGACCTCGGCGACGATGCGCTCAACGGAACACCTCAAGGCGTACCCGTTCGCCGGCGAAGCAAGCACGACGCAATTCGGTCGCGGATCACAACGACAAGCCGAAGCGAGATCGGTGCGATCACGAGTTCTGGTCGACTCATCCGTTTCACCGCGGTCGATCTGCCGGCCGTGCCTGCGAACTCCATTCAACTCGCGGCCGGTGCGAAGATCACTGAGTATCTCGCGACTGGACCACAGGAGCGTGTAATCGGACTTGTAGCACTTGACGGTCAGCCGATCGCAGTCGGCACGAGACAAGGAGTGGTCAAGCGCATAGCGACAGGCACGTGGCCGAACAAGCCGGACTTTGAGGTTATCGCTCTGAGGCCCGGCGACGAGCTTGTCGGGGTGACCCAGGGCACTGATGACGACGAACTCATCTTTGTGACGAGCGATGCGCAACTGCTGCGTTTCGCGGCATCCACAGTGCGCCCGCAAGGACATGCGGCGGCGGGGATGGCTGGGGTAAATCTTGCCGCAAAAGTTGACGTGCTGTTCTTCGGCGCGGTTGCTCCGGGGGACGACGCTGTCACTGTCACCGTTTCGACCTCGACCGCCACGATAGCTGGCGTTGACTCAGGGCGTGCCAAAGTCTCGGATATTTCGGAATTCCCCAGCAAGGGCCGAGCCACCGGTGGAGTTCGCGCGCATTCGTTCCTGAAGGGTGAAGACGCACTCGCGCTGGCATGGGTGGGTCCGGCACCGGCGGTCGCAGTCGGCACCGACGGCTCGATTCGAGACCTGCCGGAGGCTCGGTCGAAGCGGGACGCCTCTGGCTCACCTCTCGACACCCTAATCGGGTCAATCGGCTCAGCGATCTAACCGTCAAAGGCCGAGCTCACACGTGCGGTACGACGCCGTGCCATGCGATCCGTCGCTCGCGACGAGGGTCTTCTTCGACCCGATCCTCCCGGTCAATGATGAGGGTGCGCCGACGACGACGGGTGTACTTCGGCCAATCGTTGCCAGGGGCATCCCCGAGGGCGAATGAGAGCCATCGCTGCCGCATGCGGCGGCCAGCGCGCGCGAAGGCTCGGCGGCCTCCAAGGATGCCAAGTCCGCGCCCGACCACTCCGTTCATGCGATCGAATAGCGCGAACAACTCGAGTCCGTGGGTGGCGTCCAGCGCCATCACTCGCAAGAGTCGCGGGGCGATGTCGAAGCGATAGAACCAGACCTTTGCGTACTGTGCGTGTCGCTCAGCAACCTTGATCGAGGGGTACCAGAACGCGAAGTCCCCGGCGAAATCGGCGGCGGCTCGATGGGCGGGAAGGCCAGGATACTGTGCCTTGAGCGCGCGACGCGATCGCTTTCTGGTTCGCGCAAAAATTGCCCTGATGCGCGGCGGTGTCGTGGCAAGAATGTCGAGCCTGCGGCGAAAGAGCGAACCCTCACGGTCATTCGTGCCGATGATCAGCGGAACCCGGTGTGCTCGGCCTCCCTTGAATGCGTCGAGCGGTCGCTCTGGCAGGAACTCACCGTCGATGACGGGTGCAAGACACACAGTTCCCGGAAACCGGTCAGGGGTCATCAATTGAAGCCGCGTTGTTGCGCGGACGATTTGCTCGACCGGCGCAGACATGAGCAGTTCGCCAACGTCTTCTGACGCGGTGCTTTCTGTACTCGTATTGTCGACCTCTTCGCTCAGCAGTTCTACGAATTGTTGAGCCCAGATCGCCGTAACGTCGGGTGGGTAGACGGCATTCGTCGGGGAACTCTGCGCGATTGCGCGCCAAAATAGGCCTGCTGCCCTCGGCACCGTCATGAGTGTTGTGACTGCGTTCCCGCCCGCCGATTCACCAAAGATCGTGACGCGTTCCGGGTCGCCACCAAAACCTCGAATGTTCATCTGCACCCATTCGAGCGCCGCAACCTGATCGCGAAGACCCAAATTGCTTTCGAAAGCGCGAGACCGCGTCGTAAATGAGCTGAGGTCGAGGTAGCCAAGACCGCCAAGTCGATACTGGATGTTCACAAACAGCACCTCGCCGCTCCTGACCAGACCCTCCCCCTGTTTGAGAATCTCACGGGCGGAGCCGACGCTGTACGCGCCGCCGTGAATGAAGACCATGACTGGCAGTGGCCCGTCAGGGCTCGGCGGCGTGATGATATTGAGTGTTAGGCAGTCTTCAGACATCGGCGCGTTCGTGCGAACCCTGAACTGACCGTCACGATCCTGCGGCGCGATCGGTCCGAACTCGGTTGCAGCACGCACGTCATGCCAGGGGACGACGGGCTGAGGAGCCCGAAACCGACAGCCACCGGTCGGTGGCGCGGCGAATGGGATGCCGCGCCACATCCGCAAGCCACGCCGCACTGAGCCACCGACGACTCCCCCAGTGACCTCGACGCGCACGCGGCGCAGTCTACGTACGCCCAGTGAACACCACGCGCCGACCTTCAGAGGTCGGTGCGGTGCTCAGGTATCAATGCGGTCGCGATCCAGGCCCTGGCCGGCGATAATGAACTGCTTGCGGGGAGCGACATCGTTGCCCATGAGCAACTCGAAAACAGCGGTCGCTTGTTCCCCATCACCGATATTGACCCGGCGTAATGTGCGGTGGGCTCGATCCATCGTCGTTGTGGCGAGCTGGTCCGCGTCCATCTCGCCGAGTCCCTTGTAGCGCTGAATGGGATCTTGGTACCGCTTGCCGCTCTTCTTGAGGCTGGCGAGAACGCCATTGAGTTCGTCCTCGCTGTAGGTGTAGATCGTCTCATTGGGTTTCGATCCCGGATTCAGAACGACGACGCGATGCAGCGGCGGCACAGCTGCATAGACGCGACCATCGCGGATGATCTCGGGCATGTATCGAAAGAACAGGGTCAACAGCAGGGTGCGGATATGCGCGCCGTCGACATCCGCGTCGGCCATGATAATGACTTTGCCGTACCGAGCCGCCTGAAGGTCAAAGCTTCGACCGGAACCCGCCCCGATCACTTGGATAATGGATGCGCATTCGACATTTGACAGCATGTCGCTAACAGATGCCTTCTGCACGTTGAGGATCTTGCCGCGGATCGGCAGCAGGGCCTGATACTCGCTGTCTCGCCCGAGCTTGGCTGTGCCAAGCGCCGAGTCACCCTCAACGATAAAGAGCTCGCTGTTGGCGACATCGTTGGATCTGCAATCGACGAGCTTCGCGGGCAGCGATGAACTCTCGAGCGCGTTCTTGCGGCGCTGGGTCTCTTTGTGAGCTCGCGCCGAGACCCGTGACTTCATCTCGGCGACGACCTTGTCGAGAACAAGTGCGGCCTGATCCTTGTCGGTTCGCTTCGGCGAAGCGTACTTTTCAGCCATCGCCGTCGCCACGACGTTTGCAACGATCGTTCGCACTGCTGGGGTTCCAAGGATCTCCTTGGTTTGCCCCTCGAACTGCGGCTCGGGCAGCCGCACCGTCAACACCGCAGTGAGACCGGCAAGGATGTCATCCTTCTCGAGTTTCTCGACGCTGTTGCCCGAAGCCCGGGCCGTCGTCACAACTTTCAAGCGTCTCGCGTTCTTGTCGACTTCCGCTCGCAAGAACTTGAGCATGCTTTGCTCGAAACCGGCTTGGTGGGTTCCACCCTTGGGCGTGGCGATGATGTTGACGAAGCTTTTGAACACGGTGTCGTAGCCACTCCCCCAGCGAAGTGCGACGTCGACGAGGCACTCGCGCTCAAGCTCGGTGGGCACCATCGCACCGGTGGACTGAAGCACGGGAACGGTCTCAGTGAAGGTGCCGTCGCCCGTCAGGCGCCAGATGTCGGTGATCGCGGTATCCGGAGCAAGATGCTCAACAAATTCAGCGATTCCGCCCTCGAAACCAAAGCGCTCGGTGGTTGGCTCAGCCCCGCGTTCGTCGAGAAGATCGAGCCTCAAATTCGGGACTAAGAAAGCGGTCTGCCGCAATCGATCGAGCAACTCTTCGGTCTGGAAGCTCGCCCCGCGGGTGAAGATCTGACGGTCAGCCCAGTACCGCACCCGCGTTCCAGTCACGCCCTTGGCAACCTTGCCAACGACCCGCAACTCGCTTCCCGACACGAACGGCGTGAATGGCGCGTCCGGTGTCGGCTCGCCGGAATCGGCGAAGACCCCCGGCTCACCGCGGTGGAACGACATCGCCCAGGTCTTGCCGTCTCGATCCACTTCGACGTCAAGTCGTTCCGAGAGCGCGTTCACAACCGAGGCTCCCACACCGTGCAAACCACCGGAAGCTGCGTAGGAGCCGGAGCCAAACTTTCCACCGGCATGCAGCTTGGTGAACACAACTTCGACGCCGGATAGCCCGGTCTTTGGTTCGACGTCGACCGGGATGCCGCGGGCTCGGTCCCGCACTTCGACGCTGTTGTCGCCCTTGAGTACCACATTGATGTCGTTGCCGTGTCCACCGAGCGCTTCGTCGACAGAGTTGTCAATGATCTCCCAAAGGCAGTGCATGAGTCCGCGGGAATCCGTTGAGCCGACGTACATTCCAGGCCGTTTGCGAACCGCTTCGAGCCCCTCGAGGACCGAGAGATGTCGGGCCGAATAGTCAGCGTTCGACACGATTCTCCCTCTGGTTGGATAGGGCGAGCCCGCGCTTGGGGCTCGAGGCCATCGTTTAGCCTACGGTTACCGGGGCGTGGTGGACCGTACCAACACCCCATGACGGGGCCGCGCTACGCGTTCAGCGAAATACCCGTCAAATGTCGCACGGCTGTAACAACGGCATGCTTGTATTGAGGTACGCAAGGTCATTGGATGGCCAGAATGGAGCAGCACATGTCTCAGATCGCAACCGGAAACAGCGTTGACGAACTCGAGTACTCCCTCTCTGCCCTCGACCGCTGCGACAGCTGTGGAGCCCAGGCCTATGTCCGAGTCACACTTTCTACCGGTGATCTGCTTTTTTGCGCTCACCACGGCTCGAAGTTTAAAGAGAAGCTGTTCCCGACCGCGCTGCACTGGCACGACGAATCGGCAAAGTTGCTCGACGACCGCACGGTGTAGCGGCACCGACGACCTCAGCCGGTCCTGAGCTTAGATCGAGGAGCGAACCCGGCGGCTGATCGTCTCGGCGAGAGCATCCGCCGCTTCACCCCTGAGCGAAGCGAATGGCCCGTCGATGTCCTGCTCGTCAGCCCACTCGTCAGCCAGCTCGACGGGCCTGTTGGGCGCGTGGACGCCCAGTGCAAGCGTTAGGAGCGCATCCGCGAATGCGGGGTTGCGGGCGAGAACCGGCCCGCGAAGGTGAGTCCCGAAGGCATTTCCGATGCGAGAACCCTCGTTGCGAGAGTCGCCTCCGTTGCCTCGACCAGAGACGACCGTACCCAGAGTCGACTCGCCCGCAGCCGAAACATACTCGCGCGAGTGGTACTCATAGCCGACCATGCTTCCGAAGGCTGTTTCAATTACCAGCGGGCCAGCGGCTGGCTTGGCCGCAGGCACCGCGCGGCCCGGGAATAGCCCGATTCCGGCGATCGGTTCGCCGGGGCGAAGCTCGACTTCTGTCGCGAGCAGTTCCCAGCCGTTTGCCGCGGCGAGGATCGGCGTGCCAGCCGCATGCCAGTCCATCAGGGTGGAGCGCACCTGCGTCAACGCGCCGAGAAGACGAGGAGCATCCTCGTCAAATCCAGCCCCAATCACCACGATGTGTGGTTGCGCGCCCGCGAGCGCACCGTTGAGTGAGCCGCCAACCGACAGTTCGACCGTCCGCGTCGCACGGCCCGCCCAGTGCGCACGCCGCGCCAACACCGTCGCGTTCTGGGCGTCTCCGTGAACATTCGACACCTCGGGGAACAGCGAGAGGATCACGAGGCCATCGCCTGTCATAGTTTCGCCGCTTCAAGTTCCGCGTGAACAAGACCGTATCGCCGACGCAGTTCGCGCATGCACGATGCAGTAAACAACACCGTCTTGCGCTCGCCCGGTGCCGTTGGCTGGGCGAGAAATGCGTCGAACGCCGAAACCAGATCGCGGTCGACTCGACCGACAGTGACACCGTCGTACATCAGTCTCAGCGCCATGTCTTCTGCCTTCGACCCGGAGACGAAGTCGACAGCTGAAAGTGAGCTGGTGTCCACCGTCCAGAGCCACGACGAGTCGCTTTCTTCGGAACCAATTGCGACGAAGATGCGATCGTTGCCAGCCTCGAGGCAATTCACGTTCAGCTGAAAGCTCGCCGTGTTCTGCACGAGCACGAACTCGAGCTCGACACCGTTGATAGTGACAAGTTCGCCTCGTCCGAAGACCGGTTTGATGGCTGTCAAAGTTGTTGCGGCAAGAGAAAGGTTGAACCGGTCGCCAAGCACCATGCGGGAAGCCTCGACCGCTGCAGCGGCATCGACCGCGAAGTGCGCTCCCCGCGAGGGCAGACCGATCTCGACGCTCTCGCCCAACACTGCGATTCGAGCGGAACGGCCAACTACTGCTTCGACGATGACCGCCTCTGCTGAGCTCATTCGCTCGACTGCTGTCGTCGCGTACCCGAGCCCGTGGCGTTGAGCGTCCAGCACTTCGGCAGTAACTCCGAACCAACCGACCGCAAGTTCGTTCTGGAGGCTGATCGAGCGGCCAAGGGAGAGAAGTGCCGCGTCATCCGCATTCAAGACGACCGCTTCGGTCGCGCGAGCTGCGATGGTCGCGAGGAGCGATGCGACCCGGGTCATCGATTGGTAGCGCTCAATGTCGTCGAGCATGACGTTCGTCAGCACCACGACTCGAGCACTGAATTGCGCGGCAATGGCTGCGCCGTGGGCCTCGTCCAACTCGAGCACGGCGATGTCGGCGTCAACCGCGCCGCGCCAATTCCCCTGATCGAGAACGGCGGATGTAAGTCCTTGTGGCAGGTTAGCGGTCGAAGAGTTTGTGAAGACCCGAACACCGTGCGCCGTCAACAGCGCAGCGAGCATTTTCGTCGTGGTTGACTTCCCCGACGTTCCACTCACCACGACGAGACCCTCGGGAAAACTCGCCAAGACAGTCTTCAGCAGACCCGGCGCGAGCACGTTGGTGACAAGCCCCGGCGCGCCGCTGCCCTTTCCGCCGCGCAGTCGAGCGAGCAGCTGAACCGCTCGGCCGACGAAGATCGCGAACGCAACGCGCATGGGTTTTACTCGAGATAGTCGCGCAGCGACTGAGAACGTGATGGGTGACGCAACTTCGCCATCGTCTTCGACTCAATCTGGCGGATGCGCTCGCGCGTCACGCCAAAGGTGTCTCCGATCTGATCGAGGGTCTTCGGCATACCGTCACCGAGACCGAAGCGCATGCGAATGACGCCAGCCTCCCGCTCGCTGAGCGAATCGAGCAGATTCTCAAGCTGCTTCTGCAGCATCGTGAAGCCAACCGCGTCTGCCGGTACGACCGCCTCGGTGTCTTCGATGAGGTCACCGAACTCACTGTCGCCATCCTCGCCGAGCGGGGTGTGCAACGAGATCGGTTCGCGACCGTACTTCTGCACCTCGATGACCTTTTCTGGCGTCATGTCGAGTTCGCGGCTGAGCTCCTCGGGAGTCGGTTCGCGGCCGAGGTCCTGAAGCATCTGGCGTTGCACGCGGGCGAGCTTGTTGATGACTTCGACCATATGCACCGGAATACGGATGGTTCGGGCTTGGTCGGCCATTGCGCGTGTGATTGCTTGGCGGATCCACCACGTTGCGTACGTCGAGAACTTGAACCCTTTGGTGTAATCGAACTTCTCGACGGCACGGATCAGACCGAGGTTGCCCTCTTGAATGAGGTCGAGAAACTGCATGCCTCGACCGGTGTAGCGCTTGGCGAGCGAGACAACAAGACGGAGGTTGGCACCGAGCAGGTGGCTCTTGGCGCGCTGCCCATCCTTGGCAACCCACAACAACTCACGTCCGAGCTGGGATTTCTGCTCGGCGGCCGACATGTGCGACAGCTTGTCCTCCGCGAACAGTCCGGCCTCGATGCGCATCGCAAGTTCAACTTCTTCTGCCGCGTTGAGCAGGGCGACCTTGCCAATTTGTTTTAGGTAGTCCTTGACCGGGTCAGCCGTGGCCCCCGTGATTGCAGAAGAGTAGACGGGAACTTCG